>OLGF01002801.1_pt1 | contig 15541 bp, 16 predicted proteins | sample 1604971 | NCBI WGS metagenome assembly OLGF01 (sample SAMEA3888902, study PRJEB22519) | human gut metagenome | biome: human gut; feature: human-associated habitat; material: faeces | place: Denmark | collected 2011 | reverse complement strand
CAATTCACCATTCGTTACCAACCTGTTACCCTTGAGCCTGCACCGCTCATATAACTTTATAGCTCGCCCGCACTTGATCCGGCACGGCGCGCACGGCGGTATAACCGCTCTACCAACATATAATGTCTATAGGACATAAGGGTATTGCCATGAGTTTGAAATATATAATGTCCAAGCCTTATAATCCCATCATCTCGCCCATCTACCGGAAGGAGCACCCACTATGGACGAAGAGCAGTTGCAAGAGGACATCGACCGCGATACCGGCATCGAGGAGGGCGAGGCGGATCGCCGTATCAACGAGTTTCGCGACCTCGTGCGCCGTCTGGAGCGCATCGAGTCCGGAATCAAAGAGGGCTTCGCCCGCCTGGAGGAGCGGCTTGGCACCGTCGCCTCCATCGCTGTCGACAACGGGGCCGCGCCCATGGACTCGCAGACGGCCAGCGAGCGCGAGCAGGTGCCGACGGAAACGGTAAACCCCGATGTGGACGCCGATTTCCTGGAGGCGTCCTGGGACGACCTGGCAGAGGCTTTGGATATTTAAGGAGGTAACGGCATGGCCGTCAACAACAGCACTATTCTCGCGCGCGCTTGGCTGGAGGGAACCAACGACTATCAGCAGCGCATCCCCAACCCGGTGATCACCACGTTGGAGCAGACCCAGCGCGCGCTGTGGGCGCCGAACGCCTCTGATCTGCGCAACCAATTTTTCGATTTTCTGGTGAAGCGAATCGGCTACACCATCGCGCGCGCCAAATCCTGGGAATCGCCGCTCGCGGTCTTCAAGGGGCCGCGCCTCAACTTCGGCGCCACGATCCAGGAGATCGCCTTCGCCTGGGTCATGGGGCACACCTACACCGACGACGCGCAGACGCTGCTCAAGAAGTACGAGCCCGACGGGGCGGTGGCGTACCATCAGGTCAACCGCGAAATGAAATACCCGATTACCATCAACGAAGCCGAGCTGCGCATGTCGGTAGTCGAGCAGAACGGGCTGAACCGAATCGCGGCCAGTTTTATGACCGCTCCGGTCAACAGCGACAATTACGATGAATACCGGTCAATGCTCCAGGTTCTGGCGACCTATGAGGACGAATACGGATTTTTCAAGTTCGGCCTGACGGCCGCGCCGACGGACGAGGAGACCGGCAAGGCGTTTCTCACGGCCGTGCGCCAGATGGTGGGTCGCTTCGCCTTCCCATCCTCCCTCTACAACGCGTCCAAGGTCGATATCCCGGTATTCGCCAAGCCGGACGAGTTGGTGCTGATTACCACCGTGGACACCGCGGCCGTGCTCTCCGTCGAGGTGCTGGCCTCGATTTTCCATGTCGAGCAGGCGGAGATCAACGTGCGGCAGATCCTCGTGGACGAGCTGCCCATCCCCGGAGCGGTGGCTCTGCTGACCACCGAGGATTTCTTCGTCGTGCAAGATTACCTCTACGAGACCACGAGCTTTTACAATCCGGAGACGCTCAGCACGACGTACTGGCTGCATCATTGGGAGGTCATCAGCGCCAGCCCCTTTGTGCCGGCAGTGCTGTTCACCACCGAGGCCGGCACGGAAACGCAAGTCGTCAAGCAGACCGTCACCGGCATGACGATCGACGGCCCGGACGCCATCGAGCAGGGAGGCACGGCACAGCTGGTCGTCAACCTCACCGGCACCATCGCGCCGGACGTGCCCGAGATCGCCGTGGAGCCGGACGCGGCGCTCTACACCGTCACGGCCACGGTCGCAACGGGGTCGGAAGATACGGCTGAGACCGAGGCCGTGGAACTCTCCGAGTGGGACAATTACGTCGACGCCTGGGGCGTCCTGCATATCGGCGACGACGTGCCCGTGGGCGCCACGGTCACCGTCACGGCGAAATCGGTGTACGTCGATCCCTCGGCCGCGACCACCAAGTACACCGCCGCGCACACGCTGACAGTGACGGCCGCGACTGCCGACGAGGGCAAGGGCGAATAGCTTGAGGCGCTAACCGGCTTTATCGAGGGCGGCAACCTGCCGCCCTCTCTTTATCCACGAGAGGAGGAAAAACGGTGGATAAGTCATTCCCCCACCTGCCGGACACTCCTTTTCCCGGCCTCGCCAACGTCAACCCCTACCAGGCCGCGAGCACCTACGACTACGGGCAGTGGCGCGACAACGCCCATATAAAGATGCTCTCCGTGCCCTGGGACTCGGGTTACGTCAATACGGTCGCCTGGGAGTCATCGGAAGCGCGGGACGCGTGGCTCGATGCCCAGAAGGGCCATCCCGTGAGCGAGCCCACGCGCTTCATGACCTCGCCGGAGGGGACAGTGCGCGTGCCGGTGCCCTACAACGTGGCCACCCAGTGCAATTACTGCATAGTCGATTACCCGGACTTCCCCGTCCCGGGCGGGTCGCCCTCGCGCGCCCGCTACTGCTATTTCGTCGCCGGTTGCGAGGAGCTTGCGCCCAACACCACCGAGCTTCGCGTGACCCTGGACGTGTGGAGCACGTACTTCTGCAGCGTGGAGGTGTCGGGCATGATCCTAGCGCGCGGGCACGCTCCCATGGCGGCGGTGACGGCCTCGCAGTACCTTGCCGATCCGGTGCGCAATTGCAAGTACCTGACGGCCCCCGATGAGTCCTACGGGTCTATCGGCGTGCAGCGGTCGCGCGTCTCCAAGGTCGTCAACCAAGAGGTGTACGCCATCGTGTTCATGGCGGGCGCGCCCACGGAGGACTGGGGAAGTTACGCGGGCGACGATATCAACGTGCCGGTGCAGCCCATCACCTACCACAACGGCGTGCCCTCGCTGCCCTCGTTCGCCATGGAGACCTCCCAGCTCATGGGGTTCCTGTCCGACATGAGAATCCAGGCCCCCCAGGCGTTTCAAACGATCGGATGCGTGGCCTTCGTGCCCAAATCGCTTACCGGCTATAGCAGCACCATCACGGTATTCGGCCATGAGGTCTGCGCGCTGTGGTCGCGCGGCTGGACGGAGCTTGAGCTTGCAGATCTGGAAAAGGGTTTATTCAAGTACGACCCACTCTACGCCGATTTCGCCAAGCTCTACACCTATCCCTACGCCGAGCTGGTATTCCGCGACCACGCGGGGCGCGAGGTGCCCGTGCACGTCGAGGACACGCAAGGGACGCTGTCGGTGATGGCCTGCATCGCCCTCACCTTCCCCGCGCTCAATATCGATACTTATATCAAGGGCGTCGGCACCGGTGCGCTCTCGTCCCTCAGCTTCGCCAACGCCTCGCCGCTCACGTGCGATTTGGACGCCGACGCCTTCAAGACGCTCACGACCTGGGGCGTGCCCACGTTCGCCGTCTACCTCGATCCGCACACGCGGGCGCAGTACGCGGACTATTACGGGCGCCTGCAGGCGCAGACGGCCTATCAGGCGGCCTACCGAAGCGTCTTGGCGGCCAACGATACCACGGCAACCAACGCATATGCCAATGTAACGGCCCAGCTCGCAAATCTGAGCACGGCCATTTCCACTAGCGAGAGCGCGCTGGAGCTCAATCAGGATATGGAGACCGTAGTACTCGGCAATACCATCATCACTAACAACATATTGACCAATAGCGCAAATCTGACTAGCAAAGCTATTACCAACGCCACAAATGCAGCTGCTTCCACGACCAACATGAATTTGGCTGGCGCTCAGGCAACGGCCGGGCAGATCAACGTGGCGAAAATGGGCCTTTCCGCGCTGGGCAGCGCTGTTAATATGGACGTGGGGGGAGTTATCCAGGGAATCGCGGACATTCCCGCCTATGCCATCTCCGGAACCTCGATGCTCAACGCGCAAACGGCCAGTGTCGGAGTTACCATCGCCACTAGCGAGGAGATCGTGGAGGCCACGATCTCCAGCAATACGGTGCGAAATACCGAGACGAATCAGCTCAACCGCATAAACATGTCGAAACAGCAGCATACCGCGACGGCAGTACTCGACGTCAACAACACGGGGCAGCGGACACAGGCGAATAACAGCGCCGCGACGCAGCGGGACAATATAGCGCGCTCGAAATCCACTGCGGACGCCAACGCCGCCCGCTCCCGCGACGTCGCCGCCTCGGCCGTGACGAACGCCTATAAGGGCCAGGGCCTGCAAGCCCCCATGACGTGCGGCGCGTACGCATATGGCGAGCATGCCATGACGCGCCCCATGATGTGGTGCGTCGAGGCGCGCACGCAGCCCGAGGGGGCCGTACGCGCGGCTGCCGGGCAGTTCGCCCGGTACGGCTACGCGCTCGGCCAGCCGTGGGACGTCGCCGACTGGCAGCCCATGCGGCACTATTGCTACTGGCAGTGCTCCGACGTGTGGGTGACGCCGGCGGGCGCGGGCGTGTCGCAGGGCGACGCCGGCGCGATCCGTGATATACTCGTCGTCGGCACGACGGTTTGGAGCGTGCCGGAGGAAATCGGCAATGTGGACGTTTGGAGCAACCATGGCCAAGGCTAAGAACGCGGGGCTCGATCCCACTCACGGGCTGCCCGTGTTCTGGGAGGCGTCCGTGCTGGATCGCGACGCCTCCATGATCTACGAGGATCAGCTGATGGCCATCGCCATGAGCCGCTTCGAGTGGCGCGGATTGCCGGACACGTGCGACGCGCGCTACCTGGAATGGTGCCTGCTCGCCGAGGGCTGCGCCACGCTCGCCGTCAGCAACGGCTCGCTGTACTCCCTCATGGCCGTGCAGCAGGGCGCGCCCAATATGTACGACAATCCCCGCGCCTGGATCGCGCGGGGCCAGACTGGCGAGTACCAGTTCCCGTGCGACTGGCGCAACGGGGTGTTCGTTTGGGACAACGATCTGCGCGTGTCCACGTTCTACAAGCTCCGGTACTTCGCCCGGCGCCTGGCGCTGTGCGATCGCACCGTGGACGTCAACATGCAGCAGCAGCACCATCCCCTGATCCTCACCGTGCCCCAGGAACTGCAATCGGACGCCGAGAGCATTTACCGGCAATACGCCAACGGCGAGCCGGCCATCCTGGGTACCAATGTCCTTAAGGAAATCGTCAACAATATCACGTGCATCAAGACGGACGCCCCGTTTATCGCGGAGGGCGTCCAGACGGTGCAGCGCAATATCTGGGCTCAGGTCTTCCAGCTGCTGGGCTTCGACCAGCTGCTGGAGAAGACCGAGCGCCGCGTCGATGACGAGATACTGGCCGAGACCGGCCCGAGCGAGGCCATGCGCCTCAACTCGCTATCGGCGCGCCGCCGGGCCTGCGAGAAGCTGTCCCGAATCTGGGACGCCCCCGTCACGGTGGACTGGGCGCGCGACTGGCGCAGCGACAACTACGCGTGGGCCCACGATCTCAAGGAGTTGACCGGCAATGGGGATTGAGATGGACGAGTGGCGGGACTGGCACGCGATATCCACGATTCAGCTGGGACAGCTGGTGGAGTACGGTTTCGTCTCATGGGACGAGACGTGGGTCTGGGACTGGTACGACGAGGAGCAGCGCGACCGCTGGCAATCCCTTTTCGAGGGGCGCTATTGGTGGCGCGAAATCGCCATCGTGCCGCCCGGCCGTTGGAAGCAGCAGCTTTTGCAGAAGCTCAACGAGGCAATGCCGAAGTACAAGCCGCTGTACAAGATGGCCGCCGACGGACTCGACCCCTTGCAGGTCTCCAACGAGTACGGCAAGAGCCGCGATATCTTCAGCGAGTTCCCGCAGACGATGCTATCCGGCAATTCCGACTACGCGAGCACCGGCAACGACCGCCAGTACGAGCGCGTGACCGAGGGCGATATCATGGATAAGTTCGCGGCCATGGAGAAGTTCCGGACGGTGGATCAGATGCTGCTGGACGAGGTGGAACCCCTCTTCTCGTGCCTTTTCACGGTCAATGCGAACAGTTATTAGTTAGGAGGATGTCATGGCGATGATTCCCGCGCGCGGGTGCGGGCCCTGCAGCCCGCAGAGCTTCCCGCCCCTTTGGTGGGCCTACACGGACTTTCCCCCGGTGGCGCCGTTCTACTGGGACGTGTATTCCGCCGAGGAGCGCGTCAAGAAGATTTGCGATTACCTGTGGAAGACCATCAACTTCACGGAGTCCACGGCCGAGGAGGTGGAGGCCTGGGGCGAGCGGATCGCAGCGCTGCAGAAGGAATTCGAGCAGTTCAAGGCCTCGGGCTTCGATGATTATTACAAGGCGCAGGTGCAGCAGTGGGTCAACGGCAACACCAAGTACATTTTCGACACGCTGGCGCGCCAAGTCTATTTCGGGCTCTCCCAAGAGGGCTATTTCACCGCTTTTATCCCGCAGTCGTGGGACGAGATAATTTTCGACACCGGCCACGACTACAGCAAGGACACGTACGGCCGGCTGATCCTCAGATGGGAGGCCGACCCCTCGGCGCGCATGACCTACGACCAGGAGACCGAGGATGCGCGGCGGTGATCCCCTCATAGCTCACATCTTCATGGCGGCGATATGCGCCATCGCCGTCGCCTGGAGGCTGACGGCGTATTAGCCTTGGAAAAGATAACAGTTACTGTTGTGCAAACAAAGGAGGAAGATATGGCAGACGCCAAGAACCAACTGGAAGAGTACGTGCGCGGCATGGGCGCCGACGAGCTGGCGCAGTTCGCGGCCTTTATCGCCGCCCGCGCGGGCGCGTCTCCGGACGCGCCGGCCCCGGGAGTCCGCCAGTACGTGGGGGCGCGCTACGTGCCCGTGTTCGCCGATCCCCTGGAGTGGAGCGATCAGCGGGTGTACGAGCCGTTGACCATCGTTGCCTATCAGGGCAACAGCTACACGTCCATGCAGAGCGTGCCGGCGGGGGTCGACATTGACAACACCGCCTATTGGGCGCAGACGGGCAATTACAACGCGCAGATCGAGGCCTACCGTCAAGAGGTGCTGACGTACGACGGGCGGATCACGGCCAACGCGAACGCCATCGCCGCGGAGACGCAGGCGCGCGAGAGCGAGGTGGCCGAGGCAATGGCCGATATCGCGGCGGAGACCCAGGCGCGCATCAATGGAGACAATGCGTTGGCTCTTCGCATCGACTCTTTGTCAAAGCAAACCCCGGTACAGAATGAAAATGGGCGCAACGCCGTATTTATCGGCGACTCGTTTATGGCCCCCACAACGTCCTACCCGCAGAAACTCGCTTATTTCACGGCGCAGTTAATGGGTTGGACAATGTACAACTACGCATACGGCGGCAGCGGATGGGTTGACGAGGCCGGCGCGTCTATGAACTTTTACCATCAAATACAAAAAGCGGCACAGCAGATCAGCATCCCCGTTGCGGATGTGGATTATATTGTAATCGGCGGAGGTTACAACGATTGGAACGACCCCACCCCCTTGACTTACAATCAGCTGTACAGTGCTGCCGTGCAGACGATCAAGGAGGCTCGGGCCCAATTTCCCAACGCCCAGATCATCGCAATCCCTATGATGTTCAGAAATTACGGCGTCGATACGCATATGCACGATCTTTACAGCGCAATCGTCGCCGGCATTGTGGCGTCCGGTGTCGCTGTCAAGGTAATCGAAGACGCTTATATGTGGCAGCTCGGATTTAAAAACGTGGACGGCGTGCATCCCACCGTGGAACTGTATAAGATCATGGCGCAACACGTGGTCTCCAAGGTCATGGGCGGCGATGTGAGAACCTCGCGCCTGTACTCGCAACCTCTATCCGGGGACGGTATCTCCACTACGCTCAATTTCATCATCGACGACGGCATGGTAACCGCCTGTCTCGATACGGTCAACCTTCCCGCATTGACGGCAGGGCAGCAGGTGACGGTGGCCACCCAGGTAAATTTGACGTGCGCGGCCCCGTCGGTCAAGCGCCTTGTCGTTGTCAATCTATCCAGCGAGCCAGTCGGGCAGTTTATCTGGTCTCAATCGTCCATTCTCTTCTGCGCGGCGCAAAATGTCAGCGCGGCAGCATACGCGGGCGGATCGATCAGCTATCCGCTTTGGGTAAAATCACCCCAGTAGAACATATAGCCCCGACACGCACGAGGCCCCGCCATCCAGGCGGGGCCTCGCGTTGATTGGAGGGCCACGGCATGCGGCGCGCCGGCTGAAAAGGGCGCGAACCTCGCAGCTCCGGCACCGTCCCCGGTGCGCGTCCGGACGCTGCTACTCGCCCGCGCTCCCGCCGCCCTGGCCGACGGTCATTGTACCACAGGCACCCATGCCATCTCTTTATCTGAGGCCGAACATTCCCAGGCACTCGCCCAGGGCCGCGCGGGTGCCGTCGCAGTCCACGCGCACGAGGCCGTACCGGTACATCTCCACGAGGTACTTCATGACGGGCTCGTTGCGCGCGGCCAGGAACGCGTTGAACTCGCCCTCCTTGTTGGTGAGCGCGTACACCGGGTCGATGTTGGCGGGCGCCCCGTCGGTCACGTACACCATCCCCTCGCCGCGATCCTCCCATACCCCGTAGCGCCGCCCCTGGTGCGCGATGGCGAACGCGGGCTTGGCCCTGCGGGGCTTCTCGGCCACGAACAGGCCCGAGGCGTCCAAAAACTCGTTGTCGAGCGCTCCCGCGCTGGTGGGGTCCATGGCCGAGAGGCGTCCGGCGACGGTGGTCGACTTGCGCCGCCTGTCCTGTCGGCGGGGCTCCACGTAATCGAGCAGCACCGCCTTTCGGCCGTCGGAATCCGTATACCAGTGCTTGCCGAACGGCGGCGGCTTGCGAATGCCCAGCAAGTGGAAATAGGGGTTGGCCATCGAGAGGCCGTTGGCGAGCAGGTACAGGCGCGGCTGATGTTTGCGGGGCACGGCGTTGCCCTCCTCGTCCACCTGCTCGCGGGTGATCGAGTCGACTGCCTGGGTGAGCACGTAGTACTCGCGGGGGAGGTACGACGTGTAGCGCTGCAATGCCGGATCTATAATGGCCTCGTCCAGCACGATCCGGTAGGGGTCTACGAACGTGGTGTTCTTGATCTGCTGCATCTGGGTCAGCGCGCAGAAGTAGCCCATGCACCGCCAGTCCGGCTTCTCGCCATCGGGAACCCTCTCCGCGCACCAGGCGAATCGGTTGTCGGTTTTGAACATGTGCCCGGGGAACTCGCGGCCCACCTTCGCCAGATACTCGCCCGACATAATGGGTAGCTCGGTCTTGTACCTGACGAGCTGGACGAAGCGCGCGCCGTCCTTGAGATAGTCGGCGATCAGCTGCTTTCGCAGACCGTAGGTCTTGCCCACGTCGCGCACGGCGACGACCATAGTAAGAAGGGCGTCGTAGGCGAAGGTAGCGCCCCAATCGTAATGTCCGCTATTGCTCATTGTCATAATCCTCGTCGTAGCTTATCCAGGGCTCCCACCCGCCCTCGCCGTCAGGCGTCGCGCCTATGAGGCGCGGCCGATCCTCGGGAAACACACCCCGCGCGTTGAGGTACTCCAGGTTCTGGGCGTTGCCCAGCTTGGAGGCGTCCCCGATATCGCGCGCGCCGGGGAAAAGGGCGATGGATCGCGGCGCGTCCACCTCGCACGTACCGCCCAGGTAGTCCGTCACCCGCTCGCGCACGCGCTCCCAGGGCTTCGGATGGTCGCGCTGGAGGTACCGGCAAACGCTGTAGTCCATGGTCGCATTGTACCCCAGCACGGCATTTGCGATCCAGGCGAAGTCATGCCCGCGCGCGGCCATGTCGTCGCACCAGCGCTCTATATGGTAGGCCCCCTCGGGCCGGGGGAGGCCCGCGCAGGTGACGTGATAGGTGCCGTCCTCGGCCTGGGACAGCCTGGCCTTGTTCCAGGCCTCCCAGTGGAGCGGCCAACGGCCGCCCCCCGCGCACCCCTCGATATCGAACTCGCCCACGTGATCCAAGTTGCACGTGAGGTCGGGGAAGCACCGGCGCACGCGCTCGCCGGTGCGATCCAGGGCCGCCCGTGCCGCCTCGTGCAACGGGGCGAGCGCGGCCAGTATCTCGTCATCCGTCGGCGCGTTGGCGAGCTTGATGCTGTCCGTGTCCCCGCCCACGGCCACGGCGAGCGGGCACGCCTCGAAAAGGAGCATGAGCGCGATCGCGAGGTGCATCCGCGAGCCGCCCACTATGCGCGTGCCGTAGGTGTACCATACCTTGCCGGCCTCCCCGCTCACCTCGTCCCAGTTCTCCGCCGTGGGCACGGTCGCCTGATCGACTGCGAGCGTGCCGTCCGCCATGACGCGGTACTCGGGTTTGAGCGTATTTTGCGCCTGCACCCCGTAGATGCCGTTGAACATGCCCTTGACCGTCGAATTGTAGTAGCTCGCCAGGAACTGGGCCGAGCACGTCCCCGCGCGCAGCTCGTCGGCGATATGCGCCGGTATGGTCGCGGCGATGGGCGCGGTATAGGGCTCCCCCTCGCGGTACCCGTGCACGATGTGCTTGAGCGCCTGCTTCTGCGCGAAGAGGATATGGCTCTGCAACGTGACGTAATCGGGCGGCCTCACCCAATTTTGCGCGAGCTCGCCGCAGACTGCCGTCATGGCGTCCCACTCGTAGACTTGGGCCATCGTCCACAGCTCCAACTCCGTCACGTGGCACTCCACCCAGTCGGCGCCCATGACCTTGCCGAAGGCGATCGACGCGTTGAAGCCCCGATCCATCCAACCGGCAGACCGCGCGCACTCGTCGGCCAGGCGCCCCGCCTCCGTGCCCCAATCGGCCCCGGGCGCCTTGCGAGTCAGCTTGCCGCTGGCGAGCGTGGCGATCCCCTCGCGTGCGAACACCGAGCCCCGGCGCAGGCGCAGGCCGTCGAAGCGAATACGTGCGTTGATGCCGTAGGGGAGGGGCTGCCAGTAATGCGCCAGCACGTCTGCGAGGGGCACGGCCGCCACCGCCTCGCATGCGCGCTGCAACGTATCCAGTGAGGGCGCGCGGAACCCGCGCGGCACCATGAGGCCGTTTATATAGAGATGGTGCATGCTGGTGACGTCGAGGCTCGCGACGTCGCGGCACACCTGGGCCGCCCGATTGGCCGCGGTGAACGTGAGACCGCCCCGGAAGCACGCCCGCCGGAGCGCCCACGAGTGGAAGTTGCGCGGCCGCTCCTCCTCGGCGTTCATCTCGTAGCAGCGTCGCAGCGAAACCGTGTTGCCCTTGGCCGTCCCAATGCGCAGCCTTCCTATCTCCCGCTTGGCCATTTGCCGCACAAGGGAGGTCTTGGTGACGACGCGGGTACCGAGCATTTCCGGATCGAGCCAGGGGTTGGCCTCCGTAAGATAGCGGAGGTAGGCGGGTATCACCTGCACGTCGCGGGCGGCGTAGTGTCGCTCCTGGGGCGTTATGGGCGTCTCGGGAGTGCGTGCCAGACTGTAATCCCAGTCGCCCACGGCCTTGGCGACGCCGCAGGTGCGCCCCATGGCCGCCAGGCCGCCCATCTCGAGATAGTACGTGTCCCACAGACGCAGCAGCACGGTGTCCTCGTAGCACAGATCGAGCGTGTAGACATGAGTAGACGACTGGGCCACGACCTCGCATCGGTAGTTCGCGGCCAGCTCCTCCATCAAGGGGGCGAGGTCGAACATCATATTGTACACGCAGACGATGGGCGTGCTCCCCCGCCGGAATCCGTCGGCGATGAGCCGCTCCAACCATTCGAGCACGTCGGGCCGGTAGCGGAAGAGCTCGATCCTCTCCCCCTCGCCGGGCGCGTACTCCCGCAGATCGACGCCGGTTAGATCGTTGCAGATGTAGACGCAGGGAAACGCCCGCGCCTCCGTCCGCTCCCCTAACGTGGTGGTCTCGGTATCGTAGGCGCCCGCGATATGGCTCCGCCGGATCATGTCAGATCATATCCGGCGTGATCGCCACCACATAGACCATGTAATCGGGGCTGCCCGTGTCCCTGTCCACGTTCTCGGCCAGCTCCAACTGCAATTTGTTGCGGGGATCGTCGGTGGCGCCCCCCGACTTGCCCGTGCGTATCCGGTACTCGCGTCGCAGGGCCTCGCCCTGCTGTGCCATCACGAGCCTATATACCTCGTCTATCGGCTTGCCGTAGTACTCGGCTATCGATTTCAATCGGTCGGGGCCGCGGCCGGCCCATGCGGCCTGGGTCGCCCGCATGAATATCTTGTTGCGGGCGGCGGTCATGCCGTTGATGCCGGCCCCCTTGCGGGACGATGCCCCGAATTGGGACCGGAACATGATGTCGCGCCGCTGGGCCGCCGAGGCCCTGGCACCGGCGACGCGCTGGCCCAGAAGATCGGCGGCCCGTATGGCCGACTCGCGCCGCGCCCTGTCCGGGCGGTGCCCTATGTAGGTCGCCGCTATCTGCTGCTCAAGGGACGCCTTGTAGCCGCGCTGGGCCGCCGTGAGGCTCCCGCCCGTGTCGCGCATGAGCTTCTCCACCGCGCGCTTGGCGCGGCGCCGCTGATTGTAAACCTTGTCGCTTTCCTGCTTCGCGGCGCTCCTAGGCGACTTTGCCATGGTCTCCTCCAATCGAAAAAGCCCCGACGTCTACAGCCGTCGGGGCCGGTGCTTTCGGCGTTTTTCCGGCTTACTCGGCCGGTACGAGGGTCTTGTAGGTCTTCCCGCCATCGAGGGGCGTCACCTGGACGTAGACGGGCACGCAGCCCTCGGGATCGGATTTGCCCATATCCGGGAAGGTCGCGGTGAGCAGCGCGGCGGACTGGGCGATGCCCTCGGACTGACTCATGTACGCCTGTCCCTCCGTGTCGATGATATAGGTGTTGACGCAGGGCACGTTGGGCAGTCGAGGGTCGCGCGCCTTGCGAACTCCCGGCATGGTGATGATGTCCCGCACGTCGATGACGGTGCCCGCGGGCACGTCGTTGAGGGAGAGCGCGCCGGTCACCGCCTTCGCGCTCGCGATCTTCCCGGCGCGGGTCGAGAGGTCGCACGTGTTGACGAACTGGGTGTCCACCACGGGGGCGGCCATGTCGCGGGCGGTCTCGTCGTAAACTGCTAGCTGGTCGGTCATTTCGTCTTTTCCTTTCTGGTCGCCAGTTTCAGGAACTGGTCTAGTGGCATGGTGTAGTATGCCTCGTCGTACTCCACATCGTTGAGCGTGATGGACGGATCTCCGAAATCGCGGCGGAGCTTCGCCTGGGCCCGCACGAGAGTGTAGCAGCCCGGCATTTCCGCCGAGAAATCATAGAACTCGCCGTCGCTCACGCACTGGCCGTGACAGCGCGTCACGATCACGGTACGACTCACGGACTTGTGGTAATTCGTCGCCAAAATCATCTCACCTCCAATCAAAGCGGCGCGGAGATCATGTTAGACCATCCGCGCCGAATATGCAACAACTTTATTTTAATTTTTTGTTCACAAGTTTTTGCACAGGTTTGTAGGCACTTCCGAGGGCGATCTTCCGTGCCTCTCCCTTGCCGTACCGGTCGGCGATCACATCGTCGGCCACCTTGTCTATCCCCGCTGTCGAGCCGTTGCGCAGGTTGACGATGAGCTGCACCACGTCGTACCTGCCGCCCAGGGCGCGCCGGCGATCCTCGCCGTTGCCGTAATCGCCCCGCTCGACCGCGTCGGCCAGCTCATCGGCCGTCATATCTACGGGCCCCTCCGGCCCGTCGTAAATAGGCGGCGCCGAGATATCGAGTTTCGACTGACTGAGATCGGTGCGCCCCCCGTTGCCCGTGCACCCCGGCACGTCGGCCCGGTCGGTGCACTGCCAGATATCCCAGGCGACCGACGGCGCCCGGCTCGACCACTTGGCTACCCACTGGCATTTCGCGCTTACGTTTTCGAGGATAGTCGACCACCAATGCTCATTGGCGTATATACCGGTGGCGTACCCCTCGGCCTCAAGCTGCCTGCACCAGAGCACGGCGTTAGTCGCAGCCGCGGCCTCCGTGCCGCTTTGCTCGGCGTCGAAAAAGCAGGGATAGAGGCGATAGCGCGCGTCCTTGTAGGGCTCCAGGAGCCGGATCATGTGCGCCGCCTCGCTCATGGCCCTCGTGGTATTGTCGGCATAGCTGTACAAATAGGCGCCCCAGGGAATGCCCAAGCGCTCGCAGGCGTCCGCGTTGCGCTTGAACTCGGTGTCGTCCTGGTCGGAGCGGTCGGTGCCGTAGCCGGCGCGCAAGATGGCGTGGTAGCCGGCCGCTTTCACCAGCTCCCAATTGACCTTTCCGTTATGGTAGCTCACATCGATTACCCGTTGCATTTGCCGGCCTCCTCTTCGTCGAGTTCGATCCTGGGAAGGGGCTGCGTGATCTGGTCGGCCTGCTCCCGCCGGTCGAAGATGCGCATAAAGGAGTTGTCGGCCATATCGGGATTGATTAGCACGAGGTTCTCCAAGATGCTCCCCGTCTCGATTATCACGATCCAAACATAGGTGAGCGAGTAGAGCACGCCGGCGTAGACCATGGGCAGATCGCAGTATTCCATGATCTTCTCCAGGATCAGGCAGAGCACCAGGGCGATGACATAGGTAAATTTGTGCGCCAGCCCCTCCCTTACTTTGGAGGACGAAAAGCCCTCCTGCATGGTATGGCCGATAAGCCCGGTGATAAAATCGACGATCACGAGCAGCAGCAGCCATAAGAGTGGTTCCCAAAGCATTCCATACCTCCTACAATCGGTGACGTATGAAGTATATATGATATAAACCTGTAATAGGTTTTTGGTTCAAAGTTGATACAGGTTGTAGTATACTTACGTTATCGGTTGAAACGAGTGAATTGGAGATCCGAAATGAAAGTTACCGCGTTCGACAAATGCACCGGAGAGAAAATCTACGAACTCGAAATGAAAGAGTGCGGGATCGAGCATATCGCCGACGTGTCGCGATCCGTGCGCCTGGGCGAATGCCGGGCCCATATGAACGACACCCCGATACAGAGGGAGTACGACAATGAAAACGATGAGTTTTTCGCTGGTGTGAGCGCCGGGATCGCAGCAGCGGCGCATAGCGGTTATCGCCCGTTCGACGTGGGCGATTATGTCATATACCAGGGAAACGGAAAATGTCAGTTGGGACGTGTTGCCAGCTTCGACAATTACGGTCGGGAAAAGGTATTCGTTTGCTTTAACAAGGGTTGCACGGCATCCGCTGCGAATATCGCAGACCTGCGCCCGGCAACGGTAACGGAGCAGGCCCGCGCCGTCCAAGAAGGAAGATTGTTCGGATATCATCGCTTCGACGTCTCGTGTCCGGACTACACGCCCGAGCGTTGCTATGCATTCTGCCCGCAGTTCGACGACCAGGAGGTGCGATAATGATCGACGCCATGGGAATCGAGCGCGCGAGCGACCAGTGGCAGGTGCGCGCCATAGAACGCGACACGGGTAAGTTGATCGTATTTCCTCACGTCTTCGACGATCCGGACGAGGCAGCCCGTCAGTTCGTCAAGGTGTGCCGGAGCCCGCATTACAGGAGCGTGGATATCGCGCTCGTGCTGGACTAGGGATAAGGATAACAGGCCCCGGGTGTTTGCCCGGGGCTTTCTTATGCCCTTATGCCCTTATGCCCTTATATGGTTGCATGGTAGAGAGGTTATAGGGCTATGCCCTTATATGCCTATGTGGTTATGACGTTATATGAGCGGTGCAGGCTCAAGGGTAACAGGTTGGTAACGAATGGTGAATTG
>OLGF01002789.1_pt1 | contig 15572 bp, 15 predicted proteins | sample 1604971 | NCBI WGS metagenome assembly OLGF01 (sample SAMEA3888902, study PRJEB22519) | human gut metagenome | biome: human gut; feature: human-associated habitat; material: faeces | place: Denmark | collected 2011 | reverse complement strand
TCATTATAGCACATTTGCTTTATTTAATGGCGTTATATCGCGAACGTTATACTAGCTCGGCTTCAAGGTCGGCGAGAAGGCGCGAAACGCGCGTGATTTCCATGTCGAGCACGAGCGCCGTACGCGTGACGCTTCCCGTTTTGCTCGCCACGACGAGCGCTTCCCAGGCGGTGAGGTTTTCAAGCGGAGTCATCGGGCTGCGAAGTAGACGGAAGTTGACGGAAGTAGACGCTTTCAATTATCCGACGTCGCCTTCCGTCGCGGGTTCCGTGCTTTTCCCGAGAGAAGCCCCTCTTTCGCACGACGTACGTTCGTAATCTTTCCGCCCGTTTTTCCTCTCTCATAAACGAAGACAATCACCTCGATTGTCGGTCGAACTATATCCGGCATCGAAATTCGGTATTGGCGGAGCATAGCGGTCGTTTATAAAATGAAACCGATCGATTGAACTACTTCTATCGACCGACTCTTTGCAGAACCAAGCACCGTTACGAGAGGAATCCATGAAAAAGACCCTTGCCGCGCTTACGCTGGCCGCGCTTTTCAGCGCCGCCCCCGCGACGTTTGCCGCCGAACCCGTCGACCCCATCGAACCCGTCAAGATTGAAAATCCCGCTCTGGTGGAGTTGGGCAAGATGCTCTACTTCGAACCGCGTCTTTCCCGCTCGGGCTTCATTTCCTGCAACTCCTGCCACAATCTCGCCACGGGCGGCGTCGACAACCTGAAGACTTCGATCGGCGACCGCTGGGCGCAGGGGCCGATCAATTCGCCGACGGTTCTCAATTCCTACGGTCAGATCGCCCAGTTCTGGGACGGCCGCGCCAAGACCCTTGCCGAACAGGCTGCGGGCCCCATCGCGAATCCCTTGGAAATGGCTTCGACCCATGAGCTCGCCGTCGAAGTGATCGCATCGATCCCGGGCTACGGCAAGTACTTCCAGGCCGCCTTCGGCGACGACAAGGTCGACATCAAGCGCATCACGGACGCCATCGCCGAATTCGAACGGACGCTCGTGACGCCGAACGACCGCTTCGACCAGTGGCTCAAGGGCGACAAGGACGCCATCACCAAGTTCGAACTCGAAGGCTATCAGCTCTTCAAGGCCTCGGGCTGCACGATCTGCCACAACGGCGCACAGTTGGGCGGTCAGTCCTTCCAGAAGATGGGCGTCGTGCGTCCCTACGAAACGACGAACACCGCCGAAGGCGTCAAGGCCATTTCCGGGCGCGACCAGGACCGCATGAGCTTCAAGGTTCCGGTGTTGCGCAACATCGAACTCACCTATCCGTACTTCCACGACGGCGAAGCGGCGACCCTTGAGAAGGCCGTCGAGGTGATGGGCGACATCCAGCTCGGCAAGCGCTACACCGAAGAGGAAACCGCCAAGATCGTGGCGTTCCTCAAGACCCTCACGGGCGAGCAGCCCAAGATCGTCTATCCGATCCTTCCGCCCAACGGCCCGAAGACTCCGGCCTTCAATCCGTGGGCCCCGGCCGAAGCCAAGAAGTGATTCACGCCCCGTCGGGTGCTGGGCGCACCCGACTGCGCCCGCGGCAAAGCCCCGAAGACTCTGCTCTTCGGGGCTTCGGCGTTTCCGGGTTCGCGAGCCGCCACTCTCATGTGCGGAGAAACCGACCGGAAAAAAGTTCCCGCTCCCATTCGAGGAGAGCAAGTTCGTCCGCGACGCTGCGCCAGTCGCACACGGCGGCCAGCACCTCGTCGAGGATGCGCTCAGCACGCTGTTGCTTCAGGAAATAGCGCGCCGCACTCTTGCGAAGGACTTCCAAGTTCGACGCCTCCGTTTTCCCGTCGATGAGAAGACTCTGACGCCGAAAACCCGTCGGATTCAGATCGAAGGCGGGCGACAGGGTCCAGCCGCGTTTCGTCAGGAGCAGACGGTCGAAGTCCCCGAGTTTGTGGTGCGATCTCTTGCCCTGCGCCCAGAGGAGCAACTCATGACTCTCCAGAAGGAGGCGCCCCGAAACAGATTTCGGAAAGCGCCTCTTGTTTTTTGACGGGAGGGACGATCCGCCGAATCCTCCCTCCCCAGTCTCTCTCAGTTCGGGTGAGACCTCGTCTCAGAACCAGGGGCAATCGCCGCCGTGACGGCCGCCGCGGTGCCAACCGCCGCGATGATGCGGGCGTCCCAAACGAGACCGTAGCCGCTCGTCGAGCCGGTCTGAACGACGGGCACAGGCTCGGCCGAAAGAGAAAACCGCGCTCCATAACGCCGCCTCCCCAAAAAGAACGCCGGAACCACCAAATGGCTCCGGCGCACTTCTTGACGGCAGACCGATCCGCCTCGGCCGAAGACTCAGGCCTCGAGCGTCTTTTCCATCTTGATCTCAACGACCGGCTCGCCGTCCGGACGCCACGTCCGGTTTTCCGCCGTCTCCACGACCCGGAAGCCGAAGCGTTCGTACTGTCGAATGGCCGCTTCGAGCGATCCCGCCGTCCACAGGATCAGCGTTTTGTACCCGGCCTCCTGCGCCTTGGCGAGGAGCGCCTCCATCAGGGCGCGTCCGATCCCATGCCGGCGACGGCTCTTTTCCACGGCAAAGAGCCGCAGCTGTCCCGTCGACGGATCGTCCGTTTCGCAGAGCATCACGGATCACGCAGGTTTCCCTTCGACCTCCGCGATCCAGAGACATTCCCGGCCGTTCTCGGGCCGCCTCGGAAAGTCGAGCGCAATCTCTTTGGCATAGGTGACGAAAGCCGGTCCCCACCTGTATTCTTCGGCGTAGAGGCGCTCGTGCAGATCGGCGACGTACTTTTCTTCGCCGGGACGATAGGTGCGAATGACCGCGGTCACGATAAGACTCCCCCGGAAGACCAAAAGTTCTTCCGTCATCCTACCTCAGTCCGAACGGATCGAAAGCCCTCCTAAGGAAGACGACGTATCGAAGCGGCCCAGCCCCCGCAAAAACGAAACTCCCGGCACCTTCGCGCCGAGAGTTCCAAACCTCACCCGAGAGACCTCGGGGCTTTTCGCTTTTGGATCAGACCGTGTGCCACGCATGCACCGGCCAGCCCATTTCCTTGGCCTTTTCCAGGAGCACCGGATCGGGATCCACCACTTCCGTGGCGCCCGCGTAGAGTGCAAGCGGCAGGTCGTTGCGGCTGTCCGTAAAGAAAAGCATGTCTTCGGGCTTCAATCCGTAGCGTGCGAGGACTTCCTGCACGCGCTCCACCTTCCCCTCCCGGAAGGAGGGAATCCCGTCGATTTCGTTCGTGATGCGGCCCTCGTCGTCCGTCACCATGTCGATCCCGATCACGTTGTCGCCGGGCACGCCGAGACGCTCGGCGATGGGCTTGACGATGTAGGTGCAGGTGGCTGAGATGATCTGCACGGGAATACCGAGGGCCTTCGCGCGTTCGATGCGCTCGAGCCCTTCGCGGTAGAAGTGCGGACGGATCCGGCGTTCGGCGAAGTCGTTCAAAAGTTCGTCGAGGCGCTCGGGATCGATTCCGTAGATCGCGGGCGTCACGGCGCGCAGATAGGCCGCGATGTCGAGCGTTCCCTTGTGGTACTCGGCCACCATGCGGTCGTTCTCTTCCTTGTAGAAGGGATCGGTGACGACCCCCTCTTCATAGAGGTAGTCGATCCAAAGCTGCGAAGAGTCGCAGGCGATGAGCGTGTTGTCCAAGTCGAAGACGACGAGCTTCGGGGGATGTTCCGGAGAAAACGGCATGAAAACCTCCTTTTATTATTTTCAGGGATAACCCTAGATCAAGCATTGTACCAAGACTCTTCGAAGAGGTGCGCGAGCGTATCGAGTCCTCCCTTGCGGACGGCGACGTCCGCGGCTTGCGTGAGGACGGCCTTCGCGTGGTACGCAACCCCGAGCCCTGCGGCGCGCACCATGAGAAGGTCGTTTGCGCCGTCCCCGGTCGCCATGGCGTTCTCGAGTCGGTCGCCCGCGACCGCCGTGAAGAGTTCCACGGCGCGGCGCTTTCCTTCGGCGTCGAGAATTTCTCCGCCCGCCGGTCCCGTCACCTCGCCCGTGAGGCGTCCGTCGCGAACCACCACTTCGTTCGTGAGCACCCCGTCGGCGCCGAGATGTTCGGCAACGTGGAGCGCGATCGGACGGAAACCGCCCGAAACGATCGTGGTCTTGACGCCGTGACCGCGCAGGAAAAGAAAGAGTTTCTCGACGCCCGGGTTGTAGCGGACGCCCTCGATCGTCTTCTGAAGCACGGATTCGGGCGCGCCCTTCAAAAGCGCGACGCGCAGCTTCAGATTTTCCGTAAAGGGAAGATGCCCCTCCATCGCGCGGCGCGTGATGTCGGCCACCTGTTCGCCGACGCCGAAGCACGCCGCCATGTCGTCGATGCACTCGTTGTCGATCAAGGTGCTGTCCATGTCGAAGAAGGCGTGGCGGATCGTCTTGAGGGACGGAAGCGTTTCCAAAAAGAAGACGTCCCCTTCGATCGCGTCGGCGACGGCGCGAAGGGCCTTGCGGTCCGCTTCCGTGTCGGGGAAAACGTCGAAGCGGAGCGCCCCCGTTTGCCGACGCGGCTCGGGATAAACGTCAAGGCGAAGGGTTTCGGCTCCGGGGCCGGTCAAAATCGCAATCATGCTTGCATCCAAAGTGGTTGGCGGACCCTCAAGGCCCGAAAGAGAATTCTTCGCGCCGAAACGAATGCCTTCCGCTTCGGCGCACGTTCGAATTGTCGGCGGCCCGAAGGCCGCGGGGGGACCGTGCTTCTCAGGCGATGCGTCCGCCTTCGAGCACGTAGCGGTGCCCCGCGTAGTCGCGGCGCTTCAGGTACTGCGTGAAGTCGCCGCAGGAGAGCGTAATCGTTTCCGTGACGGCGCGCCCGCTCTTTGAGGCATTCTCTCGTACTTCGCCCACGGCTTCCCGAAGGAAGCGCCCCTTCGGGAGCGGCAGCTCAGCCTCGTCGTCGAGGAGATGCAGCGACATCATGATCGTCACCGAGAGGTCGTCGTGACCCGCGGGTTCGTCGTGACGCGCGGCGCCCGGGAACATCGTGCCCGCGGCCCCGAGAAGACACTTCACTTCCTGAGGAAGGAGCCCCCCGTGGTTGCCCGCCCCGAGAGGAAGTTCCTCCATCATGACGAGCGTTCCCTTTTCCGCGTCGCCCCGCCCCACGATGCGAAGGTCGGGACCCCGGACGTGGTCCGAGAAGACGAGGGCTTCCGAAAGCGTTCCCGGAACGATCCCCTCGACGTCGGCCGACCCCTTCGAGACGGGCTGCGAGAAAACGAGTCCCACGTCGGGAGAGGCCATGAGGGCGTCGCGCGCGCGAACGAGGTTCGCCTGCGAGGCGTCCCGAAACCAGAGGCCCGCGGCGTATGTCCCGACGGCGACCACGTCGGCCGATTCGGGATCGGCCCCGTTTCTCACGTCTTCGCCGCGAAGGACCCTAAAGCCCGCGTCGCGAAGCGGCCGGAGAAGATCCGCATGACGTTCCACGACGCCGTGGCCGTGGTCCGAGAGGACGACGAGCTGAATGCCTGCGTCCCGACCCTTCTCCTCCCACCAGGCGAGCACCTTGGCGAATTCGTCGTCGGCGCTGCGGCGGGCGGCTCGGGTGCGATCGTCCCAAATGCCGAATTCGTGCGAGGAATGGTCGGGTTCGCCGTACCAGAGGACGGTGACGTCGCCGAGTCCGCGCGGGACTTCGTATTCGAAGAAAAGCTCCGACAAAAGGGCGTTCCCGTCAAAGTCCGGGAACTTGAGCGGCACGGCCGAGAAACGCTCGGCGATCGCACGGCCTTCATCTTCGGGGACGATCGTGGTGAAGTCGTGCACGCAGAGATTCAGGTGCCCCGGGAACTTCGCGGCTTCGTGATGCTGCAGACGGGTGCTTCCCGGCGAATTCGCGCAGTAGACGCGAAGCGTGCGTCCGGCGCGCGCGAGGCGTTCGCCGAGGCTCGGAAGCGTGAAGAGCCCTTCTTCGCCGAGCGACTCGACCGACTTCACGCGGGAGCCCGCGAATACCGCGTCTTCGCCCTTTTTGCCGCGGCGGAAAAAGGCGTTCGCGATGATCCCGTGCTCGTTCGGACGGCCGCCCGAGAAAATCGACGGATGGTTCACGTAGGTTTCGGTCGGGAAGGTCGAGAGGTAGTTCGTCCACTCGCGGTGCCCGTCGAGAAAAGCGCGGAGCACCGGCATGTCAACGTTGGTCACGCAGTCGGGACGAAGACCGTCAAAGCCCACGATCAAAAAGCGGGGCGAAGTGTGGTTCGTGTGGTTCGTGTTGTTCGTCATGTTCTTCCTTCTCTTTCTCTTTCGCGTTCTTCCAAGGAACGCGGCGAGAATTGCGGTGTTGTCGGCATCGGGCGCAATCGACCGCGAAGCCGACGGAAAAAAGTGTTTGCAGTGTACGTCGGAGCGCAGGAGAAAATTTCGAAAAACCCTCCGCGCCCGAAGTCCTTCCCGGATTCACCGACGGGACGACATCGGGCGCGAACGGGTTCCTTGCGCCAAGCGTTGGATTCGTCATGGAGTGAAGCCCGAAGATCCCGTGCGCCCGAAGCCGCCCCCGGACATGAATGAACGGCTCCGGACGCACCGGGATTCGTGGCTCCTCTCTTCTGCGGTATTCGGTCAGCGGTTCTCCGGATCGAGCTTTTGCTGCACGTAGTCGCCCAGAATCGACATCGAGAGCGTGGCGAGCACGATCACGACGCCCGGAATCACGGCGATCCACCAGGCGGACGTGAGGTAGTCGCGCCCGAAGCCGAGCATCGTACCCAGAGAGCTCATCGGGGGCTGGACGCCGACGCCGAGGAACGACAAGGACGTTTCGAGCAGAATCATCCCCGGGAAGTTGAGCGTCATGTTGACGACGAGCGCCGAGGCGATGTTCGGGAGAATGTGCTTGAGACCGATGCGCCAGGTCGGAATGCCGAGACCTTCCAGGGCGGAGGCGTAGCCTTCGGTGTAGGCCGAGCGCGCGAGGTTGCGCGTAAGCCGCGCGTAGCGGTCCCAGCCGTAGACCGTCATGATGACGACGATCACCGTGACGTCGGTGCCGAGAAAGGCGAGGATCGTCAAGGCCAGGATGATGAAGGGAAGACTCGCCGTGAAGTCGACCCCTGTGTTGACGAGGTCGTCGACGAAGCCCCCGAAGCGGGCGGCGAGAAAGCCGAGCAACGTCCCTACGATCGCCCCGAGAATCGTCCCGCAGACGGCGAGGATGAAGGAGAGGCGCAGCGAATAGAGAAGCCGCGAGAATACGTCGCGTCCGAGTTCGTCCGTCCCGAAGGGATGCGCCCAGGAGGTGAACGGCATCACGAGACGGGCCGTGAGGTCCATGTCTTCGAGCCCGTAGGGCGCGATCCACGGAGCGAGCAGACCCGAGACGAAGAAGAAGATCAGAAGCGCGGCGCTTCCCGGCACGAGCCACCCGCTCGCGGGCTTCAGAAGTCGGCGCGTGGAAACTGCGGTGTTCGACATGAAGGTTCCTTGAAAGAATGGTTCGTGAAAATTACGAGGCCTTGCGCAGACGCGGATTCACGACGAGCGCGAGAAGGTCCATGCAGAGGTTCGCCGTGATGAGCGAGGCCCCCGTGGCGAGAACGATCATCTGCACGACCGGAATGTCGCGGTTTGCGACCGACTGCACGAGGAGCTTGCCCACGCCCGGCCACGAGAAGACGTTTTCCGTGATGACGGCGCCCGCAACGAGGGTGCCGAGGAAAAAGCCCAGAATCGTGAGGATCGAGAGCATGGCGTTCGGGAGGGCGTGGAGCCAGATGATGCGCTTTCGCGGAAGACCGCGCATGCGCGCCGCCTTGACGCAGGGAAGATTCAGCGCCTCGATCATCGCGGAGCGCGCGTAGCGCGAGAAAATCGCCGCTTCGCTCGTCGCCATCGTGATCACCGGCATGATGTAGTGCCAGACCGTGGCGTTCCCGTAGGAAGGCAGAATCCCGAGCGTGATCGAGAAAATGAGAAGAAGGAGCACGCCCATGAAGAAGTTCGGGACGGCATAGCCGAAGACGCTCACGAACATCATGGTCTTGTCGACCCAGGTGTTGCGGTAGAGCGCCGCGACGACCCCGGAGGGAATGCCGATCAGAAGCGTCACGACCGCGGTCGGGATCATGAGGTGCATCGTGGCGTCGAGGGCCTCGAGGAAGACGTCCTTGACGGGGAGGCCCGTGAGGTAGCTCTTCCCCATGTCGAGCTGCAGGAACTTCCCGATGTAGATGAAGAACTGCTCCCAGAGCGGACGGTTCAGGCCCCACTGCTCGCGGAAGGCCGCGATGGCCGCGGCGTCCGCGCCGTCGCCCAGCATGATTCGGGCGGGGTCGCCCGTGAGATGCAGCCCGAAGAAAACGCAGGCCGCGAGCAAAAAGAGCGTGAGGGCCGATCGGAAGACGATGCGGGCGATCAACGGGAACATTCGGTTTCCTCCATCTTTCCGAGAGACTTGAGGGCGTTTTCGGACGCCCAGCAGGCGATGCGGCGTTCCTCACCCTTCACATCCGTGAGTTCGGGGACTTCGCGCGAGCAACGGTCGGTTGCGAGTGGGCAGCGGTTCGCAAAGACGCAGCCTTCGGGTCGGTCGATCGGGCTCGGCATCGCGCCCTTCGGATAAAAGCGCACGACGGACGCGTCCGCCCCCGGGGTCGAGGCGAGCAAGAGCCTCGTGTAGGGGTGAAGCGGCCGGTGGAAGACGTCGTCCGTCTTTCCCGTCTCGACGATGCGCCCGAGGTACATGACGGTTACGCGGTCGCAGAGATAGCGCACGACGTTGAGGTTGTGCGACACGAAGAGCATCGACATGCGGGTCACGCGCTTCAGACGCAAAAGGAGTTCCAGGACCTGCGCCTGAATCGAGACGTCCAAGGACGCCACGGGCTCGTCGCAGGCGAGCAAAGCGGGCCGCAACGCCACGGCGCGCGCGATGGCGGCGCGCTGGAGCTGTCCGCCCGACATCGTGGCGGGAAGGCGCGTCATGTGGTGTTCGGGCATCCCGACCGCCTTCAGAACCTTCGCCGCTTCCTTCAGAGCGTCTTCCTTCGAGAGACCGCGGTGAACGACGAGGGGTTCGGCGACCTGATTGATGACGGGCATGCGCGAGTCAAAGCACCCGTAGGGGTCCTGATAGATCATCTGAAGCGCGGGGCGCTGCTTGCGCCACTCGGGCGTGCGCGGTTCCGGAAGCTCCTCGTCCTTGAAGCGGACCGACCCTTCGGTCGGGCGCTGATGACCGAGAACGAGGCGGGCGAGCGTGGACTTGCCGCAGCCCGATTCGCCCACGAGCCCCATCACTTCGCCCGCGCGGATTTGGAGGTCGATGTCCTCCAACACGTTCCAGGGCGTGAGGCGTCCGAAGAAGCCCTTTCGCGCGTAGTAGCAGTGACGCTTCACGCGCACGTCCGAAATCACGGCGAAGTCCGTTTCCTGCGCGTCGCCGAAGGCGGTGTCGGAGAGTTCCTCTTCGACCTTCGCTTCGGCTTCGTGCGCGAGCGTGCAGCGGGACTGCCAGTGATCGTCGTCGAGCTTTTTCATCGCGTCGAAGGTCGTTCGGCAGCGCTCCGTCGCGCGGGCACAGCGGCTCGCAAAGGGGCAACCCTTTCCCAACTTGTCGGGCGGCGGAATTTCGCCCGGAATCGGCGTGAGCGATCCGCGCGTCGACGTCATGTCGGGCATCGCGTTCAAAAGCCCTTCCGTGTAGGGGTGCGCCGGATTCGGGATCACTTTTCCGACCGGTCCCTCTTCCAAAATGTTCCCCGCGTACATGACGGAGACGTCGTCGGCGACGTCGTGCGCGAGGTGAAGGTCGTGCGTGACGAGAAGCATCGACATCCCGCGCGCAAGCACGAGTTCGCGCAGTTCGGTGAGGAGTTCGCGCTGCACCACGACGTCGAGTGCGGTCGTCGGTTCGTCCGCCAAGAGGAGTTTGGGCGAGCCCACGAGCGCAAGCGCGATCATGATGCGCTGGCGCATGCCGCCCGAGAGCTGATGGGCGTAGGCGTCCATGCGCTTTTCGGGTGCCGTGATCCCGACCGTCTTCAGATACGACAGCGCAATGTCGCGCAGGTCCGCCTCGTGCGGCGTGCGGCCGGTGCGGTAGTCGGGATGACGGAAGCGAATGGTTTCGACGAGCTGTTCGCCGATCGTGCGCATGGGGTTCAGAGCGCTCATGGCGTCCTGCACGACCATGCCGATTTCGGCGCCGCGGATCGCGCGGTATTCCTTTTCGGTGAGGCCCACGAGTTCGCGGTTTTCAAAGCGGATGCTTCCCGTCGTGCGGCTTTTGCGGCCGGCGAGACCCAGGATCGAGCGCGCGAGGACGCTCTTGCCCGAGCCCGACTCGCCGATCAGAGCGTGAATGACGCCCGGGCGCACGTCCAGATCGACGCCGTGGAGCACTTCCACGGCCCCGAAGGAGACGCGCAGATCCCGAACGCGCAAAAGGGACGACGGTGTGGCTTCGTTTGGGGTCATAAGGGTTTGGCGTATGGCAATAAGGGCCCGGCGGGCGCTCGCGCGCCCCTCCCGGGCCCGGAGAGTGTCGGATTTACTTGAAGGAGAGGTTGTCGGCCGAGAGGTCGAGGGAGCCCTGCGTGCCCGGCGTCCAGTTCACGTTCTTCTGCTTCGCGTAGATCATCGGAAGCTGATAGAGCGGGCAGGCGTAGGGATCGTCCGCGAAGATCGCGAGCATCGTTTCCCAGGCCTTCTTGCGTTCGGCCGGATCCACCGAGTTTTCGAGGATCTTGCCCTGCTCCACGAACTTCGCGTAGGAAGGCGTGCTTTCACCGAAGAAGCCCATCGAAACCCAGGAGCTGCCCGGCTTCATGCGGCGCCAGAGCTGTGCGGCCGGATCCGGGAAGTAGGCCGAGAAGCTCGCGTTGTTGATCATGCGGTCCTTCCCGGCGGCTTCGACCTGCGTCCAGTTTTCCTTCACTTCGATCTTGACGTTGAGCCCCACGGCCTTCAACATGCCGGCGATCGCCTGCGAAACCGTCATTTCCTGCGTGTAGTAGCCCACCTGGATGCGCCAGACGATGGGTTCGCCCTTGTAGCCCGAAGCCTTGACGAGCTCCTTGGCCTTCGCGGGGTCGTAGAGCTTCTTGTCGGCGTCGGCGAGGTAAAGGTCGCCGAAGGTCTTCGACTGGAAGCTGTTGGCGGCAACCGTCTGATTCGAGAAGAGCGCCTGCACGAGGAGGTCGCGGTCGATCGCGTGGAGGATCGCCTGGCGGAGTTCCTTCTTCTGCATGACGGGGTTCGAGAGCACGTCGAAGACGAGGCCGTAGACGTTGTCGACGGGACCCCCGACGACGTCGATCTTCGTTTCCTTTTGCAGCGTCTTCACCTGGTCCGGCGGGACTTCGGTGATGAGGTCGAATTCGCCCGAACGCAGACCCGCGACGCGGGCGGAGAGTTCCGGCACTTCCACGAAGACCACGTTGTCGGCCGGCGCCTTCTTGCCCCAGTAGCCGTCAAAGCGGGTGAGTTCGATGCGGTTGCCCGTGCGGAATTCGACGATCTTGTAGGGGCCCGTGCCGACGGGCTTCTTGATCCAGTTGTCCCAACCGCCCGCGGCTTCGTAGGATTCCTTCGAAACGATTTCGGACATGCGCGCCGAGAAACGACGCTCGATGAGCGGATCGGCCGCCTTCATCGTGACCTGCACGGTGTAGTTGTCGATCTTCTTGATTTCCTTGATGCCGCCGAGGAATTCCCAGGCATGCGCACGGCCCGGGGCCTTTTCGCCCGAGAAGCGTTCGGGACCGAAGGAGAAGATCACGTCGTCGGCGGTAAAGGGCGTGCCGTCATGGAAGACGACGCCCTGACGAAGCTTGAATTCCACCGTTTCGGGGGAGATGCGCTTCCAGGATTCCGCAAGACCCGCGGAGAGAGCGCCCGTCTTCTGGTCGGCGTGCACGAGCGTTTCGTAGATCGAATAAACGACGCGGTCCGTGGAATTGGAATTGAAGCCCTGCGGTTCGACCGTGGGGGGAAGCTGCGGCATGGCGATCACCATGCGTTCGGCCGAAGCGAAGGCGCAGGCGCCGCAGGCGGCGAGAAGCGTGGCGGCGACGATTTTCTTCATCTGCATGAGGGTTCTCCGAGAGATATGGCATCGGAGAAGGTCACACAACGCCCTCTTCCGAATGTCCGTTTTTGCGTTGCCGCCCATTATTTCGAACGGGTTTGACAATCCCGTGACGACTTCATGACATTTCGATGACGACGAAAATCCGACGAAGGCCGCCGGAGCGCGGCATCCTCCGCCAGGGACGTCTCCTCCGCCTCGCCTCTACGTGAGGAGAAAACGGGGAGTCACTTCGAGCTTCCTACGCAAGCTTACCGCGGGGAAAGCCGGCTTCTCCCTTTGTGACATTTTCATGAACCGCCTTCTCCCGCCGCTTTCCCAAGCCGACGGAACGCTTGCCGAGAAAGGGAAGGCTTCCCTTCTTCGCTTTTCGGTCAAACAAGGTATGAGAGGTTCTTCCAACACCGTCCAACTTCTTCCAGCTTCTTCCAACTTCTTCTAATTTCTTCCAAGTTTTGGTGTAATATCTACCAACAGCTTGGTAGAACCCGGAAGATATTGACAACCAGGAGGACGACATGCTTTTTCTTCCCTCGCATGAATCGGTCACGACAGAGTTCAAACGCGAATGGACCGACAACATAAAAAAGGAAATCGTCGCGTTTGCCAACACGCTCGGCGGCGACCTTTTCATCGGCGTCGACGACGACGGCACATTGGTCGGAGTCGACAATCCCGACCGTCTTGAGGAGCGCATCATCTCGATGGCGCGCGACAACATCCACCCCGCCGTCGCGCATTTGCTTTGGTTCGAGCGCGTCCGACGAGACGGGAAAACGGCTTTGGTGGTTCATGTCGGTCAAGGAACGGACAAACCCTATTGCACAGATCCGCGCGACAGCGGAACCGTATACGTTCGCGTCGGTTCCGTCACCCTACGCGCCTCCATCACGCAGATCAGACGATTTGTGGAGGAATCCAATCCGACCCCCTGGGACAGTCGTATTGCACGTGATCAGTCGCTCACCTTTCACTATTGCGCCGCCTATTGCGCCGAACGAGGCTTGCATTTCAACCCCGCACAGGATTTCACCTACGGCCTGGTCGATCCGAAAAGCCGTTGCTTTACGAACCTTGCCTATCTCTTATCCGACCAAAATACGTATCGAATCACTTTGGCGGTTTTCCGAGACGAGCAAAAAACGGATCTCAAAAGATCCAAAGAGTTTTCGGGCTCCATTCTCCAGTGTCTTGAGGAAGCGAACGAATACATCCTCGACGAATGTTTGCTGCAAATGGAGAAGCCCACGAACGGCACGCTCGAACGCATAAACCATTACTCCGTGCCTTCTGACGCCGTTCGGGAAGCGCTCGTCAACATGATCGCCCACCGAGACTACACGCGGACACCGCCTTGCGTCGTTCACGTCACGCCTTCGGAAGTCAAGTTCTTCTCCGTCGGCGGCCCCGCGGATCTTACCGCCAAAGAAATTCTCACCCAGATGGCAACAAATTGCCGCAATCTGCGGTTGGCACACTTTCTGAAAGCCCTTCATTTGATGGAGGGGATAGGATCGGGCTTCCAAACCATCCGCAGCGCCTATGAAAACATCGAGCTTTCCAAACTGGTTGAAATTCTCGAAACCGCGTTTCTCATTACACTGCCCGCGAAGAAAGAGACCCCTCCTCTGAGGGTGGAAAGCAGAACGGAGAGCGTTACGAATCCTCGGGGCGATTTTTCGCCGACGGACGTGAGGATTTTCGATTTCCTTTCCTCGCAAGGCACAACTTCTCGGATGGATTTGGAAAAGAACCTGTCGCTCCCCCGCTCCACGGCCAACTATCATCTGCGCAAGCTCCTCGAAGAAGGCCGCATCCGAAAGGTCGGCGTCGGTCGAAACACCTTCTACACATGCGAGACGGAGTAACGGCTTCTTCCCGATTCCATTCCGCCCGCCGCTTCCGGGCGGGCGTTTGGAATGCCGACTTGACATAGCGACCGGTGTTTGTCAAGAAAGATTTCCAGGAATTTTCAAAAAGCTCAAGCAGATCGCCTCGCAGCAATGCGGGGCGTTTTCACTTCAGGGAACGCCAACGAGCGCCCTACGCCTTTGCTTGTGCGTTAGGCTTGTCAGGGTTTAGGAACTGACTGGGAGCGGGCGTACAATCGCGTACGCGGCCGTTAATCCAGCGCCGCGGGTTCTTGGCACGGGCTACCTCCAGGACCGCCTTGCGCGCTGCAAGCACGGCGGCAGTACTCGCCTGCTTCTGCACTGTCATAGCCAAAATGACGACAGACGGCATCTGCCTGGATCATCTTCAAGAGGGGAACACCTTCGGGTAACGGTAGCTTTTTCATATCGGATGGGGTGAGGTCGCCGTCATCATGCGAAGCAGCTTGCTTGCGAGCACGGCTTACCCAGTGGTAGACGGTGGAGTGAGCGACGCCGTACTCGTCGACGGCCTCCTTTGCGGAAATTTCATGGGCAAGGATACGTCGGACGACGACATCACGAAGGTCGGCAGGATACTGCATTTTTCTCTCCAAGAGGGGATAAAGGATCTTGGAAAGACATTTTGACAACTACAGAACGGACAGCCGTCGGGCGAAATATGAATTTCTTATTTTTCCTCAGAACATTTGTTCCGAGAACGTGATAGAGTTTGGGACGAATCCTCTATTTGGCACATCTCGTAAGGACAGCTTTTACGTTCTCTAAGAGGATGAACTAAAGAGAGGGTTTCAAAGTTTTTCCCTAGGACCCAGGAGTTAGAAATGTATTTTTCCAAATGTCTGATCGCGATCGCCGTCGCAAGCGCTCTGCCAAGCGCTTCTTATGCCATCACGTACGACAGCGGCTCCACCACGCTGACGTATTCTGAATATCGTGAAGGTGTTACGGTCATCAACGGCGCTTCCGTGACCGTAGATGCCGAGAACATTTCTGGCAAGAACTTCCTCGTTACAAATTACAGCAAGCACGTAGAACAAAATCAGAGTTGGACCCAGGCGCAGAGCAAGCTTGTTCTCGGTACGGATTCGACCGAGAACATCACGCTGACGAACAACACGACCGGCTTTGCGACCGGAATCGCCATTCAGGGCCCAGGGGATGCGACTTTTGCAGGCTCGACCGCTGAAGTCAACGCAAAAAATTTCACTGTGACGGCTCATTCCGAAAATGACTACGTGTACGGCATTTACGTCATGAATGCGAGCTCGGATAAACGAGATCATGATGACGGCTCCGTTCTGAATGAAAATTTGCCTCCGGTCAAGCTCACCATCAACGCTGAAAACACCTACGTCAATGCAACGACGGGTGTCTACATTGACCCCAAAGACCAGGACCATCGTGCCATCGGCATGGCCGTTTTGTCTGAAGGGGAGCTCGAAGTCAACGGCAACCTCTATGTGAATGCCGCAACGGCGTTGGCCACTCGCGGACACGCCGTTGTCAACATCAACAAGGAAAACGATCCGAACCGCGTCATTCAACTCGACGGCGACATCAATTTCAACTACCACGGGGAAACTAGTATAACGTTCGCGATATAACGCCATTAAATAAAGCAAATGTGCTATAAT
>OLGF01002788.1_pt1 | contig 15573 bp, 9 predicted proteins | sample 1604971 | NCBI WGS metagenome assembly OLGF01 (sample SAMEA3888902, study PRJEB22519) | human gut metagenome | biome: human gut; feature: human-associated habitat; material: faeces | place: Denmark | collected 2011 | reverse complement strand
GCCCGTTCAATATTATCGCCGAATGGGAAGAAGGCGTCGGAAGCCAGAGAAACGCCGCTGACCTGTGCATTGTCGATGACCGCTTCGATCTTTTCCTTGTCTTCCGTCTTGATACTCTCGCTTACTTCAGTCTCCGTCTTCTCCGTGACAATGGGATCGACCTCCGTAGGCGCCGTGGTGGTCACCATGTAGGCGTAGCCCGTCTTGTCGGAAGCGACCACAAAGAGCTTGGGTTCCGCATTTTCCGGTACGTAGTCGCTGGGATCAGAGGTGAAGTAGCCGCCGGTAACACTGATTTCGTCGGCAGCCTGGGTATCAATCTCAAAAGCGTCCTTTTTGCTGCCGGCAGAGAAGTTGCCTCCGCTGACTGTCAGCGCCGCAAGGTAGCTGACAATCTTGGTATTCTCATTTGTTGTCCACTGGCCGTTTACACGTTCCAAACGGTATACGGCAATCGCCGCATTGTTGCGGCTGGTCAGCGTACCGCCGGTGATATTCACGGTCATGGTCTGCCCCTCGCCCTGGTAACCGCCGCCGCGGGAAACAACAGACAGGGCCGCGCCATCATCGGTGCTGCCATCCCCCTGGGAAGCGGGCTTGGTGGGAAATTCCGTAAAGGGCAGCGTTGCGGTAATCACAGCATTTTCAGCAATGGTCAGCGTACCGGCGCCGCAATACTGCACGCCGTTCGGGCCGATCAGTTCTGCATCACCCTTGATCGTCAGGTCGCCTACCTGGGGATGATAGATGACATTTCCCTCAGTGGATTCCAGTCTGCCGCCGGTAATCACTGTCTCCGTATAGTCGGCAGAGCCATTTCCGGCAACCGCAAATGCGACCGCCTGTATCTCCCCGCCGTTGATCTCCACAGCGGTTTTGTTTGCCTCATTACCTGTACCAACTGTGTTGATACCATAGGTGCCTGTGTATTTGCCGCCGTCAATTACGGCCTTTGCTCCGTTCTGAATAAAGACGGCATAGTTACCGGAAACCGTACCGCTTTTGAAATACGCCTCAGTGCCCTGACCATTGACAACAACTGCAATATTGTTGCTGCCGGAGCCAGTATTCTGGATCTTGCCGTTCCCCTTGCTGTCCTGAACGGTCACACGGCTGGCTTCCAGCCACAGCGTATTGGTCGCGTTAGAACTTGTAAGCGTGCAGCCATTCAGATCCAGAGTGACCGCTTTGTTGATCGTAACTTTGTCGCTGCCAAGATCCACCTCTCTCAGCAGCGTGATGGTATCATTTTCTTTTGCTTCGGCGATGGCCTTGGCCAGCGTCTGATAATAGGTATCGCCGATTCTGACGGCAGCAAATCCCTCTTCGACCTTGCCCACAGTACCGTTGGCATCCTGTCCAAGACCCTCGGCCAGATACTCGCTCACATCGCTGGAGAACGTGCCGCCGGTGATGATTGCATCACCCTCTGTGTAACCGCTGACCGTACGAATATTTCCCTCAAACGTGCCGGCAGAAATCTCCAGCTTGCCGCCGCTCAATTCAATATCGCCGGTAATGGTGCCTGTGGTATGGATCTTCACCGTGGGAATCTCGTAACTGCCAAACTTGCAGGAATCAAAAGCCGTTTGGTTTTTATATGCCTTTATACTCGTATTTCCGATAAACTGAACAGTACCGCAGTTGTTGGAAATCGCATACTGACAGGGTGCGCTTGCCTGACTGGCATCAATCACCATATTCTCAAGCGTCAGGTTGCAATAGTTCTGCAGGCCGATCAGCAGGGTCTTCTGATTGGCAAAGATGATAGACCCGTTTTTCAGCGTCAGGGAACCACCCGTCAAGAACTGAAACGCGTTGGTTTCTGTACCGGAAGACCCCACCGTGCTTCCGCTGACCGTATAGGAGTGGGTATTGAAGTCGATCGTCAGGTTCTTTTTGGATGTATCGATCACAATTCCGTCGCCCTCTGTATCTTTGAGCAGCGTAATGACAGACTTGTCCGCAGCCGCTTCCACAGCCTCTGCCAGGGAGGTATACTGTTCCGCCCCCTCTGCGGTTATGACCTCGGCAACCATCATCTCTTCCCGGGAGCCGACCTCGCCGTTGGCGTTCTGCACATAGCCCTCGGCCAGATACTGTTCATCGACTTTGCTGGAGAATGTGCCGCCAGTGATGTTCAATCCGCCCAAGGCTACATCTACCTTGTAGGCCGGAATTCCTTCAGGTGCGCTGAATTGACCGCCTCTGATTTGGAGAACCGCCTGTTCTTTCAGGCCCCCGTCGTTGCTGTTTCCAACCAGAACGGCAGTCTGCTTCCCCTCCGTCACAAATGTACCGTCATTTACAACAACCTGTACGGCACCGGCTTCTCCGGCCACATAAAGCGCATAGAATACAGCGCCATGCTTCTGGGCGCAATCTACCGTCTTATAGCTGCCGCCATTGACTTCCATTGTCCCAGCGGTCGCACTAAGGGCTCCCTGCGTGCCGGTCACAACAACGCTTCCCTCAGACGACGGCGTAATCGTCAGCTTGGCATCAGGATCGTTGTCCACGCCGCTGCGGACCGTATATCCCCAATTTTGGCTATCGCACCTGCTGCAAGACGTATTCGTAAAAATTCCGCCGGTAATCAGCGTTTCTCCGTTTACATCAACAGCGGGATAAACACTATTTGTAAAGCTTCCGCCGGTAATTGTCGTATTGGAGCCTTCAAAGCTGCGAACAATCGTTGCCCCACCGCTAAAAGTTCCGCCATTAATCACAGCCTTACCGCCATCCTGATTTCTCAGATGAACGGTCATGGCTTTATCAGCTATCTGAAATGTTCCGTTTTCCACAGTCAACGTGCCATAGTTATTGATGAAGCCCTTGTAGCTTGTCGCCTCAGTTGCATCAAAGGTACCGTCGCCTGTAATTGTAAGTGTGCCATTGTTTACGATCAAATTTTTACTGCTGTCCGAAAAGCCAATAGACAACGTCTCACCATTCATGTCTAAAATGATCGTCTTTCCGCTGTCAATGGTCACCTGATCTGACAATGCAATACTGCTCGTCAATTCAATCGTGCCGCTGCCCTGCACAGCGTCAACAGCAGCCTGCAGTGTTTCATACTGCTGACCGTCGACCTCTGCCACATACGAAGTGTCTGCCGCCGTCAGGGCTGCGTCGGACTCGCCTGCGGCCCCATCCTCAGAATTGCCTGTCAGGTCATCCGCAGGTCCCTCTGCCGGATCGTCCGGGATGTTCCCGCTGCCGGAATCCTGCTGCTCCAAAGGCGTCTCGGACGAAGGGGTCTCCTCCGCAAACGCCCCCACGGTCAGCAGACTCATCGTCATGACGACCGCCAACAGCAGAGCCAGCAGTTTCTTACCTGTTTTCATCTTTCTCGCTCCTTCTTCTGTTATTTTCGCCGGAAAACAAAGCTCCTTATTTCCGCAAAGCGGAAATAAAACGGTATATACCGTTTTGGAGGACGCCGGTCTCTTACACCCCTATCATACTTCATGACTTCGCAGAAAACAAGCAAAAAATAAGACATAATATTATTTTTGAATCAAATTATTTTTAGCTGGATGAAGCCGGGGAAGCGCGCCGCCTCCCTCCGTCTCTCCATTGGAAACAGTGCGTATAGCGCATAGGTAATGCTTATATGCTTATGCAGGCTATGGAGTGATAAACCCGCTCCTCAGCCGCCATATTTTTTAACGTAATATTTTTTCTGTCGTATTTAAAACCAGCAGTTTGAGAATGACACCGCGGCGCCGTCTGTTATGTTGCTGTAAAAGGTGTAAGCGACACGGAAAAGGGCCGGGTGGGCTGGAGCCGGAGCAAGAGAGCATTCAAGGGCTTGAGCCCTAAGACAGCGCGAAGCATTCACCAGATCATCGTCTCGGCTATGAAGCCAACAAATGCTTATCACAGCAGCTCAAAATACGGCAAAACCACGCAAAAATTCTTCCAGATGCCATCTAATTCTTTGAAGGCGCAAGAAACCCGGCTGATTTCTTTGGAAATCAGCCGGGAGAGAAGCGGAATGCAATACCAGGCGGTAGCCTGTGTCCACTTTGAAAAGGCAGAGAAAAAGGGGCAATGCCCACTGCTCAAGGTGCGGCAGAGATAAGCCTGAGATTTCCATCTATGAGCCGATGCTGTTTCAAACAGCTATAAAGCCAGGTTGGGTCTGCCAGACCAATTTGGGCTTGTTTTACATGGCCCCGTAAAAGGCAAAAAACGTCCCGGTACAAGAGCGCAGAGTCTCCTCCGGGCGGTATCGCGTCGGCCAACTGTGACGCAAAAAAGCAGAAAGCGTATGACAGCAGGCGTCAGGCCGGAAGCAGCATTCTATCCCGCCACGACGGGCAGAACGGGACTCCTTCCACGTACATATCCTGATTTTTTGTGCGCATTCCTAATTTTAGGAAAGTGACAGGCGCCGAAGCGCCTGCCCTTTTCTCGAAGCCGCAATCGCATTTCTGCCCGAATGCCCTGCAGTCTGCACGTAAGCCGCTTCCGGCTCATGCATTGACACGCGATGATGGCGGAAACCTGTACCCCATCGGTGGAGATGGGCTGATCCGTCCAAGTTACAACCGCTTTGGATACGGGAAATACTGTCAAGATGCCCTCGGTATGTCCCGCGGGTAATAAACGTCGTATTCCATAAAATAGTGGGACAAAGTCTCTCATATAGAACAATATGCAGAAGGAATCCGGGAATAATTTTTGAGATTCTCTCACTTGTTGTCTCCGCGCCAGCCCCCATTGTAATCCAACCTGGCGGGAATATCGGCGTGCGTCAGGCAGGAGTCGTTCACATCCTGATAAATCGTTGGGGTCCAGTGTTCAGAGCGGTTCCCTCCCCCCACATCTTTTTACACGTCCGATACCATAAGAACTCCCTTTTCAATCCGAAAACGTATGGCAGCATGAGGCTGATCCGGAGCATACTGACACGGTACTGCATCCGTAAAAAAGCATTCAACGCCAAACTGCGACAAAATCTGAATAATTTTTTTGCTGGGGCAGTCATCTGTCCGATCATCCGAGACCGAGATAACGGCGTACCGTGGCCGCAGCATCTCCAGAAGTCGGGATGTCAAGGCGTCCCCGTGCCCATGGTGGGGCAGCTTTATGAGGGTGCAGGGCGGGAGCTGGTGCCGCTCCCAGCAGGAGGCATACACATCCCCCGGCAGCTCAATCTCCTGCCCGGCATAGGATAGCCGCAGGCGGATACTGGTGTTGTTGATAAAGCCGTCAAGCGCCTCCAGGTCCCCGCTGCTGCCCGCGCCAGAAAGGACGGCGTCCCAGATGGAAGCCTGCCGCAGCCGGAGTTCTTCATCCTCCAGAAAAACACCGGCAGACAATGTCTCCGTCAGCCGCCGGCAATCACAGGGCGTCCGGATCAGCCGGATCTCCGTCTTCTGGCTTCGCAGATGGGCCAGGGCTTTTACATAAATCCCCATAGAGGTCATCAGACACCGGGCGCCGGCTGGAGCTCCCGGCACTGCCGGGAGTGTGTGACCCCACATCTCCTCCGGCGGGAGGTAGTTGGTCCAGAATTCCCGCACCCGGACTCCCGGCAGCAAATGAGTCAGTCCGCCGGCGTGGTCCAGGTGGAGGTGGGTCAGCACCAGCAGGTCCAGCTCCCGGATCCCCTCCCGGCGCAGGTAGTCCGCCGCAGTGATCCGCCGTCCGTCCGGTCGGGAGCGCCCGATGCGAGCGTCCCCGCAGTCCACCAGCATGGCGAAGGGTGTCTCCGTCTCCCGCAGCAGGATCGCGTCGCCATAGCCCACATTGATAAAGTCAACCAGCAGCATCCGCACCACCGCCTTTCAGCACGTGGAGCTTGCGAGTATCCAAACGAAGCTGCACATCCCCTGTCCGGGCGCCGGTGAGGTCCACATTGGCGTCATCAATGACAAAGACCTCCTCCCCTACCCGCACCCAGTAGCGGATCATACGACCCAGGAAGCTGTAATTTTCAATGGTGCCGCGCAGCGCCGTGCCCTCCGGGACAGTCTCTTCCAGCCCCATCAGGCTGATACCCTCCGGGCGGACCACCAGAGTCACCGGCTCGCCGCCCTGAAGGTCCGTGTCCTCGTCCACCCGGAGGCGCATACCCCTGTGGTCCACGGACAGGCTGCCGTCTGCCTCCCGATGGGCCGTACCCTCCAGGAAGTTCACCGTGCCGACGAAGTCCGCCACAAAGCGGGTGGCGGGGCGGAAGTAGATTTCCCAGGGGCTGCCGATCTGCTCGATGCGGCCCCTGCGCATCACGGCGATGATGTCTGACATGGACAAGGCTTCGTCCTGATCGTGGGTGACGTACATGGTGGTGATCCCGAACTTCTGCTGGATCTGCCGCAGCTCCGTCCGCACCTCCACCCGGAGTTTGGCGTCCAGGTTGCTGAGGGGCTCATCCAGCAGCAGGATCTCCTGCCCCATCACCAGCGCCCGGGCAAAGGCCACCCGCTGCTGCTGGCCGCCAGAGAGCTGCTTCGGGAACCGCCCATCCAGTCCCTGGAGGTTGAACATCTCCAGCATCTCCGCCACCTTGCGGTCCTTTTCCTCCTTGGGCGCCTTTTTCAGCTTCAGGCCGTAGGAGATGTTCTCATACACCGTCATGTGGGGAAACAGCGCATACTCCTGGAACACCAGCGGCGTATTGCGCTTGAAGGGCGGCAACCCGTTCATCCGCTTGCCGTCCACCAGGACGTCGCCCTCCTCCGGCTCGGAAAACCCCGCCAGCTGGCGCATCAGGGTGGTCTTGCCGCAGCCGGAGGGGCCCAGCAGAGTGACGAAGGCGTTGTCCTGGATGACCAGATCCAGGTCATCCACGGCGTAGAACTTGCCCCAGCGCTTGGTCACATGTTCTAATTTGATCTCAGGCATGGTTTAACCTCCTATTCCCTCGTCCAGACTGGCTCCGGTGACCTTGTTGACCACGGTGTTGAACACCAGGATGGTGATGATCAGGATCAGGTTGATGCCGCTGGAGAAGGCGTATAGACCCATCTCGTCGAAGTAGTCCAGGGTGGTGGACAGGATGAAGCCCTGGGTGCACAGCAGCATGAACAGGGACAGCTCCCGCAGGCAGGTCATGAAGGGGAGCATATAGCCGCTGATGATGGAGGACTTCTGGATGGGGATGATGATGCGGGTCATCCGCTTGACCCAGGGCACATCCTGGATGATAGCGGCCTCCTCGATCTCGCCGGACAGCTGGAGCATGGAGTTGAGGGAGCTGCGGCTGGCGAAGGGGATGTACTTGATTGTGCCTACGACGATGAGCAGAGTATAGGTATTGAAGAGGTTGACGTGCTCATTGGAAAACAGGACGAAGAAGGCCGCCCCCACGGCGATGGAGGGCATGAGGTAGGGGAGGAAGGCCATGGAGTTCACATAGCTGGCCGCCTTACTTCGCCGGTTCTTGGACACGGCGTAGCCGATGAGGGTGCCGATGGTGCCCGCCAGCAGGGCACAGGCCACGCTGACCAGCAGGGTGCCCTTGAATGCGTTCCAGATAGTGTCGTTGTGGAGGATGCCTTTCTGTCCGTACATGCCGTTTTCGGTGATGTTCTCATCGGTGACCCACCACTTGGTGGTCAGGTTGTCCGGGTCCCCGGTGTATAGGAAGGAGTAGTCCCCCGGATTGGGGAGGAAGGTCTCGAAGGCGAAGGAGACGATGGGGAAGATACTGGTGAAGAAGGTGACCACCACCAGGACCAGGGCGATGATGTATTTGCCCGCCCGGCCCAGATTGATCTTGGAGATCTGTCCCGACTTGCCGGTGACGGTGGTGTAGTTTTTCCGGCTGTGGAGGGACATCTGGTTGAGGAGCATGATGGCCACGCCAAAGATCATCATGATGATGGCCAGGATGCTGGCCTCGCCGGTGTACTTGGAGTTCATGGACACGTACTTGGTGGACAGAGTGGTCAGGCCCAGGTAGTGGGGCACGGGGTAGGAGCCCATGGAGCTGCCGAAGACCAGCAGGATGGTGGACAGAATGGCCGGCTTCACCATAGGCAGGGTGATCTTGCACATGGTCTTCCACTTGGGGGTGTCCAGAATGGTGGCTGCCTCCTCCAGGTTGGCGTCCATGTTGCGGAAGATGCCCCCGATGAGGATATAGGCGAAGGGGGCGTAGTGCAGGCCCAGCACCACCAGGCTGGGAAAGAGGCCCTTGCACCACCACAGGGGCATCTGGATGCCCGCGGTAGCGGCCAGCAGGCCGTTGGAGGTGCCGGTGACGGCGTTGGAGTTGAACAGGTTCTGCCACACCACAGCCAGGGTCCATTGGGGCATGATGTAGGGGAAGATGAAGATGGAGCTGAGGTATTTCCGCCAGGCCAGGTTGGTGCGGGTGACCAGGAAGGCGAACACTCCGCCGAAGAGGATGGACACCAAGCAGGTGCCCACGGCCAGATAGATGGTGTTCAGCAGGGGGGTCCACAGGTTGGTCTTGGCCAAGGTGCTGGTGAACAGGTCGATGTAGTTCACCAGGGTATAGCCGGCGGTCTGGCCGGTGAGATGGGCATCGATGGTGCCGGGGTGGATCTTGAAGGTGTCCTCCACAATGGCCACGATGGGGGCGATGGTGGTGATGGTCACCACGATGCCCATCAGCAGCAGGATCACGTTGTGAGGCTTGGACAGGAAGGTCCTGAGCCTGTTCCAGAGGATGGCGGACCGTGCGGCGCCGGGGGTCGTGGTTTGGTTCATATGCGGCACTCCTCTCATGCGGGAATGGAGGGGCGCCCTTGGAGGCAACTCGGCTCCAAGGGCGCCCTGCTCTGCGTTTCGTCAAAACCGGCGCTCAGCGCCCAGAGGTCCGGTGACGCCGGGGATGGGGCTCAGCCGGCGCTGTACTTGTCCAGCATCTCGATCCAGCTGCCCACGGTGAAGGAGACGGAGGCGCAGTACTCGGGGTCCTCCAGGACCAGCTTGCCCTCGTTGGTCCACCAGTCGTAGCCGTGGTCGTTCAGGGCGGCGTACTCCACGGTGGTGCCGTCCTCGGCCATGCCGCCGGTCTCGTGGTGATAGATGGCCTCGTTTTCCGCAGCCACCTCGGGATTAGAGGAGTAGCCGCCGATGTCCTTGCCCCAGGCGGAGAAGCCGTCGGCGGTGCAGGTCATGTAGGCGATGAAGGCGCAGGCAGTCCAGGGCAGAGGGCTGTTGTCGGTGACGAACAGATAGTGGCAGTAGCCGAAACCGCCCATTCCGGTGTAGCCGTCGTTATAGGCCGCCACGGTGATGTTGTTCTTGGAGACGGAGGCGGACTCCTCCACGCTGCGCAGCTTGGAGTAGACGATCAGGCCGAACTGGTCAGTGGCGGACTGGTCCACCAAGGTGTTGCAGATGGGGCCGTCGTCAGTCTGGGCATTGTAGCTGCCCACCCACAGCTTGATCCAGGCCAGGGCGTATTTGCCGTTCTCCCCCAGGCCCAGGCTCTCGGCCTCGGAGGCCATCTCGTTGATGGTGGGCTGGAAGTAGGCCTGTTCCTCGGCGGACAGGGCATCGAAGGCCTCCTTCAGCATGGCGGCGTAGTCATCCCGGGTGAGCATATACAGGAAGTTCTTACCCACGATTTCAGAGTCGATGTCCATAAACAGGCCGTGCTCGCCCTCGGCCACGAAATCCCAGCAGTTGTCATAGGACTTGGAACCGGTGTTGTTGTACATGAAGATCTTGTTCAGAGTCTGAAGGGGCAGATAGCCCTGGTACGCCTCGGGGGTGGTGCCGTTGGCCTCCGCCCAGTCCTTGGGGATGAAGGTGTCCAGAATGCCGGTCTGGACCATCTTGGACTCGATCTGGTTGCCGTCCTGGATCAGGGTCATGGCAAAGGTGCCGGTGTCCTTCAGGGAGTCGGCGGTGAGCTGATCGAAGATCTTGTTGTTCTTGGGCTGCTGCCACTCGAACTCCATGGTGTAGCTTGGGTCGATGGACTGCAGATACTCGATGAACAGGGGCAGGGCACTCTTGCCGCGGCTGGAGTTGCCCACGCCCAGGAAGGTTTTGCCGTTGGACTCCTCGATGGCCTTCTGGGCCAGTTCCTCCAGGGTCATCCCCTGGGCCTCCTGGATGATCTGCTGGGTGGGTGTCAGATCGGCGGAGGGCTGGGGCTGGGGTTCGCTGCCGGCAGGGGCGGAGCTGCCGGCGCTGGTCCCCGCAGAGCTGCCGCCGCCCTGGGTCCCGCCGCCACCGCCGCAGGCTGCCAGGGAGAAGCTGAGGGCACAGGCCAGGAGCAATGAAATGGTACGTTTCATTTTGGTTCCTCCTTCATCATTTTTCATAAAATTGAACCTGATATCCCAGGTCCTGTGTGCAATTTTATTGTATCGCCTCCGTGATGGAAAAAACAGGGGACAAATCTGCGCTTTTTTGTTATCTTCTGCAATTTCTGTGGAAATTGGATGAAAAGAGGAGGGGGGGTGTGATATAATTATGCAAAACACCAAACTGAGCACAAAACAGGCGAGGGGGGAGCGGAATGAGAGGACGGCTGGCAGCGCTGGCACTGACATTGGGGCTGCTCCTGACCGGGTGCGCGGCCGGGGAGAGGGCCTCCGTATCGGAGTTCGCCCCGGAGGAGGGGGAGCGGCTGGTGGTGTACACCTCCCACAAGGAGGAGGTCTACTGGCCCATCATCCAGGAGTTCGAGGCGCGCACCGGCATCTGGGTGGAGGTGGAGGCGGGGGGCACCAGCGAGCTGCTGGCCCGCCTGCGCCGGGAGGCGGACGCCCCGGCGGCGGATGTGATGTTCGGCGGCGGCGTGGACAGCCTGGAGGCATATCAGGACTGCTTCTCCCCCTACTTCTGTGCCGGTTGGGAGGGGCTGGACCCGGCCATGCGCTCGGAGGAGGGACTGTGGACTCCCTTCTCCGCCCTGCCGGTGGTGCTCATCTACAACACCAAACTGGTGGTCCCGGGGCAGATCACCGGCTGGCGGGATCTGTTTTCTCCGGCATGGCAGGGGCGCATCGCCTTCTGCGATCCCAGTGTGTCCGGCTCCTCCTTCACCGGGCTGATCACCCTGCTCCGGGCGGTGGACGGGGATACGGACGAGACCCTGATGAGCTTTGCTGTCAGCCTGGACGGCCGGCAGCTGGACAGCTCCGGTGCGGTGCTGGACTCGGTGGCCGGGGGGACGGACTTGGTGGGGATCACCCTGGAAGAGACCGCCCTGAAGCGGGCGGCGGCGGGAGAGGACATCGCTCTGATCTACCCCGATGATGGCACCAGCTGCATCCCGGATGGAGGCGCCCTGGTGCAGGGAGCGCCCCACCCGGAGAACGCCCGGAAGTTCCTAGACTTCATTGCAGGCAACGATGTGCAGAGCCGGCTGGAGACGGAGTTTTCCAGACGCCCCGTACGGGAAGGAGTGGAGAGCGGCGGCGTGCTGCGGCCGCTGGAGGAGCTCGTCCTGGTGGACTACGACCTGGCCTGGACCGTGGAGCACCACGACAGCATCCTCATGTCCTGGGCTTTCTATCTGGGAGGAGGGGAGGAGCCGTGAAAAAACGCCATTCCTTCCGCAGAAGGCTGTTCGCGGGGTTCCTGCTGGCCTCCCTGCTGCCGCTGCTGCTGTGCTCGGCCATGTTGCTCCAGATCTTCCGCCTGCGGCTGGACAGCCAGTTGGAGGAGGAGTCCCGGGAGCAGCTGGACCACGTGATAAGCTCCCTGGACGGCCTGTACCGGGGCTTTCAGCAGACAGCCCTGGCCCTTCAGGCAAGCCCCTATGTGGCCCCTGCACTCTCCCGGGGACAGCGGGACAGCACTACCGTCTATAGCGAGCTGTACAGCGCCACCGAGGGCAGCCGTCTCAGCGCCCAGTTCGACCTGTATGACCGGGACGGGGTCTGGATGTACTCCACCGGCAGCGGCCCGGTGGAGCCGGTGATGCCCACCCAGTGGGGCGTTCTCTACGCCGCCCGGCAGAGCGTCGGGCTGGCCTTCACACAGGTGGACGGTGGGGAGGGGAACAGCGCGCCCCTGTTTCGGGGGGCGGCCCGGATCGCCGGTGAGGCGGGGGAGGACGCGGGCTATCTGGTCATCACCCTGACCCGGGCGGACTTCCAGCGACTGCTGGAGGGGACCTACGGCGGACAGAGCGACCTGCTGCTCCTCGACCGGCACTGGCGGCCCGTCTACGCCAGCCAGACCGCCCTGGCCGGCCGCCTGGCTGTCCAGCTGCGGGAGCAGCTGCTGGCGGGGGAGGAGCTGGGCCAGGAGGGGGAGGAGTACGCCTATCGGGCGGCCTTTCAGGAGGAGATGGGGCTGTACGCCGTCCTCCAGCGGCCCCAGGCACTGAACCGGGATACCCGGGGCCTGCTCACCACGGTGACGGTGGGCAGCGCCCTGGTGTGCGTGGGCCTCTCCGTGCTTATGAGCCTGCGGCTGAGCAGGCAGATGTTCTATCCCATCGAGCGGCTCCACAGCGCCATCGGCGAGGTGGTCCACAACAACCTGGACGTCTACGTCCCACCCTATCAGGATGACGAGCTGGGGGAGCTGGCCCAGCGGTTCAACGGAATGGTGGTGGCCCTGAAGCGCAACCAGGAGCAGCTGGTGGAGAACCAGCGGGAGTTGAATGAGGCCCAGATCCGGATGCTCCAGGCCCAGCTCAACCCCCACTTCCTGTGCAACACGCTGGACACCATGAAGTGGATCAGCAAGATCAACCAGGTGCCCCAGGTGGCCCTCATGTCCACCGACCTGGCGGACATCCTGCGCTTCTGCATCTCCCCGGACGAGTTCGTCCCCCTGCGGCGGGAGGTGGAGATCCTCCGCCGGTACATGGAGATCCAGTCCATCCGCCTGTCGGGCAAGTGCCGCCTGGAGGTGGACATGCCCCCGGAGCTGGAGGAGTGCCGGGTGCCCAAGATGATCCTCCAGCCCCTGGCGGAAAACGCCATCCTCCACGGTCTGGACGGGGTGGAGGACGGGGTGATCTGGGTCCGGGTGCGCAGTCAGGGAACCCAAACCCTGACCATCTCGGTGGAGGACAACGGCCGGGGACTGCCCCCGGAACTCATGGGACCCTATACCGGCCCCCCGGAGACCTCCGGGCGGGGACATCTGGGACTGTATAATGTGGATACCATTCTGAAAAAGCACTACGGGGAGGCGTATGGCCTCCGCCTCGGCTCCCGGCCCGGCGGACCGGGAGCGGCGGTGACCGCCTCGCTGCCCCTGCGGAAGGAGGAAGAGATATGTTGAAGGTACTGGTGGTGGAGGATGAGGAGATGATACGAAAGGGGATCGTCCTGGCTGTGGACTGGGCCGCGCTGGACTGTGTGGTGGTGGGGGAGGCTGCTGACGGCCTCCAGGCCCTGAAGGCTGTGGAGCGGTACGACCCCTCCCTCATCATCACTGACCTGAAGATGCCTAATATGGACGGCATTCAGATGATGGAAGCCCTGCGGGCCCGGGGCAGCCGGGCCTATGTGATCATTCTCACCGCCTACGACAGCTTCACCTATGCCCGGAGCGCCCTGCGCCTGGGAGCGGTGGACTTCCTGCTGAAGCCCTTCCACGACGGGGAGCTGGAGGCGGCGGTGATCAAGCTGCGCCGCCGTATGGAGGCGGAAAGGAGCGGGACCGCCCCCGCCCTGCCGGAGCGGAAGAAGGGGGACAAGAGCAAGTATGTCCTCCAGGCGATGGATTACATCGGCCAGCACTACGGGGACCAGAACATCTCTGTGGGGGAGATCGCCCAGCACCTGGGGCTGAGCGAGAGCCATTTGAGCCACCTGTTCCGCAAGGAGACCGACTACACCCTGCTCAACTACCTCACCCGCTACCGCATCCACAAGGCTATGGAGCTGTTGCGGGACTGCCGCACCAAGGTGTATGAGGTGGCCGAGCGGGTGGGCTATCGGGACATCACTTACTTCTCCGCCACATTTAAAAAAGTGACGGGCATGAGCCCGTCGGAATTTCAGGATACCTGCCGCTAGGAGGCTGTGAGACATGGTGAGAGGCTTGGTCTTTGATTTGGACGGGGTGCTGGTCCATACCGATGAGCTCCACTACCGGGCCTGGAAGGCCCTGGCCGGCCGGCTCGGCCTCCCCTTCACTCGGGAACAGGGGGACCGCTGCCGGGGTGTCTCTCGGATGGGGAGCTTGGAGATTTTGCTGGAGGGCAGCAATCGGTCCTATACGGAGCGGGAGAAGCTGCGGATGGCGGAGGAAAAGAATGACTGCTACCGGGCCCAGCTCCAGGAGCTGACCCCTGGCGATGTGCCGGAGAGGACGGTGGAGACCCTGAGGGAGCTGCGCCGCCGGGGCTATCGGCTGGGCCTGGCCTCCAGCAGCAAAAACGCCGGGGTGATCCTGACACGCACCGGCTTGGACGCCCTCCTGGACCGGGTGGTGGACGGGAACCAGATCACCCGCTCTAAGCCGGACCCGGAGGTATTCCTGCGGGCCGCCCAGCTGCTGGAGCTCCCGCCCGAGGACTGCGCAGGGGTGGACGACGCCCTGGCGGGGGTGGAGTCGGCACGGACCGCCGGCATGACCGCAGCTGCCATAGGTCCCGCCGCCTTGGCAGGGGCGGGGGACTGGAATCTGGAATGCCTCTCCCGGCTGCTGGACCTGTGCCCGCCTCTGGAAGGGGGGCGGGACCTGTGATCCGGCTCATCGCCTGCGACATCGATGGGACCCTGCTCCGGGGGACACAGCGGGAGATCAGCCCTGCTGTATTCCGGGAGGTGGTCCGTCTGGGGAAACAGGGGGTCCGCTTCTGCCCGGCCAGCGGGCGGCAGTACCACAGCCTGCGGGGGCTGTTCGCCCCCATAGCTTCCCGGCTGTACTATGTGTGCGAGAACGGGGCGGTGGTGTTCGGACCGGGCGACCCGGGACCGATATTGGCCAAGGAGACCATGGAGAGGGAACAGGCCCTGGAGCTGTGCCGGGAGATCCTGGATATGGATGGGTGCGAGGTGTTGATCTCCGGGGCCGGCATCAGTTATCTGTGCCCCAAGGAAGGGGACATCGTGGACCATGTGCGCTATTTTGTGGGCAACCGCACCGCCCTGGTGGACCGCCCGGAGGAGATCACGGAGGATATCGTGAAGGTGTCCGCCTACTGCCGCCGGGGGGCCGCGGAGGCGGAGCCAGTTCTGGCACCCCGGTGGCGGAGGATTTGGCGGGTGGCGGTGGCGGGAGAGAAGTGGCTGGACTTTACCGCGGCGGACAAGGGAAAGGGGGTGCGGGCCCTGTGCAGGGCTCTGGGGATCGGGCCGGAGCAGGTGCTGGCAGTGGGGGACAATTACAACGACGTGCCCATGCTGGAGCTGGCGGGAGAGCCCTGGATCATGGAGGGGGCGGACCCGGAGCTTCTGCGCCGCTTCCCCCGGCACTGTGCCCGGGTGGAGGGTGTGCTGGAGCAGATCGGGCAGCGGCTGGAGAGCTGAGCGGGAGGTTCCTGCTCCATATGGAAAATCAAGAGCCCCCTGCGCCCGTCTGAATATTCCAGACGGGCGCAGGGGGCTCCCCCGTGCGGTCAATCGGAGATCTTTTTCAAGTCGTAGGGAGTGGTTTGGTAGACGTAGTAATTGAGCCAATTAGTGAACAGTAGATTGGCGTGGCTACGCCAAGTAA
>OLGF01002787.1_pt1 | contig 15576 bp, 13 predicted proteins | sample 1604971 | NCBI WGS metagenome assembly OLGF01 (sample SAMEA3888902, study PRJEB22519) | human gut metagenome | biome: human gut; feature: human-associated habitat; material: faeces | place: Denmark | collected 2011 | reverse complement strand
CCCCGTGCCGGTCTGCCCTTCCTCCGGCCCAGCGGAAGGGCCGCTGATCCGTCTGGAAAGCCTCTGCCATTTCGACGCGGTGAGCACCTACCGGGTAATCCGGGACGGCCTGCCGGAGCTGCTGTTCGCCTACACCCAGGGCGGGGAGGGGCGGCTGACCTACCAGGGGGTCGCCCATACGCTGCGCCGGGGCGACGCGTTCCTGGTCGACTGCCGGGACTGGCATCGCTACGAAACGGCGGGGGAGCACTGGGATTTCCTGTGGATGCATCTGAGCGGGGAGCTTGCCTTTTCCTTCGCCCGGTATATCTGGGAGCGGCGGGGGCCGGTGGTGTCCGGCGGGCCCGCCTTCGCCGCCGGCTGGCAGGCGGTGCTGGAGCTGGTGCGGCACAACGATCCCCGCGCCGAGGCGGCGGTGTCCGCCGCCGTCTATCAGCTGCTGTCCCTGTTCCTTCTGCCCCGCGGCATGGATGAACGCATCGAGCAGGCCGCGGCCTATATCCAGGAGCACTGCGCCGAGCCGCTGCCGGTGGAAGCCCTGGCCCGGTTAGCCTGTATGAGTCCCTATCATTTCCAGCGCCGCTTCAAGGAAGAAACCGGCCTGACCGTCCATCAATACCTCAACCGCCAGCGGGTGGGCCGGGCCAAGCAGCTGCTGTTGTCCACGGCGCTGCCGGTGTCCAAAATCGCGGAACAGACCGGCTTTTCCGGCAGCTCCCACCTGGCCGCCGTGTTCAAAGCCATGACCGGCCAGGCGCCCCGGGACTACCGCCGCCGGCTGTAAGCGGTAAGCCACAAGGCAAATATATTCCAAAAAACCAAAGCATTTTTCTATCGTTCTGCCCGCCGGTTGGGTATACTGGTAGCGCCCGGCCGGTTCAGGCGAAATACATGCCGTCGATATAGGCGTCCATGAAGCCGGGGTGAGAGGACAGCTCCACTGTCCGCACGGCGGCGGGCATCCCTTCCGCCTCCCGGCGGATGGGATCGCTGAGCAGCACCATGGCCGCCCCCGCCCCCGCCGCATTGCCCACGGCCCGCGCCTTGGCGGCGAAGCCGGCGGGGAACAGGCCAATCCGTTCGGCCGAGACCGGGTCGATGCGGCTGCCGAAGCCCCCGGCGACCACCAGCTCGGCGATCGCCTCCGCCTGAAGCCCGGCCTCGGCGATCAGGGTGCGCATCCCGGCGCAGATGGCGGATTTGGCCAGCTGCACCGCCCGGATATCCTTCTGGGTCAGCCGGACGGCGGTGCCCGGCAGGCGGAAGGCCGGCTGACCATCGCATTCCTCTACATAAGCGGTGAAGGCGTGGCTTTCCTCATCGATGAGGCCGGTGTCTTGAATAACGCCGGCTTCGCAAAGAGCCGCCACCGCGTCCACCAGGCCGGAGCCGCAGATGCCCTGCGCCTCGCCGCCGCCCAGCACGTCGCACACCATGGTCAGCCCCTCCAGCCGCACCCGGTAGATGGCCCCGGTGCGAGCCATCACCCCCTGGTGGATGCCCGCGCCCTCCAGGGCGGGGCCCGCCGCCGTGGAGCAGCAGAGCAGCCGGCCGTCCGCCGCCAGGGCCATTTCCCCGTTGGTGCCGATGTCCACCAGCAGGCGGGGCGGCCCCGCGGGCACCCGGCCCTCCCGGTAGAAGCCCGCCGCCAGCAGGGCGGTGGTGTACAGCGCAGGGGTATTTTCCGCCACGCCGCCATCCCCGCTGTTGCCGCTAACCTCCGGTCCCTGGGCGGCAAACACGCCGTTCAGGTTTGCCAGTGTCTCCCGCCGCTCAGCGGGCAGGGTGTAAACATTGCCGTTCAGCGTTACCTGCACAGCGCCGGGTTCCGCGCACCAATGGGTCACAGCTGTTACGAAATCGAACCATTCCTCCCAGGTCGCAGCGCGCAGGTCGTCCAGCGCGGCATCGCTCTGCAAAAGCTCGGTCAGCACACGGTTATCCGCCCAATAGGCATACAGGCTCTGGCCCACCGGCAGGGCGGTGACGGTGCTTTCCGTATCCAGTCCGGCACGCTGCGCGGCGGCGGCCAGCAGCTCGTTCTCCGCCAGATTCTTCCAGGTTCCATCATCCTGCGGCGGGGCATCCAGAATGACCAGGTCCGCCGTTTCGGTCTCAAAGCTGTTTTGCAGCGTCACATTCTGCGCCTGGGCATACAGCTCCAGCGCGCCAACAGCAGCGCTGGTGTCCAGCAGGCCGTTCACCGTCAGGCTTTGGGGTGCCGCGGTGGGCACGGCCTGGCTGGGTGCTGCGGTTTCGCCGGTAGCAGCCGCCCCTTGGCCCGCGCAGCCCGCCAGCAGGCAGCTGCTCAAAACCAGTGCTGAGATTCGTTTTTTCATATGGTTCCCGCCCCCTTTCCGGCTCCCACCTTGCCGGGGAGCCGCCGGAATTATAACTGATTTTTATTATAACGGATTTGAACTGTTTTTTCCACTGCCGTTTTATGCTATAATGTAAAAATATTCCGAAAGGGGGATGACCTTGCATGCCCGCAACGGCAAAACTATACGAAACCGACCCATATGTTCAAACTTTTACCGCCACGGTGCTTGTCTGCACCCCGGCCGGGGAACAGTTTGCCGTGCAGCTGGACCGGACCGCCTTTTACCCGGAGGGCGGCGGCCAGCCCTGCGATACCGGTGCGCTGGGCACCGCCCTTGTAACGGATGTGCAGGAGCATGGCGGCGTGATCACCCACACTGTCAGCGCAGCGCTGCCGGTTGGGCAGACGGTGGAAGGCCGCATTGATTGGGCGCGCCGCCGCGACCATATGGAGCAGCACACCGGTGAACACATTTTAAGCGGCACTTTGCACCGCCTGTTTGGGGCGGAGAATGTGGGCTTTCACATCGGTTCCCCCGCGGTGCGGATGGATATGAGCGTTCCGCTGACCGCCGGCCAGCTGGCCGAAGCAGAAGCCCAGGCCAACGCGGTGATCCGTGCGGACGCCCCGGTGCGCTGCTGGTACCCCGCGCCGGAAGACCTTGCAAAACTGACCTACCGCAGCAAAAAGGAAATTGACGGTGCGGTGCGGCTGGTAGATGCCGGCGGGGCCGACCTGTGCGCCTGCTGCGGCACCCATGTTTCCACCACCGGCCAGGTGGGGGCCATCAAAATTTTGAGCGCCCAAAGCTACAAGGGCGGCACCCGGCTGGCGGTTGTGTGCGGGGAGCGTGCGCATCAGTCCATTGCTGCCGCCTGGCAGGATGCCGCCGCGGTGGGCACCCTGTTAAGCTCCGCCCCCGGTCGCCTGCTGCCCGCCGTGCAAAACCTGCAAACGGCGGAAGCTGCCCTCAAGCAGCGCCTTGCCGCCATGCAGAACGCATTGTCCGAAGTACTGGCCCAAGCCGCCGTGCCCGGCCAGCCTGCTGTGCTGCACTGTGACGGTGCGGACGGCGACGGACTGCGGCGAATCTGTTTGGCGGTATCGGCCCGCACCAACGCGCTGACGGCGGTGCTGGCCTCCGGCGGGCAGGGCCTCGCCTATGCGCTCTGCCTGCCCGGCGGGGATGTGCGCCCGGTGTGCAAGGCGCTGAATGAAGCGTTCGGCGGGCGGGGCGGCGGCAAGCCCGGCTTTTGCCAGGGCAGCCTTGCCTGCACTGATTTTGCCGATGTCCAGAATTTTTTAGTGAATTATCATGAGTGAGGTATTGTTGTATGCGTATGCGTTTTAAGCCCTATGCCAGACCGGAACTGCTGGCCTGCGATTTCCATGTTCACGAACCGCTGACCCATGCCGGGCACTGGCATGAGCTGTATGCCCGGCCGGAGCAGCCCCTGCACCTGGAGCTTGGCTGCGGCAAGGGCGGCTTTTTGAGCCAGCTGGCCCCCCTGCACCCTGATATCAACTACCTTGGCATTGATATCACGGATAAGGTCCTGATTTTGGCCAAGCGCAAGGTGGAAGCCGCTTATGCCGCCGCTCAGCTGCCGCCGGATAATGTCAAGATCGCCTCGCTGGATATCGAGCGGCTTTCCGGCGTGTTCAGCCCGGCGGATACCGTGCAGCGCATCTACATCAACTTCTGCAACCCGTGGAGCAAAAACGCTGGCAGCAACAAGCACCGCCTGACCCACCCGCGCCAGCTGCTGCAGTACCGCGCTTTGATGCCGGAGGGTTCCGAAATCTACTTCAAGACCGATGACGATGACCTGTTTCGGGACAGCCTAGGTTACTTTCCCGCTGCCGGGTTCGAGATTACCTGGCAGACCTTTGATCTGCACAAGAATGAGCCGGACTGGAACCTGCGCACCGAGCACGAGGGCATGTTCAGCGAACAGGGCATTCCCATCAAGGCGCTGATTGCCCGCAAGGGGCCGGATTCCAGCGTGACCTGGGTGGAGCCCAAAGAGCTGGCCCGTCGCCTGGAACCGGAGGAAGAAGCCGACCCCGCCGGGGAGGTACAGGAATGACCACTTATGCCCTGCTGCATACGATATTTTTCTTTTTCGTCTATGCGTTCCTGGGCTGGTGCGTGGAGGTTGCCTATGCAGCCATCACCACGCGGGAGCTGGTCAACCGCGGATTCTTGAACGGCCCAATCTGCCCCATTTACGGCTGCGGCATGACGGTAATGATCGCCGTTCTCGGCCGTTTTACCATGCCAAGCAGCGATATGGCATGGTACCAGAACGTACTGGTTGCCTTTTTCGGCGGCATGGTCATCACCACGCTGGTGGAGCTGGTTGGCGGGTACATCCTGTACAAGATATTCCACACCCGCTGGTGGGACTATTCCATGTATCGCTTTAACCTGGGCGGGTTCATCTGCCCGCAGTTCTCCTTGCTGTGGGGGCTGGGCAGCGTGCTGCTGATGGTGGTGGTTCACCCGCTGCTCAGCAAGCCGAGCGCCGCTATCCCCACCCTTGTGCTGATCTGGCTGGATGTTATTTTCGGCGGCCTGTTCCTGGCGGATCTGATCGTATCCGCCATTCAGGCTGTCGGCTTCAGCAAACAGCTGGCCCGCATTGATGAGCTGCGCAAAGCCATGCGCACCACCAGTGATGCCCTGACCGAAGTGATCGGCACCAGCGCCATGACGATGGATACCCTGCTGGATGAGCAGAAACTGCAGCTGACCCTGGCCGCCATGGAGGGTGCCACCAACGCCGCCGAGCTGCGTGACCAGCTGCGCGAACTGGCAGGCAAAGCCGGCACCCTGCGCGATACCACCATCCGCCTGAGCAAGCAGCGGTTCTTTGGCACCGGCCGTTTGCTGCGGGCCTTCCCGGACATGGTCCCCGACCGCCGCGAAGCATTGGCCTCCCTGCGCGTTGGCCTGACCAAAGCCACCGCCCGCGCCAAAGCCGCCGCCAAACAGGCCGTAAAAACCGGCAAGAACGCCATAAAAAAAGAAGACAAGTAAATATCTCCCTATACCAAAAGCCGCCGGGCAGCAAGCAAAGCACTTGCCGCCCGGCGGTTTTGTTGTTTTTGTTTGTAGCTTGGGATTTTTAAGGTTTGTGGCGTGGAACCACCCCTCTGGACGCGAAGCGGCCTGAGGGGCGGTTTCCCGCTGCCAGGCTAAAAATTTGCAGGGAACGACACCTGCATCGTCCCGCATGACGGGCCTTGCCAAATATTTTGCCCCTGAATACCGCAAACACCCGCGGGCGCACAATCTGCGCCCCTACGGGTGGGCAGCCATTAAAACCTGATGATTTCATTCCAAATGTGTGGTAGGGTTGGGTGACCCTATCCTACCGTGAAAAAAATGCCGATTGTGCTGTACCGATTATCCCTTTTTCCGATTGAACCCAATATACAGCACCAGCCATGCCGCCGCCACGCACACCAGGGTAATCAACCCCAGCATCTGCCAGCTGTGCACCAGGTTGGGCACGGTGGCATCGTACATCGGGCTGTCCAGCCCTGCTTTCAGCCAGGAAAGGCGGTCGTTCAAATCGGTGGAAGCGCCCAGCGCCCCCATGCCCCAGCGGCAGACAATGATATAGCTGATGGCCGTCAGCGCGCCGGTCATACTGAACATAACGCCGCTGAACACCACCTGCCCGATGATGAGCACCAGCACCAGCAGCACCGCGGCTTCGCTGCTTTTCAGGCTGGCAGATACCAGCAGGCCCATGGCACTGGATGCTGCCATGAGCAGGAAAATCGTAATGAAGATTTCTACATTGGTATCCAGCAGCAGGTGGTTTTGCGGAATATGGATGATCTCCACAAAGCCTGCCGTCAAAATGCCCGCCTGCACGGCTTCCACCAGAAACAGGGTGATGGCCTTGCTGAGCACCGTTGCCAGCAGCGAAACGCCGACGCTGGCTTCACGGAAGATAATCTCCCGGTCTTTACAGATCTCGCGGTAAGAGTTCAGCAGCCCCATAAAGGACGCCATGGCGCACACAATGAACAGCACCGTGCGGCTGCCGATGTTGATCAGGTTGGAGGTAAAGCAGTCCGGCTCCCCCACCAGCTTGATGACAAGCACCATCAGCGGGGCCTGCAAAATCAAGCTGCCAAGGGTCAGCTTCTGGTTCCAGATCAGCTGAAAATTGCGGGAGATGAGCACCGCCAGCTGGCGCAGCAGCTTGCCGATTTTTACGCTTTGCATCGTTTTTCCGCCTCCTTGGCTGCTGCCGGGAACCGCGCTGCAAGGCGATTGAATTCCGGGCTGGTAAAGTATTTCCGGCGGTAATATTCCACCTGTTCGGGGTCGTGCAGCTTTTCAAAAATATCGCTGGTCAGTTCCACATCAAAATATTCATCCATCGCTTCGGGCGAACCATAATAGCACAGTACGCCGCCCGCACCCAAAAAGGCGATCTTATCGCATAGATTGATGTTGGACATGTTGTGGGTAACCATCAGCACGGTGCAGTTTTCGTGGCTCAGCTTGCGGCACAGCTCCATCATGCTGCGGTCCAGATCCGGCGAAAGCCCGCTGGTGGGCTCGTCCAATATCAGCAGCCGGGGCGAAGCCAGCAGTTCCATGGCGATGGAAACCCGCTTTTTCTGCCCGCCGGAAAGGTTTGCAATCATCGTTTTTTCCCGCCCGCCCAGGTCAACGGCTTCAATAGCGTGGGCCACAGCAGCTTTGATCTCGGTGCGGGTGGCATCGCGTGCAATGCGCAGCTTGGCGGTGTAGGTCAGGCTTTGTTCCACCGTCAGCTCGTCGTGCATAATGTCTTTCTGCGGCACATAGCCCAGCACGGCATCAAAGGCATTGCGGTTGCCGCGGGTGTCAATACCGTCAAAGCAGACGCTGCCGGAGGTGCAGGGCGACGCCCCGGTGATGCAGCCCAGCAAACTAGATTTGCCGGTTCCGGAACCGCCCACCACAACCACAAAGCTGTTGGGTTCCACCCCCATGCTAGTGCCGTCCACAATGTTCAGCGGCTTGCCGGTGTTGCGGTTTTTGACGGTTTTATACACATCCAGCAGTTCAATGCTGATGCCCACCTTATGCTCATGGTAGTGCAGCATTCCGCCGGAAAATGCAAACACCTGGGTGGGCACATTGATGACAGCGCCGTCCGTCAGCAGCTCATTGCGCACGCGGGTGCCGTTCAGGTAAGTACCGTTGGTGGAGCCAAGGTCATTCAGTTCATAGTGGCCGTCCTTATACACCACCTCGCAGTGGTGGCGGGAAACACGGTCGCTGGTCAGCTGCACATCGCAGTCCTCGCCGCGGCCGATCAGGATGCGGCGCTTGCGGCGCACATCCAGCTCCCGCAGCACGGTGGCGTTGGGCGTTTCCCGCCGCAGGGCGGCGGTACCCTCGCCCTGGCGGATTTCCTCCACGCGGAAGGTGATTTCCTGTGTGGTTTCGTTGCCGTCGGTATTCAAGCCGATCACATCCCCCGGCTGCAGGGTCACTTCCTCACCGGAATGGATATAGCGGTTATTGTACCAGGTGCCGCAGGTCGTGGAGCCTGCGTCCTGCATCAGCCAGGCATTGTTTTTGTATTCGATTGTGAACTGGTGTTCCCCCACGTTGTTGCGGCGCAGCACAAAGCTGCAATCGCGCCCACGGCCAAACACAAAGGGAGCTGCCGTGCTGGAAAGGGTCAGCTTTTGGCGGTTGCGCCGCTCGCTGACGGTTAAAATAATCTCACTGGCCAAGGGAGTCACTTCCTCTCTTTCGGCGCTGCATTCCAATTGAACTCCGGCCCACACAGCGGCACAAAACGCAGCTGTGCGCCGCCCACAGCAAAGGTATCCCCCGCTGTCAGCGGCATTTTTTCAATCAGGCTTTTTCCGTTCAGGGTGCACAGCTCGTTGGAAGATCCCGGCAGTGCACACCAGTTGTTATCCTGTGGGTCATACACCACAATGCCGCGCCGCACCGCAAGCGGGCTGTTGGCACCCAGCACGGCGGGGTTCCCGGCGGCATCCACCCCCAAAAAGTTTCGGCCTTCGCCCAAACGCAGGTCCTGTCCGCGGGCGGGGCCGTCCAGTACCACCAGCCAACCGGCCACCGGGCCTTTGGGTGCGGCAAGGTCAACCTCGGCAGCGGTGCCGGGCTGAGCAATGGCGCTGCCGGCCTCCAGCCCGCCATTGCAATAGGGGCATTCGGGGTGTTTATCGGCATCATAAAAATGGCCGTTGGGGCATTTGGTCAGTTTCATCGTTTTCCTCCTTCGGGCGCGTTTACAGCACTAGCCGCAGGGTGGTGCGGCCGATTTTTATGGTATCGCCGTTTTGCAGGCGGTATTCCCCGCCGATGGGGTCGCCGTTCACCATCACAGCAGCTTCATCCAGCGGGCGCAGGGTCACGCCGTTGCTTTCCACTTCCAGCACTGCGTGCTGGGGGCGGGTGCGGCCATCCGCCAGGCAGAGGTCACACTGGGCGGCATCGCTGCCGATAATCAGGCTGCTTTCCACATAGGCGGACCAGCGGGTTTCTGCAATGCCCCGCCGGGTAGAAAGGTACAGGGTGATCCACCGCCTCGGCAGGCTCTGCTGCACGGGGGCGGCATCGGTCAGCAGGTGTTCGGCTTCGGCCAGCTTTTCCTCCGTGCGCTCCTTGCGGCCGCGCAGCAGGGCTGCCGCGGCCAGCACCACCAACAGCCCGCCCAGAATAATGGCAGGCAGCCGGAATCGTGCCAGATAGAATACCCTGTCCTTGGGCCAATCTTCCACGGTAAAGCGGTATACGGTGCCGGAATCGCTCACGTTGGCCGCGGTCATGGCGCTGGTCATCTTGTTCAGCTTAATGGTATAGGTTCCCTGGTACAGCGGCTCGGTGTACAGCGAAACACTTCTGCCGTCCGCGCTGGCAAGGGCCTGTTTAACTTTTACATGCCAGCCCCAGATATCTTCGCTCTGAATGCTGTAGCAGGTCAGGTCCTCCGCACGGCCCACGGCCTGGTTAAACCGAATGGTCATGGCATAGCGGCCATGCAGCGTCACGCTTTCCACCGCCGGTTTGGCCAGGCGGTGGCCCATATACACGGTAGCGTTGGTTTTCACTGCGCTGCCCAGCTGCGGCACGCTCAGGGTCAGCACATCCAGGCGCTCGCCGTAAAAATTTTCATCCACCGCGGTTTTGATCTCCAGCGCATTGGCAAGGGCCTGCTGTTTTTCAGCCAGGGTATCGGCCAGTTCGCTTTCATGCACCACATCCAGCTTATCGCCGCCCAGGGCCTGGCCCAGCTCGGCAAGGGGGTTGTCATCATCCACCGTCACAAAGATATCCAGCGGCATGCTCAGGCGGCTGGCGGCATCTTCGGCCACAGCGCCCAGCAGAGCTGTGCTAGTGGCGGTATTGCCCGCTTCCGTCAGGGCAAAGATCACCTTGCGCGGCGCAATGCTCTGGTAATTTTCGTTGATATCGTTATAAATTGTTGTAGCTGCCTGCACCAGATTGGGCTCGTTCTCTTCCTGGCTTTCCAGCGCGTCCACGGCGTTCACTGCCGCCCTGGTATCAATGGTCGCGGGCAGAACGCAGGCTGCATCCCCGGCCAGGGTATACAGCATAATCTGGTCCTTTGCGCCTTTGGCGCTGATCAGCCGCCGCAGCGCAATGCGGTATTCTTTCAGCGTAGTTTCGTCCACACTGTTGTCCACCGCCAGTACATAGCAGATCGGCTCGTTCGCCATGCCGATGTTGCCGGTGGGGATCTTTTCATCCCCCAGGTACAGCTCCACCCCTGCCGCCCGCACAAGGTCCGGGCTGATGGGCTGGCCTTGTGCATCCGTTGCCTGAACAAACACGTCCAGCTCCGGCACGTTGACATAGATCTGCTCAATGGAAAATTCCCCGATCGTGGTGCCTAATGCTTTGGGCGCACACAGCAAAGCTGCCATGACTGCAGCAACAGCCATGGCAACCAAAACCTGTGTGAATTTTTTTACCGCAGCAATTTTCACTTACAGGCTCCTATTCTTTAGGCAATACCGCATAATTCTAAGTGCCGATACGGCGAGCGAGGTGCGGCAGATGCCAAGCCAAAAGCGCAGATAATACTGGATGTCTTATCGAGCATTTTGGCAACGCAGATGCCGTGCCGCAGTCGCCGGAGCGGTGCTTAAGCCGCAAGGCGGGAATTGTGCGGTGTTGCCTTTATTCAGTTATGCCTGTTCTTTTGCCTTGATGGCTTCGTCAATGGCCTTGGCGGCTTCCTTACCGGCGCCCATAGCCAGAATGACGGTAGCGGCACCGGTAACAGCATCGCCGCCGGCATAGACGAACGGGCGGCTGGTCAGGCCATCGGGGCCATCAGTGATGATGCAGCCGTGCTTATCGGTATCCAGGCCGGGGGTAGTGGAACGGATCAGCGGGTTGGGGCTGGTGCCCAGAGCCATGATCATGGTATCCACATCCAGCTCAAACTCGCTGCCCTCCTTGACGATGGGGCGGCGGCGGCCGGAAGCATCGGGTTCACCCAGCTCCATCTCCACGCAGGTCATGCCCTTCACGCAGCCGTTTTCATCGCCCAGAACCTCGACCGGGTTGGTCAGTGTCTTGAAGATGATGCCCTCTTCCTCGGCATGCTCGACTTCTTCCTTACGGGCAGGCAGTTCGGCCATGCCGCGGCGGTATACAATGTACACCTGCTCGGCACCCAGGCGCTTGGCGCAGCGGGCTGCGTCCATGGCGACGTTGCCGCCGCCCACAACGGCAACGGCACGGCTCTTCATGATGGGGGTGTGGCTGCCGGGCTGGTATGCTTTCATCAGGTTCACGCGGGTCAGGTACTCGTTCGCAGAGTAAACGCCCTTCAGGCTCTCGCCGGGGATGCCCATAAAGCGGGGCAGACCGGCGCCGGAAGCGATATAGATTGCCTCAAAGCCATAGTCGTTCATCAGCTCGTCAACGGTCAGCACCTTGCCGATGACCATGTTGCACTCAATATCAACACCCAGCTCTTTCAGGCCTTCCACTTCGTGCTGCACAATATCCTTGGGCAGACGGAACTCCGGAATGCCGTACATCAGAACGCCGCCTGCAACGTGCAGGGCTTCGTATACGGTAACCTTATAGCCCAGCTTGGCCAGGTCGCCGGCAACGGTCAGGCCGGAAGGACCTGCACCGATAACTGCCACCTTATGGCCGTTCGGCTCCGGCTTGGCAGCCGGGGTGTGGACGTTTTCACGGTGCCAGTCAGCCACAAAGCGCTCCAGGCGGCCAATGCCGACGGGTTCGCCCTTGATGCCGCGCACGCACTTGCCCTCGCACTGGTTCTCCTGCGGGCAGACACGGCCACAGACAGCGGGCAGCGCGCTGGACTTTGCGATGACCTGGTAAGCAGCTTCAAAATCGCCCTTTGCCACTTCGGCAATAAAGGCGGGAATATCGATCTGAACAGGGCAGCCGGTGCGGCAGGCGGGCTTTTTGCACTGCAGGCAGCGCTTGGCTTCGTTCACAGCCATTTCAGCGGTATAGCCCAGGGCAACTTCCTTAAAGTTTTTGTTGCGGACGTTGGGGTCCTGGCTGGGCATGGGACATTTTTTCGGGTCCATATTCGGCATGTTACTCAACCTCCTTTTTCAGCAGGTTGCATTCCGCTTCCCGCGCGTGGGCTTCAAAATCGCGGTACATGGTGCCGCGGTGCATGGCTTCATCAAAATCGACTTCAAAACCGTCGAAATCGGGGCCATCCACACAGGCAAACTTGGTTTTGCCGCCCACAGTCAGGCGGCAGCCGCCGCACATGCCGGTGCCGTCCACCATGATGGGATTCATGGAAACAACGGTCTTAACGTTATAAGGCTTGGTGGTCTTGACAACGAACTTCATCATGATCAGCGGGCCGATGGTGATGACCTCGTCAAAGTTGGCGCCAGCCTTGATCTTTTCTTCCAGCGGCATCGTCACAACGCCCTTCTGGCCGTAAGAGCCGTCATCGGACATGATGATCAGCTCGTCACAGCAGGCGCGGAATTCGTCTTCCAGGATGACAAGGTCCTTATTGCGGAAGCCGATGATGCCGGTAACCTTGGTGCCCTGGGCCTTGAGGGCCTGGGCAACGGGCAGGGCAATGGCGCAGCCGACGCCGCCGCCGACCACACAGACATTTTTGAGCCCTTCAATTTCAGTTGCTTTGCCCAGCGGGCCGACAAAGTCATGCACATACTCGCCCTCTTTGAGGGAGTTCAGCTGCATGGTGCCTGCGCCGACGATCTGGAAAATGATGGCCACAGTGCCTGCTGCGGCATCATAATGGGCAATCGTCAGGGGGATGCGCTCAGAATCCTCCTTGGCGCGGATGATGATGAACTGGCCCGCTTTCGCCTTTTTAGCGATCAGCGGTGCTTCAATGACCATTTCGGTCACTGTGGGGTTCAATTCCCGCTTTTTAACGATCTTGAACACTTGTTCTAACCTCGCTTTTTCTCCGTTTTATCATTCCGTCCCCCGCCTGCCAAATGCGCACAAGCAGGCAAAAGGGTAGATGGTATCATTATACCATACTTACTTTACCAGCTTTTTTCAGGATTGTAAAGCGGTAAAGTGTGGTGTTTTATCGTCGCAGTGTGTCAAAAATGCTCTGTCGGGGCGAACATTGTTCGCCTGCAGTCTTTCTCCGTGTATGCTGTTTCCCGGAAAAGCCGCTGCATCATCAGGTTGGTGGGCGCACAATGTGCGTACCTACGGCCTCCACAGAATATTTTGGCATGCCAAGTTATGACATGCGGTACCGTCCTGTCTGCGCTGTTCACACCGTCAAAGCGTCAATGGCGGCTTTGCATGCCTGCAGGGTCAGGTAGGTGACTGCACAGTCTGAGCCGATAAACCAGCGTTCTTCGCCGTTACAGACAATTTTGCGGATCAATTTTCCACGGTACTCCGCCTGGATATAAATGCCGTTTGCCATGTTGCTGCCCCCTTTTCCGGCCGGCTAAAAGTAGCCTTACTTTTTATTGTGCCATCTTTTGGAGCAGCTTACAAGGGCAGGCAGTGTAAAATTTCGCCCATGCTGCGTACAGAAAATTCAGCAGTTGCACCAAAACTTTATCCATGCGCGGCAAACTGATAATATTTGACAGCGTTTTCCAGTTTTTTCACTGGAAAACTGTAGCTTTTTATGCTATACTGTATCAAAATATCTGCCGTTTTATTTTTACAAAATTATTGCGTCCTTTTGCAGGGCGTGTATAATATAATAGTAGATAATACGGGTGTAGCTGCACCCGGCTGGAGGAATACGGATATGACAAAGCAAGAGATGCTGCAGTTAAAAATGACTGCGACCCGCGTGCGCATGGGCATTATTGAAGCGACCCATGGCGGCAAAAGCGGGCACCCGGGCGGCAGCCTTTCTGCTGCTGATGTGCTGACTTACTTATACTTTAAGGAAATGCAGATCGATCCGCAGAACCCGCAGGACCCTGACCGTGACCGTTTTGTGCTTTCCAAGGGCCATGCAGCGCCGGGTCTGTACTCGGTGCTGGCAGAGCGCGGGTTCTTCCCCGTGGCTGACCTGCCTACCCTGCGCCGCTCCGGCAGCTACCTGCAGGGCCACCCCAACATGAACACGGTTCCCGGTGTTGATATGAGCACCGGCAGCCTGGGCCAGGGTGTTTCCGCCGCAGCCGGCATGGCACTGGCCGCCAAGATGAAGAACCCCGACGTCAACGTGTACACCCTGCTGGGTGACGGCGAGATCGAAGAGGGCGAGTGCTGGGAAGCATTTATGTTTGCCAACCACTATAAGCTGGATAACCTCTGCATCATGATCGACGTGAACGGCCTGCAGATCGACGGCCCCACCGCCAAGGTCATGAACAGCGAACCGCTGGACCAGAAGATGGATGCCTTCGGCTTTAACACCATCATCTGCAACGGCAACAGCCTGGCTGATCTGGAGCAGGCATTCATCTTGTTTGACCGCTCCCATGGTTCCGGCAAGCCGACCTGCTTCCTGCTGCACACCACCAAGGGCCTGGGCGTGAGCTTTATGGAGAACGCTGTGGATTGGCACGGCAAAGCCCCCAACGATGCCGAGTATGACAAGGCGATGGCCGAGCTGCGCGCCAGCTATGAAGTGATGGAAAAGGAGGCTGAACGGATCAATGGCTGATAACAAGAGCATTGCCACGCGCGACAGCTACGGTGCTGCGCTGCTGGAACTGGCCGATGCAGGCCATGACGATATCGTGGTATTTGATGCGGATTTGTCCGCTTCGACCCGTACCTCAGTATTTGCAAAAAAATATTCTGAACGCTTTTTTGACTGCGGCATTGCCGAGTGCAACATGGTCGGTGTAGCCGCCGGCATGTCCACCTTTGGCTATGTGCCTTTTGTTTCCTCGTTTGCCATGTTTGCTGCGGGCCGCGCTTTTGAGCAGATCCGCAACAGCATTGGTTACCCCGAGCTGAACGTCAAGATTGCTGCCACCCACGGCGGCCTGTCCGTCGGCGAGGACGGTGCTTCCCACCAGTGCTGCGAGGACTTTGCGCTGATGCGCACTATCCCCGGCATGGTCGTAATCTGCCCCTCTGACGATCTGGAAGCCCGCGCCGCTGTGCGCGCCGCTTACGCCCACAAGGGCCCCGTTTACCTGCGTTTCAGCCGTCTGGCCACCCCTTCCCTGCATGATGCCAATAATTATACTTTTGAAATCGGCAAGGGCGAGGTTCTGTGCGACGGTTTTGATCTGGCCATCATCTCCACCGGTCTGATGACCAGCGAAGCTCTGAAGGCTGCTGTGACCCTGAAGCGTCAGGATGCCATCAGTGTGCGCGTGATCAACATGCCAACCATCAAGCCGCTGGACGAAGAGATCGTTCTGCGCGCTGCCCGCGAGTGCCACAAAATCATCACGGTGGAAGAGCACAGCGTGATCGGCGGCCTGGGCGAGGCTGTTTGCAGTCTGCTGAGCGAGAAGGCCCCCACGCCCGTGCGCCGCATTGGTGTGCAGGATAAATTCGGCCATTCCGGCCCCGCATGGGAGGTTCTGCGCGATTACGGCCTGACCGCCGACGCCATTGCCGATGCCGTGCGCAGCTTTGTGAAAGAGGACCAGTAAGCTCTTTCCCCCGCCCCATTTGATTCAATAAGCAACACCCCGCCATCCGGTTCAAACGCCGGGCGGCGGGGTGTTTTGGTTTGTATGGATTTAGGGCAATACCGCATAATTCTAAGTGCCGATACGGCGAGCGAGGTGCGGCA
>OLGF01002785.1_pt1 | contig 15586 bp, 18 predicted proteins | sample 1604971 | NCBI WGS metagenome assembly OLGF01 (sample SAMEA3888902, study PRJEB22519) | human gut metagenome | biome: human gut; feature: human-associated habitat; material: faeces | place: Denmark | collected 2011 | reverse complement strand
TTTCGAGAGCAAGTCATCCGTGCAGGTAATGCCGTGACCAACGCTTTTGATGGGGGGATCATAGTCGCAGGGCATCACGCGGGACTGATCAAGTCCATTGGCGAAGATCCACAGTTTCTCGCCGTTGATTCCGAGCAGTCGGACAAGCATCTGACGATCTGCTTTGGCCAGATCTCCGATGGTGTGGATCCCGTAGCACCGCAGCCTTTCTGTGGTGGCTCGTCCAACACAGAGAAGTTCCGACGCTGGCAAGGGCCAGATTTGCTCCTTGAAGGACGCTTCCGTGATTTCTGTTACGGCATCCGGTTTCTTCATATCGGATCCCAGCTTGGCGAAAATCTTATTGAAGCTGACCCCGATAGATACGGTAAGCCCTACTTCTTCCTTTACTGCCTTTCGGATCTCGTTGGCTATCTCGGCCGGTGTTTTATGTGCCAAAAGGGGCGAGCCGGTGAGCTCGATCCAACTCTCATCGATGCCGAAGGACTCCACTTCCGGGGAATACCGCAGATAGATTGCACGCACAATCCTAGAAAACTTCAGGTACTGATCCATGTGCGGAGGGACGATCGTTAATTGCGGACACTTTTGGCGCGCCTCCCAAATCACTTCACCTGTCTTCACCCCACACTGCTTTGCCAACTGATTCTTTGCAAGAACAATTCCATGACGATCCTCCGTGCTGCCGCAAACCGCAATGTACTTTCCACGCAATTCCGGATGCAGCATACATTCAATACTCGCATAGCAGTTATTGAGGTCGCTATGCAATACAACCCGACCTCCCATATTCGGTGTGCCTCCTGTCTGTGGCTTTTAAGAAAAGTTCCAATCAAGTTCCTAAAAGTTCCTATTGACAAGTTCTACTTTCCAGAATATAATGAGGCTAAAGTTCCAACCAAGTTCTAAATAGTTCCATAAAAGTTCTAACAACAAAATAGCAGGTCGAAGATAGGTTTGTCAATAGAACTTTCAAAAACTTTTCCCGATCTGCAGAAAGAGGCACAGTTATGAAAACGACTGGAGAAAAAATCAGAGAAGGCCGTGCAAACCTGGGCATTACCCAGACTGAGCTGGCCGAAAAGATTGGCGTTACGCTGCGCACGATCTCCAAATATGAAAAGCAGGGTGTGATGCCTCGTGGCGCCAATTTGCAAAAGCTGGCCGAGGTTCTTGGCGTTTCCATCGCATATCTGAGCAACGATGAGATCGTAGATCCCGCTTACGGACTCGAGGAATCTCCTTACATTGAGAGTGCTCGGGCAATCTACGGTAAGAGAGGCGCCGCTGATGTCGAGCAACTACTGACTCAGACCAGAGCCCTCTTCGCCGGTGGCGATGTACCGGAGGAAGATAAGGAACTCTTCTTCCAGGCAGTCACCGAGGCTTATTTTGCCAACAAGCAGCGTGCCAGCGAGAAGTTCACCCGCAAGGATTATAAGAAATAAGCCGGATCATCTCTGTGTGTACGGATTATTGGACACCCCTTTTGGTACCTTTATGCTGTACGATAGGCTATTCTACTTCTGAAGTGAGGTGAGTGGATTGCTGACGATGGCGATTAAACAGGAAGCAAATCGTTTGAAAATGAAATACCAGACTACCGACCCGTATGATATTTGCACGAGCATGGACATCCAGGTAATAAAGCGGCCTATGGGCGCAAGCGCCCAGTCCTGCAAGGGCTTTTTCCTGGTTTCTTCTCGGTGCAAGCTGATCGTGATCAACAGTGATTTACCCGAAAGCATTCAACGGATTATCATAGCTCATGAGCTGGGACATGCTGTTCTTCACAGCGATTCGGCCATCAGCGCATTCCATGAGTTTGCGATGTTTGATGACACGGATCGTATGGAGTATGAGGCAAATGTGTTCGCTGCGGAGTTCATGCTGAGTGATGACGAGGTCATGGAGTCGCTGGAGATGCAGATGGACTTCTGCCAGATGGGCAGATGTCTGTATGTACCGCCCGAGCTGCTGGACTTCAAGCTGCGAATCTTGCAGCGGCAGGGCATCAAGATCAATGCCCCTTACATCGCACATGGGGATTTTCTCAAGCGCGATCTGGGGCAGCCTCTGAATTGAGTATGTTACCGGGGGCAGCATTTAAGGTCTATGTCAATGTTTTTGTAGAGCACACTACCGAGGGACTAATGCTTCCACGCACAATAGTCTGGGAAGATGGTCTGAAATATGACATAGACCGAGTGATTGATATTCGGCCTGCCTATGCAGCAAAGGCAGGTGGACAAGGCGACCGTTATACCATTCAGGTTAACGGAGCACGAACCTATCTATATTTTGAACGCTCCTCCAATCCGACCGACACGAAGATCGGGCGCTGGTTTGTTGAGCGCAAAGTGCCTTTGAAGGAATTTTTATGAGAACTGATGATAAAAAGCACCAATGCTGGTTGAACGAGGGTGAGACGATCCGCTCGTTCCATCCGGTGTTAGATTGTGCGCTTCGTGAGTTTGCGGACCACGACGCCTTTGTGAGCTTTATTTTTGAGATGGTTGATATTTTTTGATTTCGAGTAAGTGAGGAGGTAACAATGTATAGCGCTGCTATCCAGAGATATTTCAATGAGCACATCCATCTGCCGTATTCCTTCTTCCTGCAGCCTCAGCGTTTTATCCGACATGCACTCAAGAAGAAGGGTGCGTTCATGGCAACCGCATACAACTATGTCGAGCCCAGCGAGGCTGACAATGAAGACATTATCGAGTATCTTGCTACAGACTTCGATGTCATGGCCGGCAACACGGCTGGCCGGCTCTGCGTTTTAATGAAGCTTCCAGAGCCCACGATGCCTCTGCACTGTAAGATGATTGGTTGCTCCATCAAGCGGGATGGGAGCAATCCCATCTGGCGCACGATCGAGCTGACTGAGCAAGGGACTCTGCTCCTGTGTGGTTGGGGCGAAGGCCATACACATATGACGATTTGTGAGGTGGGCTCTGAGCCCGATCAATTCATTCCTCGCTTAACGCAGGAACTGGCCACTGCTACGGCTTTTTGGTCTCATGTCACTGGTACAGGTTTCCCTGTGGCTGGACGACCTTGATGAGATATCCCAAAAACTGAATAAAGACGGAAGGATCGATCTCTGTTGAATGGGATCGATCCTTTTTCGTCTGGAAAGCAGAATTAGGTATTCTGGCACGAGTAAAGCTCCAATGGTATTCTGACTCTGTACTTATTAGATTTCATCTCCGTTATGGAGCTTCATAAGCTGTGAGCCAACACATTCTGGCATTTCTGGGCGGACAATTTGTTTCGCCGCTCTCTTTGCGCTTTGATTTGAATTTTCAGATCAGAGCGCTCTTTTTTTGTCCAAATTCCGCATTGCGGGTTTGAGAATTATTTATTTGAAAGGTGGAACAAGCAAATGATGGAAAGCAAAGTATTCGCGGACAACTTCAGTCGTAGCTTCAGCGAGTCGGGGGACTTCTTTCAGTTTCTCAGCGCTCGGCAGGCCCGCAGCAAGTGGATGACAGCTCCGTCCAAGGAACTCCGGTTTGAGCCGGTGGAACGGGGATCCACGCTCGGAAATCTGTATATGCAGATCTACGACCACAACGGCGACGCAGATGTTCTGGAGGACACGATGGAGAATACCAGTCTCCTGTTGAAGGTGGATGGTAAGGACTACCCGGTCCGTTCCTGTGCTCTCAAGACCGTTCTGGAGCGTGCCCGCATCTCCGGTCATGCCCTCAACAAAATCTCCAAAAGCGTATTCGCTGAGATTCTCAACTACTGCATGGGCGTTGCCTCCGGCGACAGCCTGATCAAAGTCGCAGATGAGAAGGTATCGGCAGTACACGGTGGAGATCCCAAGGACTACACGGTCATGGAGATGCTGCCCCTATTCAAAGCGACCAATGACTTCCTCAATCGAGAGTATCCCGGTAATCGCTTCATGACCGCCCACTTCGATCACTCTATCGCAACCGCTATCTGGTGCCTGGATGGCCAGGCAGACAAACTCCTTGATACATACCACCGGGAGATTGCCGCCAAAGGCCTGCGTGCCGACAAACTGGTTCCCGCACTGCGTTTCTCCACCTCCGATGTCGGCATGAGTGGAGCGAACCTCTATCCGATCTTCCTGGCCGGCGCAGAGTCCCGGATTATCCCACTGGGATATCCCATCCGCACCGAGCACAAGAACGGATCTGGCATGGAGTACTTCGAGGAGCAGCTTGGTCTAGTCTATGCGCAGTTCGAGAAAGCAGTCGATAAGCAGGTTCAGCTCATGAACATCGAGATCCGCTATCCCGTTACTACCTTAATGCGGGTGCTGAAGCGGATCAAGGCGCCCAAGAAGGCTTCCTATGAGGCGATGGACTACTTTATGGCCATTCACGGTGATGCGCCCTGTACGGCGTATGACCTGTTCATGCAGATGAGCGATGTTATCTTCTCTGCCCAGTGTGACGGCGCATCCGGTATGCGCATTGCACAGCTTGAGGAGATCGTATCTCGGGCGCTGAATGTGAACTGGCACGAGTATGATCACCCTGGCGACTTCAAGTGGTGATTGCGATGGCCAAAGCTGTTTACTACCCGAAGGGTGAGAGGCAAAAGACCATCATCAAGCTTTTGAACTCTCTGGAAGGGCGCTATTCCAGGTGGGATATTTGGCAGGATTTCATTGTCCTGTCTGCCGTCAGCATTGCCAATGCTTTCGGTGGCCCATACAGAGAGCAACGCGAAGCGATGTATCTGGAGCGTAGCAAAAAATACTCAACCTCCGAGCTGGAAGTCTTAGCGCAGATGCTCGCCGAAGTTGTCGATGAGATGGAGCAAAATCCAGATCAGGATATGCTTGGCGAGCTGTTCATGGCATTGGGCCTTGCGAATGAGTGGAAGGGGCAGTTCTTTACACCCTATGACATCTGCAGAGCGATGGCAGCCATGAATCTGGGTGAGGATCTGAAAAGTCAGATAGAGGAAAAAGGCTGGGTATCTGTGAGTGATCCCGCCTGTGGGGCCGGCGCATTACTGCTTGCCTTCGCAAACGAGTGCAAAAGGAACCACATCAACTATCAGACTTCCGTTTTCTTTGTCGCGCAAGACATTGACTTCTTGGCGGGCTGCATGTGCTACATCCAGATGAGCCTACTCGGCTGTCCCGGCTATGTGGTCATTGACGATTCCATCCTCCATCCGGCGCAGAGCTACGATGAGGACGGACTTATCCCCAAGAACAGCCCCAATGTCTGGCTCACCCCGATGTATTTCAGGGATGTCTGGCATTGGCGGAGAATTTTCGCACAGCTGGACCTAATTACTCAGACAAAGGAGAGAACGCATGGAAAACCTGACATGTAAGGGACTGAGTGCCGCTCATCGGAGAATGCTGATCAAATGCATTACCGAAGAGATTGGCAGCATTCCTGAACCGGTGGAAATCGAGTTCATGGAGCCCATTCGACGGAAACAGTATTCATCGCTATGGTACGGCGGCCAGATCGCTGCCATTCGGGTTCACGGTTGCGTTTTTGAGGTCCATGCATTAGGCGATGTCTACGCATGGCTCTATGACAAGAGCGACCGCGATCGCGAACTGCTCTATGTGAAGGACAAGAACAACTCCGGCCGATTTGGATCGGATATCCAGCCTTATCTCAAGACTGACCGTGCTTTGGTAGCAGCAATCTGCAGGAAGCACAATCGGTATTGGATCGATATGGAGCATAACAACTGGTGGGAATGCTCTGTCTATACACCGGATGGAGTTTTCCATGATTTGATGTGGGTGCTGGATAGCGACCACATTTTCGCTGGAATCAGGGAGGTGTTCTGTCACATGGACGCAGTTCTGAAGGATCTCGGTGTCCCGGCGGGAAACGAGGGTTCGGAGGTGTCATCATGAGCAGTTTTCGAATTCCCTTGGTTTGGCAGATGTACGGGCATGTGGATGTAGAGGCTGATACCCTGGACGACGCTATCGAATACGCCTTGGGGCCGGATTGCCCGCTTCCTGAAGGCGAGTATGTAGATGACTCGATCCAGGTGGACGATCTGGTTTTGAACCAGGAGGCAACCCATGAAAGCCATCAATGAGCACTTTGAAGTTGGGCAGCAATACTATGCTCTCGTCAGTAAAGAGGTGTTGGTGGTGTCTGAAGTTTTGCAGCCTGGAATGTACCCGTCAGGCTCCGGAGGATACCATACGCTCCGGTCGCCGATGGTTCGGTTCAGAAGTGAGAAGACTGGCTTAGTGCATACCTGCAGCCTTGAGCTGGCCAAGCATCTGCTGCTTGCCAAGCGACAGACAGCAAAAGAAAAAGGAGTTGGTTGATCATGAATAAGGCACGACGCTTCGTCATTGAGACTCCGCTTGGAAAGCTTGAGGTCTATGCCAAGCACGATAAGAGCGATTGTGCGGAAGACTATCCCGGCGTCTTTATCGACTTTGTACGCGAGGATGGCGCCACGGTCGTGCTGGCTTGTGTGGAGTATGATCCGGACAAAGATTTGCTCCAGACAGTCGTCTATGGCGATTGCGCATCGGACGAGCCAACAGCGATTGCTGAACACTACAACACTGATTTTGAAGAATGAGGAGGATCGATTATGCCTAATTGGGCGTTTGGAACTGTTAAGGTGACTGGTACTCGCGAGGGTGTTAAGTCCTTTGTGGAGCGTTTCATCAGCAGCGATGATCAATCAACTGTCCCCGGAAAGCGGTTTTTTGCCCGGAGCTTTTCCGAGCAGAAGCGAGAGCAGAGCGTCAGGGATGCCATGGAAGAATTCGAAGGGAAAGCAGATAACGAAACTGCTGAGCATTCCTTCCTCATCATGTTTGCCTGGTCTGTTTGGTCCTGCATGATTGATGGTTACCCCCAGCGAAATGATGCCGAGTGCATCACGCTGAGTGAGGCCTGTATGGAGGATCATGTAGCTGTTGAAATCCGCTCTACGGAGACCGGCATGTGCTTTGAGGAACATGTCACCTGCGACGAGGATGGCAATCTCAACCATGCTGAACGAGACCTGAGCCGCTGCAAGTGCCGCAACTGCGGCGAGATCAGCCTCTTCGGATCCTTTGAGGATCTGGACGATGCTGAGTGCTCGGAATGCGGTGAACGTGGTTTCGACCGTTGTGAGGAGGAGTGAATTATGGCGCTGAATTTGAATTACAAACCCAATAAGCTGGTCGATATCACCACCCTCACTGAGGATCAGTGGTTGGACTGGCGGCGCAAAGGGATTGGCGGCAGCGATGTAGCTGTCGCCCTTAATTCCTCTCCGTATCGCACGGCCAGAGAGCTCTACTATGACAAGATCGGAGTGGTCATGGCAGATGAAGGCCCGGATAAGAGCATCACTTTCCAAATTGGGCATCTGCTCGAGGATGTGGTGGCTCAGATCTTCGCCAAGAAGACCGGCCTGTCTGTCTTTGAAGACCACTGGATGTACCAGCATCCTATTTTCCCGTTCCTGATTGCCGATGTAGACCGGTTCGTTATGCTTCCGGATGGTAGAAAGGCCATCCTCGAATGCAAAACCGCGCACTATGATATGCAGTTCAAGTGGGCGAATGGCTCTGTGCCACGCCATTATGAGCTGCAGGTGCGACACTACATGGCCGTCATGAACATCGATGTCGCCTTTATCGCATGCCTGTTTTCCAACAATGAGAACGACTTCGTATGGCAGAAGATTGAGCGCGACCTCGATGAGGAGGAGAATACGATTATGGAGCTGGAGGCGTTCTGGCGCAATCATGTTCTGGCTCGTGTTGAACCGCCTCTGGTAGAAAAGCCGGATGCAGTGCTGGAGTCCCTTCGTCGTTATTTCGGGCCGGCCGATAAGTCTGAGCCGAGTGTTGATTTGGACTGCAAGTTCCTTGGCAGCCTGAAAGAAATTCTGAACCTGAAGGAGGAAAAGAAGGTGATCGATGCGCAGTCCAAAGCATTGGAGACACGCATTAAGTCGCTCTACGCCCCCATTGTCGAGCAAATGGGGACTGCCTGTAAGGCGTCCTGTGAGCACGGCAGCGAGTGCTTCAGAGTAACCTACAATCCTCAATACAGGGAAGGGATCAACAAGGACAGGCTGTCAGCGCTGAGAGCCCAGTATCCGGAAATCTACGACGAGTTCGTCGATCAGACAGAATTGAGAATTTTCAAGGTGGTCAAGACGGCCATCGCATAAGGAGTGATCGAATGCTATGTCGATATGAGCGCACCATCTTCAAGTCGGATAAGGGCTTCTGCATCTTCTCCTACAGCACCGAGGATCAGTCAGTTCCCAAGGAAGCGCGTAACCGATCGTTCTCCCACGACGACAAGATCCACTTCACGGCAATCGGCTATCACCTTGTAACCTTGCACTCAAGGCAGGTGCCACAAAGCTGCTGGAAGCTGTTGGTCAGATGGCCAGCTGATTGGGCCCCTCACCGAGGGAGGTGATTGATGATGGGCAGAAAACCAGATCTGCCATGTGACATCGAACAGGTAATTGATGTGCTTGGAATTGAAGTGATCAGAGATACCGGCACGCAACTACATTGTAGGTGTCCATTCTGTGCAGATCGAAAAGCTCATATGAATGTGAAGATCCGAGACAATGTGTTTCGGTGCAACCGCTGCGGCAAAGGTGGGGGCATCCTCCACCTTTACGCAGAGTTTTGCGAAGTCACCCTCCATACGGCCTATGAGGAGCTTTGTAAGATATTCGGTCCCGACAGCAATGAAAAACCGCGTGAGTATAAGAGAAGGCGGAAGCTAATTGAGACAGCGGAACTTCCGATAGCCTCAGCTGAGGTGCGAGATAACACCTATTCAAATCTGCTCTCACTTTTGACCCTGTGCCCCACACATCAAGCATCGCTGAAGGAACGAGGCCTGACCCGAGATGAGATTGACTGGCTTGGCTATCGAACAACCCCCACGACACGCCTGAGACGGATCGTGACTGAGTTGCTGGAGCGCGGTTGTGTCCTTGATGGTGTTCCTGGTTTCTATTGCCAGAAAGATACCGGGCAGTGGACGCTCGACATCAGAGGTTCTGGAATCATGCTTCCGGATCGAAATCTTAATGGGCAAATTGAGGCCATTCAGGTTCGACTCGATAAGGTTTATAACCAGAAGTTCTATAACCTAACGAGCATCGATCAGTACTATGGGACACAGTCCAAGTGCTGTCCACATTATGTCGGGGTTCACGAAGGCGACGAGGTAGTCTGTCTCACAGAAGGCGTGATGAAGGCAGATATTGCCTACAGTTTTGCACTTGGCACCTCATATGAAAGTGGTTTTGTCGGCCTTACCGGAGTGCCAAGCTATTCCCAGTTCGAGCGTGCGCTTGAAGAGCTTAACTCTATCGGCGTGGTACGAATCAACATTATGGTTGACTCGGACTACCAGGTCAAAGAAGAGGTCCGAAAGGCGCGTGATCGCTATATCGAAATGGGGGTTGCTGCTGGCTTTGAGGTGGCTCCGATTACCTGGACACAAAAGCGGAAAGGCGTAGATGATCTCTATAAGCACCTTTTCCGGAACAAATGATTATGACTTGGGCTGCAGCATTTTAGCTGCAGCCCTCTGCGTATGAGGAGAATCTATATGGTTCCTATTGAAAACCAAGAGCGACCGAACATGAAGTCAGTCTATACCTGCTCGAACTGTGAGAAGGCTCTGTTTGATGGCGATGATGACCATCCGAGATGGAACTTCTGCCCCATGTGCGGCCAGGAGATTGAGTGGGATAAATCTGCAAAGGTCGTTTGGGAAGAAAAAAACTGTAATGTCTGTGGCGGTTGGCTTGTTAAGCGCCACCCTGCAGGTTTTTGGTATGCCTCAAGCGACTATATTGGGATGGATACCTGCTACACCTGTTGGATCGAGGAGTGCCTTACGACCAACTGCCTTGGCTGTAAGCGAGGGAACTATCCGGACTGCAAGTGGATTGATTTGAAAAAGTCTTATCAGGAGGAAGACAAATGAGCGTTGAGATCTATATTGATGACTTGAAGCCTGACATTCAAAGACAGGTATTGGAAGAGCTGGGGCTCGAAACTGCAGAAGATGGGAATTATGATATTATCCCTCTTTTCAGCGTAGAGAGACCGGAATGATTTTTGGCAGATCACAAATTTTTAGTAGAGGGGGGTGGTCAAACACACCCTCATTTCTACATTCATTATGAGGAGTGAACTGCTGGAATAATCCAAATAATACTAGGGATAATATCCCAAGGAGGTGCTATCGGTATTATGGAAGAACCTAAGATTACTTCTGGTACAGTGCCATATATCGCATCTGAAATCCCTGATGATCCAAGAGATATCACACCCGAGCAGTGGGAAGCGATGAAGGCGGTTGATATTCGGACAGTAGACAAGTCTCAGCTTGTAGACTTGAGCACCGTTCACATTGATGAATCCTTGCCTGTGCGTGAAAGAGTGCTCAGTTATCTGAAGCAAGTGAAGAATCCATACTGTGTCCGAGTGGGCAACTTTGCTGTCAAGGTGAAATACAAAGAGGACGGGCCATCCTTTGAGGAAGTGTTCAAGCATCTGCTGCAGCAGCAGAATATGATGTAATTCTTGCCAGGTCCGTTTTTCATCTGGATAAAGGGCCATAGATGTGGTATAATAGCCTCGGACTAAATCAAGCATACTCACTCCTTAGGCAGACAGACCACGCCAAAGGAGTGAGATTATGCAGAATAATGCGAATGAGATGGCTGTGTTTAATACCGCCATCTATGTGCGTCTTTCCAAGGAAGACATCGTTGCGGCGCAATCTGGCCGTGAGAGCAACAGCATTACCAACCAGAAGCAGCTTATTCTGGACTTTCTGAAGGATAAGCCTGAATTTAATATTGTCTCCATTCGTATAGACGATGGATATACAGGGACGAATTTTGACCGTCCAGCCTTTCAGCGCATGCTGAACGATATTAAGGCTGGACGGATCAATTGCGTGGTCGTAAAAGACCTGTCCCGTTTCGGAAGAGAGTATATCAATTCCGGAAAGTATATCCACCGTCTATTTCCTGTTTTAGGGGTGCGCTTGATCGCTATCAATGACAACATCGACACGATTACCCGTGACGAGAGTAGCGAGTTTAGCATCACGCTCAAGAACTTGATGAATGACAACTACAGCCGTGACATCTCAGTGAAGGTCAGAAGCCAGCTGCAGGTGAAGCGGAAACATGGTGACTTTATTTGTCCGTTTGCACCGTATGGGTACCAGAAGTGCGAGGGAAACCACAATCGAATTGAGCCCGATCCCTATGCTGCCACAGTTGTCCAGGATATTTTCAACTGGAAAATTCAAGGCATGACGAACAATGGCATAGCAATTCGGCTTGCAGAGAGCGGAATTCTTGCGCCGCTGGAGTATAAGCGCCACAAGGGAGAGCCGTTATTCTCCGGCTTCAAAATGAAGGAGCGGTGCGAATGGACAGCGCAGGCAGTTGCGCGGATACTCACCAACCCGATCTATATTGGAACCCTCCGCCAAGGTCTTCGCCGTAGACCAAACTATAAAATCAAGAAATCAATACCAACAGAAGAAAACGAGTGGGTTGTGATCCACGACGCCCATGAGCCTGTTGTCACGAAGAGGACATTCTATCTTGCTCAAAAAGCTCTTCTGATAGATACGCGAGCAGCACCACGAGCAACGACAGTTTATCCGCTATCCGGCTTGTTGGAATGCGGAGAATGCGGGAACGCAGTTACTCGAAGCACAATTAACAACGGATATAAGTTATACAGCTATTTCCGCTGCAGCGTGCGCACGAAAGAGGATCGCTGTGAACTCAAGCAGGTACCAGAGGCACAGGTTGAGGCAGCTGTCCTTCAGCTATTGCAAGAGCATATCAGCGCGGTGGTTGAGCTCGACCGGTGTCTATCTGAAATTCAGCAGGTGCCATATCAGAAAATCAATGTTGCCAAGTGTGAGCAGCGCAGAGAAAAACTTGCGGCAGAAATCGCTCGTTATCGCGATCTGAAGGCATCTCTCTATGAAGATATGAAAGAAGGACTCATTTCGAAGACTGACTTCTGTGACATCAGAGGTCAGTATGATGCAAGAATTGCCGATGCGCTGATTGCTCAGGAGCAGATCGACCGAGAACTCAGTATCTATCTCTCGGGCGAACAGTCCCCGAACAACTGGATGAAGACATTTACCGAACATCGAGGATTGAAATCACTCACGCGGGCAGTTGTTCTGGAGTGCATTGAAAAAGTTGTTATTCACAAAGACGAAAAGTTGGAAATCATCTTTGAGCATTCCGAGGACTATGCCCGTTTGGTGAGCAGCCTGCAGGAATATGCCGCGCGTGGAATACTAGGGGAGGCGATGTAAGCATGGCAAAAAAGAGCAGAAAAAATGTCCAAGCCACACCCGCAGTTGTTGTAGGCCCCGTCCAGTACAAGGTAGCGCTCTATGCCAGAATCTCGGTTGAGAACGAACAAAAGCGAGAAGCAGACACCATAGGTAATCAGATTGCGTTGCTGAAGGACTTTGTTTCCCAGCATCAGGATTTAGTTGTCTTTGACCTCTATTGTGATGACGATATCTCGGGAGTTAGCTTTGTGCGCCCGGAATTCGCTCGAATGATGAATGACATCCGAGCTGGCAAGGTGACCTGTGTGATTGTCAAAGACTTGTCTCGTCTGGGGCGAAATATGATTGAGAGCGGTGAATATATTGAGCAGATCTTTCCGAGAATGGGTGTGCGCTTTATCTCCGTTACCGATCGCTTTGACTCATTGCGGGATGATGCCGACATTTCAATCCAACTGAAAAATTTTGCAAACGAGGCATATGCGAGAGACATTTCCAAGAAAATTCGGGCGGTGAAACGGACGCAGCAGCTTGCTGGTAAGTGGACCACTGGCACTCCGCCATATGGATATATGTTAGATCCGGATGACAAGTACCACCTATTTCCTGATCCGCAAACGGGGCCAATCGTTCTTGCCATTTTCCGTATGGTGGCAGAGAATCATACTCTCCACTTCATAGCGAAAACTCTGAATGAGCAAGGGGTGCCCAGTCCCGGACGCTATCTGTACGATATTGGTTTGCGGAAGACGGAGAAGTTCAAAAATGCCATCTGGTATCTGCAAACGATCAAGAAAATTCTTGTCGATCCGGTCTATCTTGGTTGGATTGTGTCCGGAAAGTACAGAAGCCAGCTGTGCGAGCGGGGGACAAAGACTACAGTTAAAACGCCAGAAGAGGAATGGATTATCAATAAAGGTATGCATGAACCCATTGTTTCCAAAGAGCTTTTTGATAAGGTTCAGGACATCCTCTCGGCTAGGCAAAGTGAACAGGGCCTTGCGACTATCTACGATTCCAAGAGTAAACGAAGAAGTATGTTCAAAGGAATTCTTCGTTGCGGAGAATGTGGTCGCAGTATGTACTTGCGCAGTAAATCTAATCGCGGTTATTACTATTATTGCACTCTCCATGAGAATTACAATGCCACCATTTGTCCCAAGAAAGCGGTCAAACAGGAGGATGTAGAGTCCCTTGCCCTGCGGCTTATCCAAACTCAGATAAGAGCATTCTCCGATGCCCAGAGACTGATTGCCAAATTGAATGCTACGCCTTCTTCGCAGACCCGCTATCAGATATATGAAACCCAGATTGATGATGCAAAGAGAAAAATTGAAAAGTTCAATCAGCTGAAGGCAGCCCTGTATGGCGATTTTGCAGATGGGCTTCTGAGCCATCAAGATTACACAGATCTGAGCGAGGACTACTCTAGGAGGGCGGATGATTTGAGGATCTTTATTGCTGAATTGGAGAAGGAAAAGGAAAAGTACTCAGTGGGATTTGGCAGCAAAATGCAGTGGGCACTGTTGATTGAAAAGTATAAGGATCAGGAGTCCCTTGACGCTGAAATGGCAGCAGCCTTCATTGAGACGCTTACCTTGTTTAACGATGGCCATGTTGAAGTGGCATTCCGCCATCGTGATGAGATTGAACAGGTTCTCTATGTCGCTGCGACCCGAGGAAAGGAGGCGGAGAGATATGCCGGATAAGGTGCTGGCGTTTTATATTCGTTTGTCGAGTGAAGACCGAGATCTCAAAACAAATGCATTGAAGAATGAGAGTAACAGTGTTTTCAACCAAAGGCGGTTACTCCAGGATTACTATGATACACATGAATCGCTCCATGGTTATAAAGTGATCGTGTTCTGCGATGACGGTGTCACGGGAACACATTTTGACAGGCCAAAGTTCGATGAGCTAATTGAGATGGCTCGCAATCAGGAAATTCATTGCATTATGGTGAAGGACCTATCTCGTTTCGGAAGAAACTTTCTTGAGATGGGAAACTACCTCGAACTGATCCTGCCTCTTTATGGGGTCCGCTTTATATCTATCAATGATGCCTTTGATAGTGATGACTACTTAGGTGTCACGGGCGGACTTGAGTTAGCCCTCCGCAATCTCATCAATAATATGTATAGCCGAGATCTATCAACCAAGGTGCGCTCAGCTTTTCGTACCCGCAATCTGCGTGGTGAATACTGGGGAGGAAACGGCTTCTATGGCTACCAAGTCCATCCTCATAACAAAAAGAGATTGATCGTAGATGAGCAGGTTCGTGACATCATTGTCATGATTTTCGAGTCCTGCGTTGCAGGAATGACCACGAGCGAGATCGCTCAAATGCTGAATGATATGGGCATTCCATCCCCGTTAGAGCATAAACGGCGAAATGGCGGGTTTTATAATGGGTTGGTCAAGGAAGAGACTGGAATCTGGCTCAAGGGGGCTGTTCGAAAGATTTTGACTGATGAACGCTATACCGGTAAGATGATTACCAATACTCGGGAGACAGAAGAAGTAGGAAAGCCTAAGATGCGATCAGTGCCCCGAGATCAATGGATCATAGTGCCAGGTACACATGAAGCAATCATTTCGGAGGAGTTGTTCCGAACGGCACAAAATGCGCTCCAAGGGCGTATTCGGAATGTTAACAAGAATACTGCCGGAAACCGAGCCAACAATCTGTTTGTTTGTGGCTGCTGCGGGAGGAAGCTCCGAAAGAATCCAGCAAAGGAACCACACCTTGTTTGCCCGAAAAATGACAGTATTAAGGGTGCTGAGTGTGCGGGTCTCTTTGTCAATCAGGCCCAAATTGAGCAAGCTGTTCTTCAGATGCTGCGGGAACAAAGTAGGAGCTTCCTTGAGCAGCATTGTTTGATGCAGGCATGCATTGACAAAAAGCTTTCAAGTATTCAAACGGAGCTTGATGCTAACACCAATATGACAAGACGGCTCCAAAGTAGAAAGGCTGAACTATATGAGCAATACCGAGCGGGTCGCATAAGCAGAGAGAAATTTGCTGATATCCAGAAGACAGATTCAGAGAAGCTGGCAAGGCTCTCAAGTAGAGCTGAAGAGATCAAGCGGCTTCTGGTAGAGCACTATGAGTCTCGAGGTAATCTTGCGGCGGGAAAAAGAACAGCAGATCAGATCATCCTGCTTAAAGATTATGATCCGGAAATAATTAGGAATTTTGTAGAGCGGGTTCGTGTGTACCCTTCAGGAGAGATTGAGATAGATATGCGTACTTCGAGCGGGTT
>OLGF01002781.1_pt1 | contig 15607 bp, 9 predicted proteins | sample 1604971 | NCBI WGS metagenome assembly OLGF01 (sample SAMEA3888902, study PRJEB22519) | human gut metagenome | biome: human gut; feature: human-associated habitat; material: faeces | place: Denmark | collected 2011 | reverse complement strand
GACTCTTTTTCTGCGTGTCTCTCCACGACTACACTCTCCTGAGAGGTGATTCCTGTGCCGCGAAAAAACGGAAATGAATATTCTACGTGAAACTCATTGTCTTCATCATACTGTCCACAGACTGTTATTCCACAGTCACAGCCATAATTCTTGGAATATTGTACAAAAACTCCATCTGGATGATTCTCCACTGCAATTTTCTCATCGTAAGTATTTATCACATCCTGAATGATTTCCTGCATTTCTTTACGTGACTTTACCTTTGAAAAGCCAACAGTTCTTAAATAACTATGCACATTATCACCTCCCTGTTAAGCAGTCTTATTGCGAATCAAACAACTTTTTTTCAGATATTCTCCGGACCATCTGATATTTTACTTTTGATCTATTACTATTTTCAGATCATTTACTTTTAATCTATTACTATTTCAGATCAAAGTCCCATTTTTGGTATTTTTATACCTTTTCGTTTTTAAGTCCAATTATTTGGACTTTTTCTCGATTTTTGTCATTCCACCCATGTATGGCTGAAGGGCAACTGGAATATTTACGCTTCCATCTGCGTTCAGGTTATTCTCAAGGAACGCAATCAGCATTCTTGGCGGAGCAACAACTGTGTTATTAAGAGTATGAGCAAGATATTTCTTGCCATCTTTGCCGTTTACACGGATTTTCAGACGACGTGCCTGTGCATCTCCAAGGTTGGAGCAGCTTCCTACCTCAAAGTATTTCTTCTGACGTGGAGACCATGCTTCAACATCGAGGGATTTTACCTTAAGATCAGCAAGGTCACCGGAGCAGCACTCAAGCGTACGAACCGGAATATCAAGAGAACGGAACAGATCTACGGTGTTCTGCCACAGTTTGTCGAACCACATTTTGCTCTCTTCTGGTTTGCAGACAACGATCATCTCCTGTTTCTCGAACTGATGGATACGGTAAACACCTCTCTCCTCAAGTCCATGAGCACCTTTCTCTTTACGGAAGCACGGAGAATAGCTTGTAAGTGTCTTCGGAAGCTCTTCCTCCGGGATGATCTGGTCAATGAATTTACCGATCATGGAATGCTCACTTGTTCCGATCAGGTAAAGATCCTCACCTTCGATCTTGTACATCATAGCATCCATCTCCGCAAAGCTCATAACGCCTGTAACAACGTTGCTTCTGATCATGAAAGGCGGTACGCAGTAAGTAAATCCACGGTTGATCATGAAATCTCTTGCATAGGAAATTACTGCGGAATGAAGGCGTGCGATATCACCCATCAGATAATAGAATCCGTTACCGGCAACACGTCTTGCGCTGTCAAGATCGATTCCATCAAAATTCTCCATGATATCTGTATGATACGGAACTTCAAAATCCGGAACAACCGGCTCACCAAATTTCTCAATCTCTACGTTCTGGCTGTCGTCTTTACCGATCGGTACAGAAGGATCGATGATGTTCGGGATTACCATCATGTCTTTCAGAAGCTCTTCCTCAACCTCTTTCTCTCTCTGGGAAAGTTCCTCGATACGTGTTCCGGATGCAGCAACCTGTTTTTTAACCTCTTCTGCCTCTTCTCTTTTTCCCTGGCCCATAAGAGCACCGATCTGTTTGGAGATCTTGTTTCTCTCAGCACGGAGAGCCTCAACCTCCTGCTTAATCTCTCTGTTCTCTTTATCAAGTTCGAGAACCTTGTCAACCAGCTCCAGTTTGCTGTCCTGGAACTTGTTGCGGATATTCTGTTTTACAACCTCCGGATTCTCTCTCACAAACTTAATGTCTAACATGATATTCCTCCTGTATTAAAAATATTCTTACTCTTTGCAGTTTTTTATTCCTTCTCAATCTCACCAAGGCCAAAGTTTACTGCTTTTCTCAAAGCTTCCACTTCTTCCTGACTAAGTACAACATAGGACTCACCTTTTACGATCTCCTTTAAATAAAGGAAACAGTTATCGCGGCTGTGAACCGCATTCAAGATCAGACCCGTATTGTTTTTATCAAGAAGCGCCAGTGCAAAGCTGAGTTTTCCACCTACATCATCAAATGCATCATACTTTTCAACGCCATATTTGCTGAACATTACATTCATATTTTTTTTGATAAAGCTGATGTCATGATCATGATCTTCCTTTGCCTCATACAGCCGGTCGATCTGTGCAAATTTTCTTACAAAAACTTTTTCCAGTGACTGTGCATCTCCGCCTCTCATAAACATCTTGTACTTCCGTTCCAAACGGCTGAGACGCATATTGCTACTCACCACATTGATTAGAAGAATGATGGTAAGGATCAGCAAAATAATGATCACAATCCCGGAATCAATTCCCATGCTTTCAAAAATCCCGCTCATTCTGCCTCCTATCTGATAGATTCGAACAGATCAATGATCCTCTCCAGTTCATCTCTGGAATAATATTCAATTTCAATTTTACCTTTGTTGTTTTTCTTTCGCTGAATGGATACCTTTGTTCCCATGATACCTTTCATTTTTTCTTCCAGGCTCTCATAAATGGCATCTTCTGCTGTGTTTTTCTCTGTTTTTACTTTTTTCGCAGGAGAAACCAGATTCTTTACAAGTTTTTCCGTCTCACGAACACTGAGTTTTTCATCAAAAACCTTCATGGCTGTTGTTTCCTGAAGAGCTTCATCAGAAATTCCCAGAAGTGCTCTCGCATGACCAGCTGAGATCATATCTGCAATTACCATTTCCTGAACTTTTGAAGAAAGCTTCAGAAGACGCATGGAATTAGTTACTGCAGTTCTGCTTTTGGCAACTCTGTCTGCGATTTCATCCTGTTTCAGGTGAAACTCTTCCATCAGACGTTTGTATGCCATCGCTTCCTCTATAGGATTCAGGTCTTCCCGCTGAATGTTCTCGATCAGGGAAATTTCTACGATTTCCTGGTCTGTAAACTCTTTTACAACAACAGGAACTTCCTTGAGCCCTGCCATCTTGGCAGCTCTCCAGCGGCGTTCGCCTGCAATGATCTCAAAATAATCCTTCTTATCGGATACCAACAACGGCTGAAGAACACCGTACTGTTTAATGGATTCCGAAAGTTCCAGCAGCGCATCCTCATCAAAATGTCTTCTGGGCTGATTCAGATTTGGTTCTACGCTGGAAATTTTCACAAGTCGTTCTGCGGCCGGATTATCTTTTTCAGTTGGTTTGTCTTTTTTTACAACTGCAGATCTTGTCTTTTTTGCAGGTTCCTTTGACGGACCGCCTGCTTTGTTCGGGATCAGTGCGTCAAGACCCTTTCCAAGGCCTCCTGTTCTTCTTCCAGCCATCACTCGCCCTCCCTACCTATAACTTCTTCTGCCAGGAGGCGATAACTCTCTGCTCCTGTAGATCGTGAATCGTACAGATTGATCGGTTTTCCATAGCTTGGTGCCTCTGCAAGTCGTACATTTCTCGGTATGATCGTTTTGTATATATTCTGGTCCAGGTTTTCTTTTACATTTTCTACAACCTGAAGTGACAGATTTGTTCTGGCATCATACATAGTAAAGACCACGCCTTCGATCTTCAATCTCTTATTCAATCGGTCTCTTACCAGTTCGATGGTATGTATCAACTGTGACAAACCTTCCAATGCATAATACTCACACTGAATCGGCACCAGAACGGAGGTTGCGGCTGTCAAAGCATTAATTGTAAGCATACTCAGTGACGGCGGACAATCCATGATTATGTAATCATATTTCCGGCGAAGTTTATCCGTGATCTTTTTCAGAATAAATTCTTTATCCTCAAGATCAACCAGTTCAATTTCTGCACCGGAAAGATTCATATTCGATGGTATCAGGTCAACATTATCTACAACGTTCTTTATAATGGTATCCTTGGTCTCTGCTTCTCCAAGCAGCAGCTCATAAAGGGTGTTTTCTACTGCATTCTTGTCTGCGCCAAGTCCACTGGTCGTATTTCCCTGCGGATCAATGTCGATGGCAAGAACCTTTTTCCCTTTTTCAGCAAGGCAGGCCGATAGATTGATGGCTGTCGTTGATTTTCCAACCCCGCCTTTCTGATTGGCAACTGCAATGATTCGTCCCATTGTACCCCTCCTTTTTATTTTTTTAAGGGATTTTTACTCATTGGATATCATTATAACACTTTTATTTTTAAACTGCCACATAATGTTTCACGTGAAACAATAGAAAATAGGTTTTGAATTATTTTATTTATTGTGTAGTATACCCAAACTCATTCCGGACTAAACAGAAGTTTGACAGTAACAGTACATCGATTATAAAGTCCATCAACTCCGCATAAACTTCCAGTTTTATTTGTTACCAATCAGACTATATATTTTACGCCATAAAAACGTACCAGAAATGAAGTTCCCATTTATAGATATTTTGCTGAAATTGTTCTGATTTATCGTAATCTCGAAAATAATTCGATTTTCTCGGTATAGATATATTATCTTTTATGGAACCTTGCACACTGCTGCTACATAGACATCGAAATCCCTTTCTTTTACAACATTTATAGCATTTTCAAATTTTATCTGAACACTAAAAACATTATTATTATCAAGCGAACAAAAGTATCTGTAACCGCATTCGCAGTTCTACACTGAATAACTGCTTCGCGATTTACCAAAAGGACTACAAGCTACTCTTCCCTGATAAGAAGCAGTTCTTCAACCACTGCTTATCGTTTCTTGCAATTGAAGCCAAAAACAGTGGGACCTCCTGATTCGAGTCATACAAACAAAAGCATCCGCAGTTGCTACGCAGCTTTACACCGAATAACTGCTCCGCAGTTTATCAAAACTTGCTTGTACTCTTCCTGATACAAGCAAGTCACCAACCGCTGCTTATTGCTTCTTACACTTGAAGCAGGGGCCCCCCTGACTCGATTAAAAACTATATCACGCTACCGTAAAGCGCATATGAGTTGTCGTTGTTGCGAAACATTTTTTAAGTCAAGCGGATAAAAACATCCTCTTCACTACTGCTCATAGCTTAATAAATGTTTCGCAGTTTATCAGAAGGAGACTGTACTTCTCCTGATACAAGCAAGTCCCCAACCACTGCTTATTGTAGTTCACAATTGAAGCAGGTGAATTACTTGATTCGATTAAAATCTATATTAAACCTACCATAAAACACATAAGCACGAACTACAGCTGTTTTTTATTTCTGCAATTGTCAAAGATGGGGTTATAACTCTTTATTCTTAATCTGTCTTCGGATGTTTCACGTGAAACATCATCCGAAGACAGATTATCAAACCAATATTCATAATTGAAGCAAGTGACTTCCTCGATCCGGTTAAAAATGCCATCAACGAAATCGATCCAGGACACGGTTTAACTTGTAACTGCAAGGGTACTGAACAGTTACGAACACATTATAAAATCAATGAGAAATATCAAAAAAAATACTCCGATATATTCTCTCTGGCATTATCTGTATCACGAAAGCATGTAAAAAATACAAGAAACTCCATCCACAAAATAATGTGGCTGTTATCTTTATATTCCCCAAAAGCATCTATATATAGTAAATGGAAACTTCTTTTCCTGGAGTGTTTTTATAGCGTGAAACACATGTATCTCTCGTGAAAAAAATATAATATTATGAAACTGGAATTTTCGATTTTTGTTTATTTTATTATGTTTACGAAAGATTTGCGTATTTATTTCATTTTTCTTCCAATCCTATTATATATTCGTTATGTACATGTTAACTAAAGGCTTTTTCAAGCATAGTTTCATTTTGTAATATCCAATATAAAATGTATCTGAATAAGGTTCCGGCATAGAACTGGCATAAAATAAATTTCACTTAATAGGCTTTTTCTTCTAAATCAAGCCGTAAAACACTTCCCTGTCTTCCCTTTATCCCAGTCATGAGGACAAAAATTTTTGCATTCGATCATAGTTTTACACAAAATAGCTGTTTTACAGTTTATCAGGAAGAGCACAAGTATTTTCCCACCCACAGCTTATTGTTTTTTTGTAATCGAAGCAGCTGCTTTCTTTTATTCGATCAATCAAAATTTTACATGTTTAAAGTAGGAACGAATCTATATTTTATTTTTTTGCCGTATGTGTGCAGGTGCACATTTTGCATTTTTAGGCTTTTTTATGTGTGTATACGTATAAAGTACGCTTTATCGTACTTTTTTATTTAAAGTACTATAATTTGTACTTTAATGCTTTTTCATTCGTAAATATCCTATTATTTCTATTTATTTGCCAGTATTTTCTTTCATAAAGTCCTTTTTATCGTACTTAGTGTTTGCATTATTATCATTATCATAGTGTTCTCTTCGCAGAAATAATCTCTTATTTTTCTTCATTTCGTCCTTACTCTTATATCGTTCTATAAAATCCCCCCATATTTTCCGCCTTACCCTCCGTTTTTTCATATAAATACACATTTTTACTACATTCACTTAACTTGTTAATTCCCCATCCAGTTCACAAAAGCATCTGACCGAAATCATGGAGAATACTGATGACAGTATCTGGGAACTCACCTTCAAGTGCGCAAACATATCTATCCAATTTGGGATCAAACGAATAAAAATACCCGTATTCGCTACGCAGTTCTACGCCCAATAGCTACTTTACAATTTATCAGGACCTGCTTACAATGTATCCATAACAATGGCCACATGAATTAGTGCAGTACCTTGTTTTCAGACATGCCCACTATTCCTTTCCCTGCTTCTAAACGCCGTTGCATTCTTCCTAATACACGCCACCCACTGCTTATTACTTATTACTTTTTCGTAATTGAAGCAGGGGACTTACTGTTAACTGGTAATATTATCCTCCGAGTTTTTTGTGCGCAAAGACCACTGAAAGCCCTGGACATACCATGCAAATTTATGTGATTAGCATAATTTCTGTGCATCGCGAAGTGTATTACCAAGAACGGAGTGATCAGTAATCAGGAAACTTCTTGATTTAATGCAAGCAGATAAAAGCATCCGCTTCACTACTTGCTCATAACCGAATAAGTGCTTCGCAGTTTATCCGAAGGAGCCTGCACTTCTCCTGATGCAAGCAAGTTCCCCTGATTATTGCTTTTCGAAATCGAACCAGGGGACTTATTTGATTCAGTTAAAAACACTCCTTCTCTTGCCTCATTTTCCCCTGAAATGCTATAATCCATAAAGAAAGCATTCGCAAACTCCTTGCAGTTTGCGGCTAATACATTGTTTCGTAAATAACTATACCAATCGCGTGGGATGTGGATTCGAATGTGCAGGTATAAAAATGCAGGCGTAGCTGGCTATGCTGAGGCTTTTAGATCTGTGCAGTCGGATTCACCAACAAGTAATTGGTATAGTTATTTCGAAAACAATGTACTAGTACAGCGAAAATTAAGTTTCTGCTATATTGACGTAGGATGATTTTCTCATATGCAAGGCGAAGGAATGAGGCGTAGCGGTGGCTACGGCGATTGACGACAACGCAGCATATGAAAAATCAGACAAGTCAATATGGCGGTTACTTAATATTCGCTGTACTAGTCATTTATCATCTGATTGAAAGGAATATTTTATACATGAACACCACAAATAATCGCAACGATTTCTATAAAAAACAATTAGACAAGACTTTAAATGGCAATGAAAAGATCGAAACTGCCATTGCAGCACTCCAAAAAGAAGCAACCGAAGAAATGCTTGCTCATACTCTCACCGTGATCCGTCACAGAATGCAGGAGCAGGCACAGCTGATCATTGCTGTAGAACCTCCAAAAGGTGATGGAAAAATTTCTCTTCATGCGATCAAAACCAACGATGGAAAGCAATGGTGGGCTGCATTTACCAGCTTTGACGAAGAGTTAAAAGGCAGTGATAAGATCATGTCCACATTTACAGCAGATATTGATAAGATTTTTGCTTCTGCATTGCAAGAGCCGTCTGTTGAGGGAGTAATTCTCAATCCATGGAACCGCACACTGATGCTGAACAAAACCCTTATCAACATCATCCTCGGCAATCCTGTATAGCATCAGCTCTGTCGGATAACAAGTCCAATGTTTCACGTGAAACACTTGTATTTTACTGAAGGATAAAAGCATCCGTTTCGCTACTTGCTCATAACCAAATAACTACTTCGCATTTTATCAGAAGGAGCTTTTCCTTCTCCTGATACAAGTAAGTCCCCTGCTTTAATGAAGAGCAATAAGCAGGGGACTTACTTGATTCGGTTCCAAATCTGATTTCTATGTATCATGAAGCATATTGGCGATGCTACTGTTCACTGATAATATTCCGTAAGTTTTTTTATAAACGAAGGCCGCAGAAAGCCCGAGACCATACCGCACCAATTTATGCGATCAACATAAATTCTTTGCATTGCGAAGCGCTTTACTGAAAGCAGAACGAACAGCAACTTAGCGATCATCGCCAAGAACAGAATGGACAGTAGCGTCAGCATACAATAACAAGGTTAGGGTTCCCACAAAAGCATTGTAAATTTTTCGTTCCTGTCGTATAATAAAGCAAAGAAATATTCAGAAAAAATCAGATCAGATACCTGAATTACGTTACATCTGTCCTGATTATTTTTACGAATTCCAGGAGGCTTTTTAATGAAGAAAAATGGACACAGACTACTTACTCTTGCAGCTTTAGTCGGAACTGCCGCAGGTGTTATTCATATTGCTAACCGTTTCATAGATGCCACATCTCAGCTTAAAGATATGCTGGAACAGCCACACAGCAGAACCTATGACTGGCGTTTTGGAAAGATTTTTTATACAAAACAGGGACATGGCACCCCTATTCTTCTTATTCATGATATCATGCCAGGTGCTTCCGGTTATGAATGGAATGCCATAGAGAAGCAGCTCGCAACCGAACATACCGTTTACACCATTGATCTTCTTGGATGTGGACGTTCCGAAAAACCGGATATTACTTATACCAATTTTGTATTTGCTCAGTTACTCTGTGATTTTGCCAAGAATGTGATTCGTGAGGAAACCGATGTTATTGCCAGTGGTTTCTCAGGTTCTTTTGCGATCATGGCTTACCGTAACAATTCCGACCATTTCCGCAAGATCATGCTGGTCAATCCACCAAGCTTCAGTTCCCTGAAGCAGGCACCTTGTAAAGACAACAAGCTCTTTAAGTATTTTATCGAGCTTCCGATTTTCGGAACTCTGATCTATCATATGGTAGCTTCCCGCGAATCCATCAGCAGTCTGTTTATGGAAAAGCTGTTCTACAATCCCTTCCATGTAACAGATACACTGGTAGACACCTATTATGAATCCGCTCACAAGGGTGGTTCCAACGCCAAATATCTGTATTCCAGCTACATTGGCAAATACCTGAATATCAGCATTAATAATGCCGTAGAATCTTCCGATGCATGCATCTATATTATTTCCGGAGAAAAAGAAGCTTCCGCTTCTCTTATCGCAGAGGAATACCAGAAGCTGAATTCTTCCATTGAAACCGCTGTGATCCCGGAAACCAGACATCTTCCTCATCTGGAAGATCCGGAACATTTCCTGGAACAGGTAGCTATTTTCCTGTAAAAACAACTTATGATCCGGCATCAAAAACAAAATTTATCTATAGTAATTTGGGAAATCAACGTATCAAAAGGACATTGTTCATGTTCAGAGCCGTTGAGCTTCATACAGTAATTTGTGGAAATGCTATAAACCAACAAAAAGCCAATAAAAAAAGAGTACTGTTTCACGTGAAACATGAGTTTTCCCTCAAACAAACGTGAAACAATACTCTTTATTTTTTACCAGACTCACAGCATGCATCCGGACATTTCTCTTATCTAAGTGCCTGCTCCAGATACATGTGTGTTGTATTATCAATCAGCTTATGTGTCAGCTCTGCCATATGTTGTGTACTCTCCTGATTCTCAGAAGACAGCCATGTCTTGATCATTCCCACGCATCCATTCAGACAAAACGCATACGCATACTCAATGTCACGGTTGTCTTTCGGAAGACGAATTGACAAGCGATGCAGCACTGTATCTGCGATCAGTTTTTCTATACGATTCACAAAAGCCATATCTCCATTCTTTCCAAGAAGTGCGATACAAATATCCTTATTATGATCCAGGATCGTAAATATCTGCTCAATAAAAGGATACGAGCTCTCCTTATTATTAAGAGGATCCAGCGGATAGTCTGCCACCAGATGCGTGATTTCCTCCATCAATTCAGCCTCAATGGATTCCAGCATCTGATAGATATCTGTATAGTGAAGATAAAATGTGGAGCGGTTGATATCAACTTCTTCCACCAGTTCCTTTACCGTAATTTCCTTAATACTCTTCTTCTGCATAAGACGGGCAAGCCCCGCTCGCAACTGTGCCTTGGTCTTACGTACTCTTCTGTCAACTTTTTCCGCCATCTTAATTCCCCCTGCAATTCAAAAAAGCAAGCACGTTTCCTCCGCCTCAATCACCTATTACTTACGATACTCTGCAACTGTCATACAATGCATAATGCATCCTTCAAACGAATAAAAGCATTCGCTTTCTCTACGCCGATCTGCATGATACCAGATATCTGCTGTTGTTAAGAATTGACAAGATCAAAATTGTTAACGACGCCGACCTACACGATACCAGATATCTGCTGCATATTTGTGTTGAAACATAGGAATCCTGTCTGCATTTAATATTACCAACTGCACATAAATTCAAAGGAAATAACGTACTTTTTGTCTATTATGCAGTTTTTTATTTGTAATAGACACTTCCATTATTTCCGTCTATTAATATACATTCAGTAAAGATTTAATGGTTGTATCTGTGGTATGTGTTTAGTATAATACATCACGTAAAGAAAATCAACACTTTGTTTGATAATGGATTTGAGAGCTATTAATAGAATTCAGTATGTTTAATAGATTTTGAAGCCATTACTGGAATAAAGTTTGATTAATCAACTATGTTTGATAATACAATTTAATAAGAAAGGGATAGGTAATATGATCAAAAACGAATGGAAAAGCTTACTTCGTAACAAGCTCATGCTTATCGTCGTAATCGCCATTATCGTAATCCCGATCATCTATGCAGGTCTGTTTCTGAAATCCATGTGGGATCCTTACGGAAACGTAGACAGCCTGCCAGTGGCCGTGGTAAACGAAGACAAACCTGTCGAGTATAATGGCAAGACCTTAAGCATAGGTAAGGACATGACGGATGAGCTGAAAGACAACGACTCAATGGCATTCAACATTGTAGACAGCAAAACAGCAGAGGACGGTCTGGCCAATGGAACCTATTACATGGTTATCAAAATTCCGGAAAATTTCTCCGCAAACGCAGCCACTGTAATGGACAACGATCCAAAGCAAATGGAGCTATCCTATGAGACAAACCCTGGAACCAACTATATCGCCTCCAAGCTCAGTGAAACAGCAATGCTGAAGCTTCGTGATAACATTGCTTCCAAGGTTACGGAAACCTATACAGAAACCGTTTTTGATTCTATCTCAGAAGCAGGTGACGGAATGCAGGAAGCTGCAGACGGATCCGGAAAGATCGAAGACGGACTGAATACAGCAGCTGATGGTAACAAAACAATTACCAAAAACCTTAAGAAGCTTTCCACCAGTACTCTTACTTTCGTAAGCGGTGCTGACAGTCTCACCGAAGGTCTTAAGACCTACACCGATGGTGTTGCAAAGGTTAACGATGGTGCAAAGAGCCTGGACGATGGTGCAGATCAGCTGAACAGCGGCGTTGCAACCCTCACAGAAAAGGTTCCTGAGCTGACAACCGGTGTGGATACTCTGGATAAAGGTGTTCAGCAGTACACCGCTGGTGTGGATGAGCTTAATAAAAATTCTGATGCACTGAAATCCGGTGCAAGCAGCCTGGAATCCGGTGCAAACCAGCTGAACAGCGGCGTTGCAGCTCTGACAGAAAAGGTTCCTGAGCTGACAACCGGTGTAGATACTCTGGATGAAGGTGTTCAGCAGTACACCGCTGGTGTGGATGAGCTTAATAAAAATTCTGATACGCTGAAATCCGGCGCAAGTAGCCTGGAATCCGGTGCAAATGCATTAAGTGCAGGTATTGATACTCTTTCCGACGGAGCAACACAGTATGTAGCTGGTGCTGACACTCTTGCAGATGGAACTACCACCTATGTGGCTGGTGCTGGCAAACTCGCAGCCGGTGCCAAAGAGCTTGCAAAACTTGAAGACGGACTCACAACAGTTTCCAATGGTATCTCTCAGCTGAATACCGGTGTTACCAAAGGAACCGATGACTCACAGTCACTGATATCCGGAACACAGCAGCTTGAAAACGGACTGAAAACCCTGAACGATAAGGTTTCTGCTCTGAAAGAGGGAACAACACAGGAATCCATCAACAAGCTTGCAGCCGGCCTTACTTCCGCAAAGGATGGTATGGACACAGCCGCAGCTGGTATGAACAGTGCTGCAGCTGGTATGAACAATGCCGCAGACGGAATCAACAACGCAGCCGGATATATCACTCAGGCCGCAGGCATCACAAGTCAGACCAGCAGCAGTATCACAGACAGTCTGATCCCTGCTCTCCAGAATGCAGGCACACAGTTCTCACAGGTAGGTGATCAGGTCAGCAGCATCCTTACAGGATACGGACAGCAGACAACGGAAGCACTTACTGATGCAAATACCAAGATCGGTACTGCCGGACAGACAATGACCGATTTAGCAGCACAGCTTCAGGCGATTCAGGCAACCGCTTCTGAGGACGGAACCATTTCCGCAGCAGCTCTGAATGATGTGATCAACGCTTTAAACAGCGTAGCCGGTGGAATGACTGGCGTGGACGGTTCTTACATGAGCAGCTATTCTGATCAGGTTTCACAGCTTGCAGCTGGTGTATCCGGTCAGCTCTCTTCTACTCAGGAAAATCTGAATGCTGTTGCTTCCAAGCTTAACGAAGCAGCTTCCGGACTGACTCAGATCTCCGGAGGACTGACTCAGGGTGCCGGCACACTTTCTGAGGGTGCAACAACCATGACAGATGGTGCAAACCAGATGAGTGCAGGTGCAACAACCATGAGCGCAGGTGCAGAGCAGTTATCTGCAGCTACAAGTCAGCTTCCTACAAATCTGATCGCTCAGCTTTCTGCAGGTGTTACCCAGCTGTATCAGGGTGCACAGGCTGTAAACACAGGAACCAAGAACGTTTCCGCAGGACTTCAGTCTCTGGAAGACGGCACAGTCGAAGCCTTCCCGGCTGCAGCAGCAGGAATCAAAGCTCTGAACGATGGATTTGACCAACTGACATCTTATGATAAGCAGCTCAACGACGGTGCAAAGAATCTGAAAACAGCCGGCAAACAGATCACTGACGCACTTCCGGATATCAAATCCGGTGCAGGTCAGCTGGCAGATGGTTCTAAGGCACTGACAGATGGAATCACAACTTACACCGATGGTATTGCAAAGCTTTCCGAAAACAGTGCTGCTCTTACAGACGGCACCAAGAAACTGGCAACAGGAGCCAATGCTCTTTCCAGCGGTGCTGCTACTCTTGCAGATGGAACAAAAGCATTAGCCGATGGTTCCGGAACACTGACAACCGGAATCACAACCTACACCGATGGTGTTGCTAAGCTTTCCGAAAACAGCTCCGCTCTTACAGACGGTACCAAAAAGCTCTCAACAGGAGCCAAGACCCTTTCCAGCGGTGCTACTACTCTTGCAAACGGTACTAAGACATTAGCAAACGGTACCTCAACACTTCTCAGCGGTACCGAGAAGCTTGTAAGCAACAACAGCACACTTAACAATGGTGCAAAACAGCTTGCAGATGGCGCTGCTCAGATCCAGAGCGGTTCCTCTCAGCTGTATGATGGATCCAAGAAGCTTGGAAGCGGTATGAAAGAACTGAAGGACGGTTCCAAGACACTGACCACAAGCCTCAGCGATGGAGCTACCACTGTAAAAGACAATTCAGCAAGTAATGAAACGATCAAAATGTTCGCAACTCCTGTTGTGAACGATGAAACAAAACTTACCGATGTCCCGAATAACGGACACGCAATGGCACCTTACATGATGTCTGTAGGCCTCTGGGTCGGCGCACTGGCATTCTGCCTGATGTATCCTCTGGCTCAGTATAAGGGCAAACTGAAATCCGGTTTCGCATGGTGGGCAAGCAAGGCTTCCGTCCTTTATCCGGTAGCGATCCTTCAGGGAATCTGCCTGATCCTGCTGTTACGTGCATTTAACGGATTCACACCTGCAGAGATGGGCAAAACCGTACTCTTCGCCTGCCTGACATCAATGACCTTTACCTCTATCATGTACTTCTTCAACATTACTCTTGGTAAAGTAGGAAGCTTCCTGATGCTGGTATTCATGGTCGTTCAGCTTGCAGGATCTGCCGGAACTTATCCGGTTGAGATCTCACCGTCCTTTGTGGCGAAGATTCACTATTATCTGCCGTTTACTTATACAGTAAATGCATTCCGCAGCACGATATGCGGAGGAGAGAGCATCCGTCAGGCTGTAATCGTTCTGATCGGACTGACAATCATTTTCTCAATATTAACAATCCTTCAGTTTAACCATATGGCAAGAAGAAAGAAACAGGGCAAACTGGTTCTTCTCGACTGGCTGGAAGAAAAAGGCGTTGCATAAAGGCAGTCTTATATGCATAATAGAAGAGTGTTCTGATTATATAGAGTCACATCTGTAAAAGCGGATGTGGCTCTTTTTGGATAATGTTGCTTTTGGCGGAAGATGAAGTTTCCAGAATTAACAATTTCATCACATTTTTCCCACAAAGTAAACACAAATCATCCTTATACTCTTAAGCATAAAAGGAAAACAGAAACAGAGATAGCTATTCCCGGGAAATGATTTATGAAGTGAACAGTAATGATCCTAAGGAGGGGATTTTGATGAGCGATAAAAATAACAGCGTAATGATGAACAATGATATGAATAACAATATGAACAACGACAACGATCCGAAAGAAAGAATGAGAAAAAAAGTAAAGAAAGCAGCAGGTATTGCTCTTTGTGCAGTACTTGCCGGCGGACTTGCAGCAGGCTCCTTTGAAGGAATCAATACACTGACCGGATGGAACAGTAGCACAGTAGAAGCTGCATCCAATAAAGAAAATACAACACTTCTTCAGACAAAATCAAAGAAGAAGAGTTCCGATAAGAAATCAGATGACAAAGAGAAAAGCAAAGATGACTCTGAATCAAAGACAAAAGGAAGTCTGGATGTCTCTGATATCGCAGCAGAAGGAATGAAATCTGTTGTATCTATTACAACAAAATCTGTTCAGGATGTACAGAACTATCTTGGATATTATGGATTTGGCGGAAGCCAGGGATATACAACACAGCAGGAAGTTGAAGGAAGCGGTTCCGGTATTATCATCGGAAAAACAGATTCTGAGCTGCTGATCGCCACAAACTATCATGTTGTGGATGGTGCCGATACCTTGTCAGTTGCCTTTGCAGATGGTAATGCTTATGAAGCTACGGTAAAGGGCTTTGATGAAAACGAGGATCTTGCAGTTGTTTCTGTTGCAACGAAGGATGTTTCGGATGATACAATGGATGCAATTTCTGTTGCAAAGATCGGAAGCTCTGATGATCTGAAGATCGGTGAGCAGGTTGTTGCCA
>OLGF01002766.1_pt1 | contig 15682 bp, 18 predicted proteins | sample 1604971 | NCBI WGS metagenome assembly OLGF01 (sample SAMEA3888902, study PRJEB22519) | human gut metagenome | biome: human gut; feature: human-associated habitat; material: faeces | place: Denmark | collected 2011 | reverse complement strand
GGCCGGGATCGCTACATGGTGCTACTTTGACGAGTTCCATATCCTGCTGCGGGACGAGCTCACCGCCAGCTACTTTGTGGCGGTTTGGAAGATGCTCCGCAAAAAGGGCTGCGTCCCCAGCGCCCTCACGCAGAATGTGAAAGACCTGCTGGCAAGCCCGGCCATTTCCAACATTCTGGACAACACGGATTTTTTGATCCTGCTGTCCCAAGCCCAAAGTGACCGGGCGATCCTTGCCAAGCAGTTGGGCATTTCCGAGCATCAGCTCTCCTATATCACCCACTCCAATTCCGGCGAGGGGCTTCTGTTCTATGGAAATGTGACCATCCCGTTTGTGGATCGGTTCCCCAAGGGAGAGATCTATAACCTGCTGACCACCCGCCCGGAGGATATGGCCCATGAACGAAAAGACGAATAAGGCCGGGGCCACTTCGGGACAAAAAGTCCCAAAGTCCAAGTTCCGCCACAAGAGCCAGCAGGAGCAGACCGCCGCCAGCAAGCTCCGCATGGAAAAGCGGGGTGAAAAGCTGGAGAAGGCCAAGGAAAAGCTGGCGAAGCAGAAACCGCCCAAACCGCCCGGCCCGGTTCGCCGTGTGGCCGGGACGGTGGGCGGCGGCGTTCACGGGTATGTGCATGGCAAGATGTTTGAGGTGGAGCAGGACAATGTGGGCACCGAAGGCGCTCACCGCTCCGAGCTGGTGGGTGAGTCCGCCCTGCGCCACGGCAAGCGGTTTGTGCAAAAGAAAATCCGGGAGCACCCGGCCAAGGCTGTCCGCAAGGCCGAGTCCAGGCACATCAAGGCCACGGCGGACTATCACTACCGCATGGCCGCCCAGGAGCACCCGGAAATGCAGGGCAACGCCCTGTCTCGGCTGATCCAGAAGCAGAAGATCAAGCGGCAATATGCCAAACAAGCACGGGAGGCCGCCAAGCAAGGGGCCAAGGCCGCCGAAAAAACGGCAGTCACCACGGAGAAGCTGGCGGCCCGGGTCGTGGGCTTCGTCAAGCGGCATCCCGTGGGGGCGCTTCTGTTTGTGGCGGTGTTCCTGCTGCTGGTGATGATGCAGTCCTGTATGTCCTCGCTGGCAACGCTGGGCAACGGCACGGCGAGGGCTGTGGGGGCATCCACCTATCCCGCCGAGGACGCTGATCTGCTGGGGGCCGAGGCTGCTTACTGCGCTTTGGAGGCCGAGCTGCAAAACTATCTGGACACCTACACCAGCACCCACAGCTACGACGAATACCATTTTGACCTCGATGAAATAGAACACGATCCCTATGTGCTGCTGTCCATCATCAGCGCATGGCATGAGGGGGAATGGACGCTGGCCGAGGTGCAGGACACTTTGCAGATGCTCTTTGACCGCCAGTACACGCTCACAGAAACGGTGGTAACGGAAACCCGGTATGACGCAGAGGGCGATCCCTACACATGGTATATCTGCTATGTCACGCTGGAAAGCGAAAACCTTTCCCACCTGCCTGTCTACATCATGGGCGAGGAACAGCTTTCCCGGTATGCCCTCTACATGGCGACGCTGGGCAACCGTCCCGATCTGTTCCCCGGCTCCGACTATGTGGGCAAGTACACGGGTGATCCCGTGGAGCATGAAGTCCCCGAGGAATATCTGGCGGACGAAACCTTTTCCGCCCTGCTCACCGAGGCGGAGAAGTACATCGGCTATCCCTATGTCTGGGGCGGCTCCAGCCCGTCCACTTCATTTGACTGCTCCGGCTACCTCTCATGGGTGCTCAATCAATGCGGCTGGAATGTGGGGCGGCTGGGGGCCCAGGGCCTATACAACTACTGTACCCCCACCAGCTCACCCCAGCCGGGCGATCTGGTGTTTTTTGTCGGCACCTACGACACGCTGGGGGTCAGCCATTGTGGGCTGTATGTGGGCGATGGCTGGATGCTCCATTGTGGAGATCCCATCAGTTATACCAACCTCAACAGTAGCTATTGGCAATCTCATTTCTACGCCTACGGGCGTTTACCGTAAAGGAGGCTTTCATGGCAATTTCCAAAAGCGCAAAGATCGAGGCCGAGATCGAAAAGGTCAAGGCCAAAATCTCCGAACAGCAGGCCCGGCTGAAGGAGCTGGAACAGAAAAAGGTGGAGGCGGAAAACAGCGAGATCGTGGACATCGTGCGTGGCATGAGCATCCCCCTTGCGGAACTGCCCCTGCTGTTTGAAAAGCTGAAAGGCGGCGGGGCTTTGGGACAAAGTGTCCCGAAGTCCGATGATGAGGAAAAGGAGGAAAACTGAATATGAAACGGTTTCGAGTTTTGACAGCGGTGCTTTGTGCCGCTGTTTTGTTATGCGGCTTTAGCGTTCCCGCCTATGCCTACGCAGGCGGCGGCGAGGGCGAGGACTACGGCGATCCCACAATGGAAACCCCGGCCCCGGAGCCGACTATTACGCCGGGCGAGGGCTTTTCCGAGGAGGGAAACCTTGTAACCCGTGATCTGCTCTATGACGAGCACACCAACAAGCAATTTATCACCGTCCAGACCAGCGGCGGCAGCACCTTTTATATCGTCATTGACTACGACAAGCCCACCGACGAGGACGCTGAACAATACGAAACCTACTTTTTCAGCGTAGTTGACGAGGCCGATCTGCTGGCCGCTCTGGAGGCGTCCGGGACGGAACTGCCCGAGTGTACCTGTACGGAAAAGTGCGTGGCGGGGGCGATCAATATGGATTGCCCGGTTTGTTCCATCAATATGACCGAGTGTGTGGGGGTGGAGCCCAAGCCCGAACCCGTGGAGGAGCCGGAGCCTACCCCCGAACCGGAGCCTGAACAGGCGGGTGGAAACACCGGGACGCTCCTACTCATTCTGGCGGTGGCGCTGGTGGGCGGCGGAGCCGGGTGGTATTTCAAGGTGTACCGCCCCAAGCAGCAGCGGGCCGCTGAAACCGAGGAGGACTATGGGGACGAGCTGGAAACCTACGACGATACCCCGCCGTGGGACGAGGAGGACGAGGACGAAACGGAGGGCGACAAATGAAATTCACCAACAGCCCTTATGAAACGATGATGCAGCAGGTTCCCCGGTATGAGCGGCCCGAGCCTGTCAAGGCCCCGGAGGGCTCCCGCTGCCACGGCTGCCCCTACTGGCGGGGGATCGGGTGCGTGGCCTGCTATCGGGAGTTGCTGAAAGACGCTGGCGGCGGGAGGTGAAGCGGTGGCACGAGAGCTGACCCGTGAGGAAAAGGCGGCCATCCGCAAGCTGGTGACAAGGCTGTGCGCCAACTATGACCGGGATGTGGGCTGCCTGCCGCTGGACTGCCCCTGCTATATGCTGGAGAAGTGCTGGACGGGGGCGCTGTGCCGCTACTTCCGGGAGGCGGTACTGCCCAATGATCCCGTGCTGGAGGCGTCCCTCGCTGCGGAAGGCCCCGCCCCGGAAACACGCCCCTGCCCGGTATGCGGCAGGGCTTTTCTCCCCGATGGCCGGACACGGTATTGCTCACCCAGCTGCGCCAAGGCCGCTCTGCGGCAGCAAAAGAGGAATTATATGAGAAAAAAGCGCAGCTGATATGTGGAAAATTAGGCCCCGGAAACGCCCATCTTTCAAGGCTTTCCGGGGCCGCTTTTGGAGGGGGCAATATGTTTTCATTGGCTGCCCCGATTTAGGGCAAATGCTTTCCACACTTTGCGCCGGGACTTCGGGACATTTTGTCCCAAAATCCCGGCCATTTCTACTTACAAAAAGGAGGTTACTATGTACGAACAGGATAACCCGCTGAAAACCGTGGAGCTGTCTAACGAACAGAACTACAATATGATCGACGGGCTGCTGAATAACGGCCCGGCTCCGCCGCCCCAACCCCCGGAAAAGGAGCTGGACAAGGTGAAGGAGCCTCCCAACAAGCACAGGAGCCGGGAGCGTGAGGAGCGGTGACAAAGAAACGCCGCCGCTGTGTCCATCTCCATGTGATGGTGACGCCGGAGGAGCAGGCGCTAATTAGGGAACGCATGGCCGAGGTGGGCATTTCCAACATGGGGGCCTATATGCGGAAAATGGCCTTAAATGGCTATGTGCTCCATGTTGACCTCTCGGACATCCGGGAGCTGGTGTCCCTCCAGCGGCGGTGCGCCAACAACCTCAACCAAGTGGCGATCCATGTGAACACCTACGGCGGCATTTACCCCGACGAGATCAAGGCCCTGCAACGGGACTACGCTTACCTTTGGGGGCCGCTGTCCGATCTGCTGAAAAAGCTGTCGGCGGTGGTGGAGCTCTGACCTGTCGGGGAGCGGCCTTGTGTCGTTCCCCGGCTTTTTACTTTGCGATATTTTGTCCCAGAATAATCTGCTGATATTAAATGTGCAGGGCATTTGTAGCAAACAATAAGAAAGTATGATACAATGATTTCCATAACCATAGAGAGGTTGTTGTTTATGCCCTTTAGAAAGCGTCACAAAATATTGTTTGCTTTATTTTTAGTTAGCATTTTCTTAATGATAAAAAACTCGTCTATTCCGTATTTCTTTAATCCACCTACTCTCATATCATTTATCTTTGATGCGCCGAAAACGGAGTTCTTTTCTGGTGTAGCACAAATGGTAGATATATTTGCTTCTGCGTATGTAACAAGTTTGATGTTCTACTATATGGTAGACTATCTCCCCGCCATAAAAGAGGAGAAAAAGGCCAAGAAAATTTTATCCCCTAAATTGGTAAGCCTATATCTATATATAAGCGAACTACTTGCGATGATCGAATATTCGGCCAAACAAGAAAACCTGTTGCAAACAGGAAAAGTTGCAGAAATGGATAAACTCAGTATTCGTGATAAAGTTATTTATTGCAAGAGAAGGTCGTTCAAAAATGATGTAGAGAATGGTACTGCACCACATTCCTATAATTTACTGAAAGACTGCAATAAATATAGAACACTAATTCTTGATACTTGCGGTGCAATCTCCTGTACGCCCAGTTTTTCCTATTGTGATAAACAAGTAATTCATATTATTTCCGAAATACAGCTCTCGGAATTACTGCGTATGCTGCCAAAGCTGGATGACTTGATGTTGCAGCTTGACTTTTTGGATATTACCTATATAGGATTAGGCAAGGGCTATCAACATCTAAAATCTGTCTGTAACGAATTATCTTCTTTTGTTGATCCCAGGCTGGGCTGCGAGATGATAGATATATCACCACAGGAAATAGAAACATGGCAGAAACACCAGGCAGATATATTAAAACAACGCCCTGAGTTAGCACAGATACTTAATGCTAATCAAAGACAAACCCAATAAAAGCAGACTGCGATAGCCTATGGAGGCTATCGCAGTCTGCTTTTAGCCAGTCATTTTGCCTAACCACTAACATCCTTGTACCCCGTTTTTTCAGAGGTACAATTATCATAGAAGCACAAACCAAGCAGATTTTACAGGAGGTAGCTGATATGATCGTTCTTAAAATCCTTGCCGCCCCCTTTGTGGTGGCGCTGACCCTGCTCGTTGCCATCGTGTCGTTCCTGTATTGCGTGGCTTCTGCGCTGTGTCATATAGGCTGCGTAGTGCTGATCCTGCTGGCCCTTGTCCTGTTCATCGGCGGCCAGACGCTGGGCGGCGTGGTGTTCCTTGTACTGGCGTTTCTCCTTTCACCCTTTGGCATCCCGGCCATCGCTGACTGGCTCATGGACAGGCTCTACTCGCTGAAATACTCCTTGCAGGATTTCATCACAGGCTGATACTTCGGGACAAATTGTCCTAAAGGAGCAAAGAGCGGTGACCACAATAGTCACCGCTCTTGTTGATAGATTATTGGTACTATTACCCGCATTTTAGGCATTTACTGCCAACAGCTTTTGCGTGAGCGCAGTAACATCTGCTTTAGATGTAGGATCGTTGCCGGAAATTCCAAGATCAGCGGAAACCTGCGAATAATCAAGTTTGAGTTTGTTCAGCAAAAAATTGTGGCGGGCTTCAAAGGCTTGAAATACATCGTCCCATGAAAGAGCGTATAGTTCGAAGTTTCCTATGATGTCAGCAAGTCCCTTTTTGCCATGATGCTCGAAGTTCTTGTACTTAACCTTTACATCATCCTCAACCTCTGTACAGACTGCATAAAACTTCCACACCCTGCTACTTCCTGTAAAACGTGGCTCTTTTCTAATTGTATTGGCATATCGAACGATTTGGTTAAATACGTCGGTAGATAATTTGACGTGCGGAGCCTTTAGCTCAACAATCAGCATTTCACTATCACTGTTATTTATGACTTGCTGAGAGTAGAGGAAAATGTCCATTCGCTGTAACGCATCCTTGTCGGAGATGGCGTGTACATTGCTAGACGGTTCCTGAGCAGTGATTTTTTCAAACTCGCTCAAAGATGCTCTCATGTTTTTGTCTGCGGTAAGCATGTGGTATTGCTCTCCAAACAACCAGAAATGCTGTTCTATTAGCTTTTGGACATGGTCACGTTCATTGGCAAATTCAGTATAATCAAAGACGATTTTCTTGAGCGCTTCGATAACGGACACTCTTTTTTCGATAATACTGATCGCTTCCACAATGTACTGAAGTTGCGAGCGCTTTAATACGTTGGCAAAACTTTTTCGCTGTTCAGATGTCAGACTAACAACTTGTTCAATGATTTGCAGTACATTCTCTCTTTCCTCGGATGACAGGAGTAAATTCAAAAAGCCCAATAGGGACTTCTCTTGTGTATCATTGAGTTTATGGAATATTTTAGGCTCAACACAGTAAAGCTCTCTAGTAACAGTTTCAAAATCCTTCTTCCTTAGCTTACCATACTCGTCGTCGGCAAATCTGGGGAAATTACCTTTCCTTTCCATCTTAGAAAGTTGTGCATCGGCCTGTTGAACTAAAAAGGCTTTCAGCACCTCTGCAACCAAGACACGGATTTGCTTGTTGAGAACACGAAAAACCGAACGCTGCTCAGTCAATGAAAAAGCCTCCATTTCGGTTTGCCCGCTATCGTCCTCAGATGGGATAAACATATTAGGAACGAAATACTTGGATGAAACGAAAACGGCATGATAGAAATTCACCGTGTTCTTATTGAATGAAGTGTTTCGTATTGCGGCAATTTCGCCCTTTTCTGTACGGTAGTATATCTTTGAAGAATTTGATACGCTACTATTCCACACAACAACATCAATAGCAAAATCGTGCTCCCCGATCTTGCAAGAGCAGTTGCGTGACAAGTCAGTTCGGATATATTCCGAAATATCCAAGGGTACGCCAGTGTATTCAAGAACAAAGCCCTTGTCTTTATTCAAAAATAAATACCACGCAAATTCTTCTAACAGTTTTTGCTTCATTGCCCCAAAGGAGAGTAAGCCCACTATATCTGAATCATCCAGTGGGAATGTAGCTATTGTTCCAGTTTCGGTTGTATCGACAGCCATTACTGGCTCGGTTGTATTAAACTGGCTCCGGTCAGCAGAATTTGTACTAATGGTATATTGCATCAGTTTCTCGTCGGCGTAGTATACAGTACGCCACTCTGCTGAATGTGAAAAGGATAAATAGGAAAAACGGCCTTTACCTTTGTTTGATTGGGATTTTAGACGCATCGTGGCATCATTTTTCAAGGACGCTAAAAATGTGCCAAAAGTCTTGTCGAGGTTATCAAATGCTATACCAGTTCCGTTGTCCGCAACAACAAGTGCCATGGCTTCTTGCAAAGGATTACCCGTCATAGATACGGAAACTTTTGATGCACCAGCTTCAAAGCTATTCCAAATGTATTCACATACAGCATCCTTACAGTCTTTCGTTATACCAGCCCGATCAAAGCTATCATTATTAAGAGCGACTTGCCATTGCATAGAGAGACCTCCTAATTATCGAGAAGATCGTAATCTGTTTTAATTATACATCGGTTTTTGAAAATAACAACCAGTTAAAAACTCTTTGGGACAACTTGTCCCAAAGTCCGAGCGGCGGCTGGAAACAGCCGCCGTTTGTCGTATCGAAAGGAGGGCTGCCTACGGCCACAACCTATTTCAAGAAGCATAAGATCAGCAAGGGGGAAACCGTCGCCCAATCCTTGAAGGATCGGTTTGACTATGGGCAAAACCCGGACAAGACGCAGGGCGGCGAATTGATTTCCTCCTACGAGTGTGACTACATGACAGCCGATGCGGAGTTTCTGCTCTCCAAAGCTAAGTACAAGGCCACCACGGGCCGGGAGCAGCGGCGGGATGCCGATGTGCTGTGCTATCAGATCCGCCAGTCGTTCAAGCCGGGCGAGATTACCCCAGAAGAGGCAAACCGGGTAGGCTACGAAACGGCGATGCGCTGGACAAAGGGCAAGTACGCCTTTTTCGTTGCCACTCACACAGACCGCCAGCACATTCATAACCACATCTACTACAACTCCACTTCGCTGGATTGCTCCCACAAGTTCCGGGATTTCATCGGCTCGGCCCGGGCGGTGCGGCGGCTCTCTGACCGTGTGTGTCTGGAAAATGACCTGTCCGTGATCACTAGCCCCAAGCTCCATAGCAAGGGCCGCTTTCTCCATTACGGAGCATGGCTGGGGCCGGAACGGCAGCCTTTCTACAAAGAACGGCTGCGGGCGGCCATCTGCGACACCCTTGCCAAAGGCCCGGACAGCTTTGACGCCTTTCTTCGGTTTATGGAGGAGTCCGGCTATGCGGTCAAGCAGGGGCGTGGCGGTGTGATCTCGTTCCTTGTGCCGGGGCAACGGCGGGCCACCCGGCTCCGCTCAACTACCCTCGGGGAAGGCTTTGATCCCGGGGAGATCCGGGATGTAATTGCAGGCAAGCGCCCCTTGCCGAAGCTGGACGCTCCGGCTCCCGCTGTGCCCAGACGTGTCGATCTGATCGTGGATATACAGGATCGGCTGCGCTCTGGGAAGGGCCCGGCCTATGAGCGATGGGCCAAGGTGTATAACCTCAAACAGATGGCCGCTGCGCTGCAATTTATGCAGGAGCATCAGATCAGCGAATATGACCAGCTCACCACCGAGGCCGAGGCTGCGTCCGCCCGTTTCCATGCGCTGACGGAGCAGCTTCGGCAGACCGAGGCTGACCTTGCCTATACTTCCGAGCTCATGGGGGCCGTGGTGCAATACGCCAAGACCCGGCCCGTGTTTGACGAGTACAAGGCGACCAAGTATAGCAAAAGATTTCTGGCCCAGCATGAGGCGGAGCTGGCGGACTACCGGGCAGCCAAGGCCGCTTTGAACGATCTGCTGGACGGAGCCAAACTGCCCAAGATGGCCCAATTAAAAGAAAAGCGCCGCAAGCTGGTGGCGGAGAAAAAGGCCCTGTATGCCAAGTATCGGGCCGCCCAACAGGAAATGCGGCAGGCCGTGGCGGTCAAGACCAACATTGACCATCTGCTTGGCGTCACGGACGGGCGCAAGAACAAGGAACAGGAGCGGTAGCGACGGTGACGCAGACAATTTACTTTGGGACATTTTGTCCCGAAGTGCCGGGTTTGGGGAGGCTCCCCAACAAGCGTTTTTGCGGCCCCCTCGGGCTGCAAAAATAGCAAGTGTGGCCACACTTGCCCTGCTTGCCGTTAGTGCGCTGCCCCAAAACAGCGCAAAAAACGGAGGTGCGTGTTTCTCTTACGCATCCTCCGTTTCACGGGCTCTTTGCAGTCCCTCTGCGGTATATTTCATAACGGTCAGCTCTTTTTCGTCCATAGAATTGAGCATGACATCAATCTGCTTCCGGCAGGTACTTTCTCCGTTAAGTTTGTCCGGGAAAAAGAATTGATCCACGGAAATCTCCAGCAGGGTGACGAGCTGATAGAAAGTATCAAAGCTGGGGTATTGGCCCCGGTTCTCGATATACATGATGGAGCGAGGGGTGCGGTTCACAAGCTGGGCCAAGTATTCCTGCGTCCAGCCTTTTTCCTCCCGCTTGCGCTTGATCTCACGGCCCAAGGCGTGAAAATCAAGGTGTTTGTCGTATTGGTACATTCTCATATCACCCTATATTATTCTACATTTCGGGTTTGAACATGAGAACGAAATTAAATTTTATATATAGGACAATTTTATTTCGTGTTGCTTGTAAGTTAAGTTTTCTGCGTTATAATTAAACAATAACTCGATTGTCGGTAGCCACGCAGTTATGATAATCTTCTAATATAGACGGAGGGCAACATGGTAATTAGTCAAATCATTAGAGAAAAGCGAAAGCAATTAGGATTAACACAAGAAAATGTTGCAGAGTATTTAGGGGTTTCAACACCTGCAGTCAGTAAATGGGAGAATGGAACAACCTATCCAGATATTATGCTCCTACCAGCATTAGCAAGATTATTGAAAACAGATTTGAACACTCTTATGTCCTTCAACGAAGAAATGTCAGAGATCGAGATTAACAATGTTGTTCTGAAAGTCCAATCCCTAATCCAAGAAGATGGGTTTGAAAAAGGCTTTCAATTTGCTTTGGATCAGGTCAGAGCATTTCCGACATGTGAAAATTTGATTTATTCTCTGGGCGTTTTTTTACAACCCTCTTTAGGATTACAGTCAGTAGAGAATCAAAACAAGTATCGTGAAGAACTTGCTAAATTGTATTTTAGGGTGCGAAATAGCGAAAACATTGAAATAAAAAAAGAAGCAAATTCTTTTCTGTTCTATCTGCACTGCGAAAAAGAGGAATATGACAAAGCCGCCGCATTGTTAAGGGATTATCCTGCTGATACAAAGTTAATGACAGCTTACCTGCACCAGCAAAAAAAGGAATACGAACCAGCATGTGTTTTATTAGAGCGTCGTATGTTAGAGATTGGAGTTGAATTAGAATCTATACTAATCTCTTTAACTCAGATTGCTTTATCCGAAAGTCGAGGGGATGATGCCGAGAAGTTGGCTTGTATTCAAGAACAGGTAGCGAAACAGTTTGGCATTTTAGAATGTACCGCATATACAGCTAAACTTGAATGTGCAATAAATAAAAAGGATGCTGAGAGCTGCACAAAAACGCTGTCTTTTCTCCTTGCTTCTATGGAAAACAGTTCAGATATTTCGCCAAACCCTTTATATAAGCATTTGAATTTGTCCGATAGCAATATGGAGAATCTGCCTCGGCAGCTTTTATCATCAATGATTGAGCAGTTGAAATTGGAATTAGACGATGAAGCATCTTTCTTGAAAGAAAGCCCTGAATTTCACTCGCTCTTACAGCGGTACGGCGAATATTTGGGGAGGTAGCTATGCTTAAATTTATTTCAAGATTACAATGGTTGTTTTTGGTTGGTTTTTTAGGTGTTTTTTTGGATAACCCGTACCTAACCTTATTCTTCTTGTTTGGATTGTGTGGTTTTGCAAATGTATTTTCTCCCACACGTAACGACATATCAAATTTAATGTTTCTTGGTCAAAATCTATGGGTGCTTGCCGGGATATTTATTGCACATTTAAGGCATGGATTCCATCTCCCAGATAAAAGCTCATACAAGCCACAAGTGCGTTATTCGCTTCCGTTTAGCGGAAAGTGGTTTGTAGTAAATGGAGGAGTTGACAGAGAAAGTTCTCATTCTTGGATTATTCCATCCCAGCGATATGCTTACGACTTTTTTATAAAGGACAGCGAAGATGCTACTTTTGCAGGTGAACGAAAGCAATTAGAGAACTACTTCTGTTATGCAAAAGATGTTTTGGCTCCGGCAGATGGCATTGTCATTTCTGCGGTAAGTCACTTTCCAAATACGCCAATCGTTGCAGAAGGAGAGGTTGATTGCGCCGCTTCGGATGTAAGAGGGAACCATATCGTTATTCGTCACAGCAAACATGAGTACAGCGTGATAGCGCACCTCCTTCCGAACAGCCTATGCGTACAAAAAGGAGATCGAGTTAGCAGAGGCCAGGTAATTGCCAAGTGTGGGAACAGCGGCAATACGAGTGAGCCGCACATCCACTTCCAGATTCAATACGGAAAGAGTTTTGCAATATCGGCAGGACTGCCTATATTATTTACTCGCATTGTTGTCGATGGAGCGAAGGTGCCGGAAGGCTTTATTACGAAAGGGCACTATGTTGAAAATGATTATCTAATCTGATTTTTGTTCAAGATTGCCGCCCAACGGGATAATAAAAAAACCGTTGTTTCGGCGGCTGGTCATCCATGCGCCTTAACATAATACAGTAGCCTAACGGCGGTTTTGAAATATCAATTTCAAACCGCCGTTTTCTTTTCAAAAAATGAGAATACGGGGGGTGTGTTAAAGTCGCCCTTTTTTAAGGATACGGCGGTGTCCGGGAGGTATCGCTGTGTCTTTTTTTATTTTTCATCCCTCTAACCTGTCAAAAAAAGCTCATCCGCCCAATGGGAGCAGTCTGGCGGCGGATGCGAAATATGGAAGTACATAAGTGAAAATTTAGTTTTATGCGCTTGTGTGTCGTTGCGGCATACGAGCGCATTTTGTTTTGCCTGCTTTGGGACAGGTTGTCCCGAAGTAGGCAAAGGTGGCCCGGGGTGTCGCTCCCCGCCGCCCTCTGTTCAGATCGCCATTCACCCCCTAACCATCTGAACGGAGGAATTACAAATGACGACCATCAATCTGAAAGACTTTTATCCGTGGTACACCCACGACGAATACATAGAGGTTTCCGAGGAAGTGGCCGACGAGCTAAGGGCAAGCAGATTGTACGAGGCCGCCTATCAGCGGCGGATCGTCCGCAACAAGGCGCAGTATTCCCTCGACTGTGAGGACGGGATCGAATACTCTGCCTGCGTTTCCGAACCCACCCCGCAGGAACTGCTGGAACGCATGGAGCTGTTCTGTCATTTGTGTGTTGCACTCAATTCCTTGCCCGAAACGCAGGGCCGCCGAGTGGATGCCTGCGTGATCCTCGGCAAGAGCTATCGGGAGGTAGCTATGGCTGAGGGCGTGAGCAAAACTTCTGTGCAGGAGTCGGTTCAAAGCGGCTTGGCTGCTATGAGAAAATATTTGAAAAAAGTTCTTTGATTGACCCTGCCAAAAAGCCGTTTTTTGTCTTTGGTATATGAGAGGAGTTACATCCGCTCAACAACTGAATAGCGGCGGCCCCGAGCCATAGAGCGGGGAGCCGGACGGCGGGTGCGCTGTGACTTCTCCGGCAGGAGAACGAGCGAATAACACCAGCGCCGCAAGTGGGACAAGCTACCCTACGGCCACGATCCGCAGCCGGACAAGCTGGCCGCTTGCCCCTCCGGGCCGCCGCCCCTCGGGAGCGTCATGCTGAGTATTGCTGTCTTATGACGGGCCAAGGAAATGAGCGTGGCGCTCCCGATACTTTTTATCAAGGAGGAAACCAACATGAAGCATGATCCCGACCTGGCGGCCATGCTCGCCCAGCCGTGGAGCAACAATGCCTGCCGGGGCTATGTCATCTACGCTATGGAAAACTGCGGGTTTTCTCCCACGGACATCCGGCGTGTGGTGGCAGAGCTCCATGAGGTCTTTGATTTCTGCGGGCTGGAGGAGGCCCAGCAGCACTTTGAGAACAGTCCATACTGACCTTGGGACAAGTTGTCCCAAGGTGGAGCAAGGCAAGAGGGCGGCACCTTTGGCGGTGCCGCCCTCTTGCGTTTCCCCACGGGACAAGGGGGACTGTCGGTCACTGTTTTCGTATCGCTCTGGAAGGAGGCCCACATGGAAGATCCCGTACCCGTCAAGGAGGAATACACCTATCAAGTCGGCAAAATTCAATTCATTGTCACGCCCGTCTACAAGGACAAAGGCGAGTCCATGCGTGACATCCTGTTGAAGCTGATGCTGGCCGATTTGGAGCCAGCCTAACTGTTCCATCGACATCCTTAACTCGGGCGGTCGGCAGAGGTATAATATACATAGGATGAAGCCTTGCTCGGCTGCTTGGAAAGGAGGACATTATGAAGCAGTCAAGCAAGAAAATCTCTACCGGCACAGCCGCTCTCTACTGCCGACTGAGCCGTGACGATAATATGGACAGTGAGTCCAACAGTATCCAGAACCAAAAGAAAATTCTTCAAAAGGCCGCCAAGGACAAGGGCTATACGGATACCATCTTTTTCGTGGATGACGGTATCACCGGCACTACCATGAAGCGCCCCGGCTTTCAGAAAATGATCGCCGCAATCGAGGCTGGGTACATCTCGGCGGTGTTTGTGAAAGACCTCTCCCGGCTGGGCCGGAACTACATTGAGGTTGGCAAGCTCACCGAGGAATTTTTCCCGCTCCATGATGTGCGGCTGGTGGCCGTTTCCGATGGTGTGGACAGCGACGAAGGCGAGGACGATTTCACCCCGTTCAAGAACATTATGAATGAGTACTACGCCAAGGACATCTCCAAGAAACGCCGGATCGTCAACAAGATGAAAGGCAATGCTGGGATTCCGCTTTCTCCGCCGCCCTACGGCTACATAAAGAACCCGGACGATCCCCGGTTTTGGGTGATTGACCCGGAAGCCGCCGAGGTGGTACGCTGCATCTACCGTCTGGCCTTGGAGGGCAACGGCCCCTTGCAGATTGCCACGGCGCTGGGGACGATGGGGGCGCTGAACCCCTCGGCCTATCGAACCAGCAAGGGGATCAGCAAGGGCGGCTCTAAAAGCACGCTGGAGCCTACCAAGTGGAACCATACCACCGTCAAGAAAATTCTCACCTTGCAGGAATACTGTGGCGATGTAATTAACTTCAAGACCTATTCCAAGTCCTACAAGATGAAGCGCCGGATTGAAAACCCGGAAGAAAACCGGGCCATCTTCCTCAATGTCCATGAGCCCATCATTGACCGGGCTACTTGGGAAAAGGTGCAGGCTTTGCAGAAAGGCACACGGCGCAAAAAGCCGACTGTTACTCAAGAGCCGAGTGTGTTTTCCGGGCGACTGAAATGCCCCGAGTGCGGCGGCAACCTCAACTTCCATTTCAACCAGAAAAACCACGACATTAAATTCTTTAGCTGTCAAAACCATAATTCTGGTTTGTGGAAATGTTCAGCGACACACTATATCCGTCTGGATTTTCTGGAACAGGTGGTGCTGTATGAGGTTAACCGCTTGGCGGCCTTTGCCAATGAGTATGAAAGGGATTTTGTAAAAGCCATGCTGGGCCGTTCCGCAAAGGTTGCTGAAAATGACCGGGCACGGAAACAGCGGGAACTGAATGCTCTGCTGACCCGTGACAAGGAACTGGATATGCTCTTTGAAAGGCTGTACGAAGACAATGTAGCGGGTAAAATTGACGATGCCCGGTTTGCCAGGATGTCAAAGCGGTATGAGCAGGAGCAGGGCGAAATCGGTGCAAAGGTCAAGGCTCTGCGGCTGGAACTGAAAAAGGCCGAAGAACAGCAGATGGATATGGAGGATTTTCTGGCAACGGTGCGACGGTACACCCATGTGTCAAAGATCACCCGGCGCATGGTGTCCGAGCTCATTGACCACATTGATGTGTACCACGCCGAAAAACAGGACGGCGTGACCAATCAGCAGGTGGTCATCCACTACAACTGCATCGGGGCCTTTGAAGTGCCAGACCGCAAGAAGATTCCCGAGGCTGACATCATCATGGAAACGAGAAAAGGCGTAGCTGTCAGCTACGCCCCGGCACAGATTGCAGTATGACCTTTTCAGAAAATAAAAATGCGGAGTGTCCGTTACAGGATACTCAAATCCTATAATGACACTCCACATGGTCCGAGTGGCGGGATTTGAACCCACGGCCTCTTGGTCCCGAACCAAGCG
>OLGF01002761.1_pt1 | contig 15701 bp, 18 predicted proteins | sample 1604971 | NCBI WGS metagenome assembly OLGF01 (sample SAMEA3888902, study PRJEB22519) | human gut metagenome | biome: human gut; feature: human-associated habitat; material: faeces | place: Denmark | collected 2011 | reverse complement strand
ATCGCTTGCTGAACTGCGGAGCGCGACGAGCGGCTTTGAGGCCGTACTTCTTACGTTCCTTCATACGAGGATCGCGGGTGAGGAAGCCAGCCTTCTTCAGAGCGGGACGCAGGTCTGCATCAGACTTGCACAGCGCACGGGCGATACCGTGACGGATCGCACCGGCCTGACCGGTGGTGCCGCCGCCGTAGACGTTCACGATCACGTCGAAACGGGAAGCGGTATCGGTCAGCTGCAGGGGCTGACGAACGGTCATCTTCAGGGTCTCCAGACCGAAGTAATTGTCGAGGTCACGACGGTTGATGACGATCTTGCCCTCGCCGGGAACGAGACGAACGCGGGCGATGGACTTCTTGCGACGGCCAACGGCCTGATATGCTAATGCTGCCATGATTCTTTCTTCTCCTTCCCTCTTACTTCTTCAGCTCGAGCACTTCAGGATTCTGCGCCTGATGGTCATGCTCGGCACCCTTGTAGACGCGCAGCTTCTTGATCATCTGGCGGCCCAGGGCATTCTTGGGGAGCATGCCCGCGATCGCCGCAGTGACGGCCAGATCGGACTTCTGCTCCATCATGACTTTGTAAGAGGTCTCCTTCAGGCCACCCGGATAACCGGAGTGACGACGGTAGAACTTCTGGTTGAGCTTGTCGCCGGTGAGGACGACCTTATCCGCGTTGAGGATGATGACATGATCGCCGGTATCGACATGCGGGGTGAACGTGGGCTTGTTCTTGCCGCGGAGGATGGCTGCCACCTGAGACGCCAGACGTCCGAGCACCATGCCCTCAGCGTCCACAACGTACCACTTGCTCTGTACGGTTTCAGCCTTAGCCATATACGATTTCACAGGGATTCCCTCCAATAAGTGAAGTAATTCTGTCGCCTGTGCGCGTTGGTCAGTCGCCACAGACATGTCGTTTAGCAACCGGGGCTAATGGTCACATTTCAACGCAACATACATTATACCCAAATTGCCCTGCTGCGTCAAGCTTTTTCTGCGTTAAAAAGCAGCTTTTGACGTAAGATTTCGCGGGCGAGTTCGTCCTGTCCCGGATAGAGCACGCGCATCAGCGTCAGTCCCTTGGCGGGAGCTGTATAGCCCAGATCCAGCCGCTCGTGCGAAGCAATGGCTCGAGCCAGCGCGTCCTCCGGCAGCTTGCCTTGCCCAATCAGCGCCAGCGTCCCCGCCGTGATGCGCACCATGTTGTAGAGAAACCCGGTGCCCCAGACCATAAAGCACACCTGATTCCCCGCGCGGCAGACCTGCGCCGCCTTCATTTCCCGCTCAAAGGTCTTAGACGTGCCGCCCGAGGCCATGAAGGCAGAAAAATCGTGCACGCCCACAATGTCCTGCGCGGCGCGGTTCATGCGCTCCACATCCAGCTCCACCGGACAGTGCGCAGAAAATCGGCTCAGCATCGCAGAAGCGTGCGGGGCATTGTAAAAGGTATAGGCATAAACCTTGCCTGCCGTGCCGAAGCGCGCATGAAAGTCCGGCGCGGCCCCCCACGATTCCACAATGCGGATGTCCTCCGGCAGCATGGTGTTGAGGGCGTAGCTGAACTTTTCCGCCGGGATGCGGGTTTCGGTGTCGAAATGCGCCACTTGCCCCTGCGCATGAACGCCTGCGTCGGTGCGGGAAGCGCCGGTGATGCCGACAGGGCCGCCGGACAGCTTGCTCAGTGCCTTTTCAATCACCTGCTGCACGGCGACCGCATTGCTCTGGGTCTGCCAGCCCGCATACGCCGTTCCGTCGTAGGAGATGCGCAGCGCGATGCGGCGCGTCACAGCAGTCTCTCCAGCAGGATCAGGACAAGCGTCGCCGCCGTAACCCCGATTGCCGCCCAGTCAATGGCCTGAACGTGCAAAATGCGTATCCGGGTGCGGTTCGTGCCGCCGTGATAGCATCTGGCCTCCATCGCCATGGCCAGCTCGTCTGCGCGGCGGAAGGATCCGACGAACAGCGGCACCAGCAGCGGCACCATGGCCTTGGCGCGCTGAAAGAGGTTGCCGGTATCAAAATCCGCGCCTCTTGCGGCCTGCGCCTTCATGATCTTGTCGGTCTCTTCCAACAGCGTCGGGATAAAGCGCAGCGCGATGGTCATCATCATCGCCATTTCATGCACAGGGAAGTGAATCGCCTTGAGGGGCTTGAGCAGCCGCTCCAGCGCATCGGTCAGCGCCATGGGCGAGGTCGTCAGCGTCAACAGCGACGTGCCCAGCAGCAGGAAGATCAGGCGCAGCGCCATAAACACGGCAAATTCAATGCCTTCCCGATAAATTTTCAGGATGCCCCATTCCACCAACGGATGTTCACCGCGGGTGAAGAGGATGTTGAGCACCAGCGTCATGACGACGATGAACAGTATCGGCTTGAGCGAACGCATCATGTACTGAATCTTCAGGTGCGCCAGCGCAATGGCCAATCCCAGATAGACCGCAAGAATCAGATAACCCAGGAATCCTTTTACCAGAAAAACCAGCGCGATATAGGCGATCATCAGCAGCATCTTAACGCGCGGATCCATGCGGTGGATCACCGTGCTGCCGGGGCAGAACTGCCCGAGCGTAATGTCTTTAAGCACGGGCTTCACCTCCCAGCGCGGCGCAGAGCGCCTTTTCCATATCGTCCATGGTATGAATATTGCCCGGCAGATCGAAGCCGAGCGCATTGAGCCTTCCGGCCAGCGACGTCACCTGCGGCACATCCAACCCGATGGCGCGCAGATGCTCTTCCTTCGAGAAAATCTCGTCCGGCGTGCCCTGCATCTCCAATTTGCCGTGGTTCATCACAAAAATACGGTCAGCCAGGCGCGCGACGTCCTCCATCGAATGGGAAACCATGATGATGGTGCGTCCCTTGTCGTGCCAGGTTTTGACCAAATTGAGGATGTAATCCCTTCCGTAAGGGTCGAGCCCCGCGGTGGGCTCGTCGAGAATCAGAACATTCGGCTCCATCGCCAGTACGCCCGCAATGGCCACGCGGCGCTTCTGTCCGCCGGAAAGCTCGAAAGGGGATTTTTCCGCAATCGCGTCATAATCCAGATCGGCAAGCTCCATCGCGCTGTGCACGCGCCGGTCGATCTCGTCCTGCGGAAGGCCGAGGTTCTTCGGCCCGAAGGCGACGTCCTGACGCACCGTCTCTTCAAACAGCTGATATTCGGGATATTGAAACACCAGCCCGATGCGGCGGCGAACCTCTCTAAGGCTCGTCTCCTTGTCGGAAAGATCCAGTCCGTCCACGATCACCGTGCCGCTCGTGGGCTTGATCAGGCCGTTCAGGTGCTGGATCAGCGTGGATTTGCCGCTGCCCGTGTGCCCGATGATCCCGATAAACTCACCGTCCTTGATCGTGAAGTTCACATGATCCAGTGCCGCGGTCTCAAACGGGCTGCCCGCATTATAGGTAAAGGTTAGTTCTTTTGCTTCAACCGGCATAGTGCCTCCACCATCTCTTCCACCGTCATCGGCTCACAGCCGACGTCATAGCCGTCCTTTTTGAGCCGCTGGCTCAATTCCATCATGGGCGGCACGTCCAGCCCGATGCGCTTGAGCTCATCGACCTGCGCAAACACCTGCCGCGGTGCGCCCTCAAGCACGATTTGTCCCTTTTCCATCACCGCCACGCGGTCGCCGCGCAGCGCTTCATCCATAAAGTGCGTAATCAGCACCACCGTCATGCCCTCTTCTTTATGCAGGCGCTCAACGGTCTCCATGACCTCGCGTCGGCCGCTGGGATCGAGCATCGCGGTGGGCTCGTCCATCAGGATGACCTCCGGCTTCATCGCCAGCACGCCCGCAATGGCGACGCGCTGCTTCTGCCCGCCGGAGAGCATGTGCGGCGCATGGGTGGCATATTCCGTCATGTTCACGGCCTTAAGCGCCTGATAGACCCGTCTTTGGATCTCATGCGGCTCCACGCCGAGGTTTTCCAGGCCAAAGGCGACGTCTTCCTCCACAACGGTGGCGACGATCTGGTTATCCGGGTTCTGAAAGATCATGCCGACCTTCTGACGGATGTCCCAGATGCGCTCTTCGTCGCGGGTATCCATGCAGCTCACCACGACGCTGCCCTTCTTGGGCAGATAAAGGCCGTTTAAGAGCTTGGCCAGCGTGGACTTGCCCGATCCGTTGTGCCCAATGACGCTGAGCCATTCTCCCTTTTGCACCGACAGTGAAACGCCGCGCACGGCCAGGTCGCCCTGGCCCTCCTCTTCCTCGCCCTGCCGGGGGTATTCGTACCAAACATCGCTTGCGCGAATGATTTCCATGCTTTTCGTTTCCCGTCCTTATTTATTCAGGCTGCCGATAAATTCGCGCAGCCGCGCAATGATTTCGCTTTCGCGCGCCATCAGCGCAAACTGCCCCATATCGCCGATTTCCTCGACCTGCGCGCCGGGGTAGAGCTTTTTGAGCAGCTCCCGCTCCCTCTGGCCGTAATATTGATCGCCGGAGGATTCCAGGATCAGCGTCTTGCCCTTCCAATCGTCCATATCGCCGATTTCAAAGGGCTTCTTGGCATAGATTTCCGGCAGTGCAACGCAGTTGAGATTGATATACTGTTTTTTATAGACATAGTGTTCATACGTTTCCGAAATGAACGCGCGCCAGAAGGTCATGCTGTCCTGCAATTCCTCCGGGCACATCTGGTGGAAGGTCTGATACCCCATGCTCTGGCGCATCGGCTCAAACGGCGTGAGCTTGTAGCGCAGCGCCATGCCCTTGCGCGCCGTCCAGCGCAGGCAGTCCTCGTCGGGCAGCTCCTTGCAGGGTGCGCCGCAGGTGCACAGCACCTGACCAATGGTATCCAGCGGATACATCCGCACAAACATCTGCCCGATCAGGCCGCCGATGGCTGTGCTGACGAGTATGATTTCCTTAACGCCCATGTCTTCCAGAATCGCATGAATCTGCCGAGCGAAATCCTGCATATGCTTGCATTCCGGCAGTGAAAACGCGATGCAGCGAATATCCCTGCCCAAATCCATCAGATAAGGGAACCAGATTTCGCCGTGGCCCATACCGCTGGGCAGAAACACCATCGCCCGTTCGCCATAGCCGTTTCCGGTATCCCAGACATGGTAGATCATGCCCTCTTTTTCGATGATGCGGAAAGGATACTTCTCGCGGAACGCAAGCAGCCGGCGCACGGCGGGTTCCGGCGCAATCTGATAGATCTCCTCAAAACTCCTCGCCATATCGTCAACCTCCCCGTATTTTAGTCCTTGGCAATGCAGGCCAACAGCTCCACCGGCTCGCCTCCGTTGTTGCGCACAGCGTGGCTGTGACCGGAACGGGTCACGATGCAATCGCCTGGCTGGGCGGTGTATTCCGCACCGTCGTCGGTCAGCGTCGGATGTCCCGACAGCACATAGAACATTTCCGCCTCGCCTTCGTGCCGGTGCAGCCCGATGGACGCACCCGCAGGCAGCTCGATGCGGGAAAACAGGCGGCAGGAGGCGGGCAGCTGTTCTCCCTGTGCCGCGGGATACAGCGACACCACGCCGTCTCCCCCGCGCATATTATGCTTGAGAACCTCCCCATGGGAGCCTTTTTTGATATACATAAAGCGATTCCTCCCCGGAATATCCGTTACCTTGCATTGCGCTCGTAGAGCAGACGCAGTCCCTTTAAGGTCAGCAATCCGTCGATGATGTCAATGGTCGAGGTTTCCGATGCGATCATGCGGGAAAGGCCGCCGGTCGCAATGACGCGGATGTGCTCCGATCCGCCGATCTCCGCCTTCATCTTGCGAACGATGTAATCCACCTGGCCGACATAGCCGTAAACGATACCGGCCTGCATATTGGTGATGGTGTTGCGGCCGATGACGGTTTCCGGCTTGACCAGCTCCACCTTGGAAAGCTGCGCCGCGCGCTCGGTCAGTGCCTCGGAAGCCAGCTTCAAGCCGGGGCAGATCGCGCCGCCCAGGAACTCCCCCTTCTTGGACAGCACGCCGAAAGTCGTGGCAGTACCGAAATCAATGTAAATACACGGCCCGCCGTATTCCTTCTGCGCCGCTACGGCGTTGCAAATTCGATCTGCTCCCAGCGCCTGCGGGTTGTCGTAATGGATGTTGATGCCGGTCTTGATGCCCGGCACGACCTGAATCGGCTCAACGCCGAAATAATCGTCGATCATGTGCTCGATGGTATAGTTGATCGTCGGCACCACCGAGGACATGATCACGCCCTCGATCTCGCTTTTGTCATAGCCCGCGTTTTTCAAAAACATGCTCAGCAGCACGCCGTATTCATCGTGGGTCTTATGCCTGTCGGTAGACATTCTCCAGGCCTTTTTGAGTCGGTCGTCCTCAAACAGAGCGCATTTGATGTTGGTATTGCCTACATCCAGTGTCAGGATCATGCGGAGGATTCATTCCTTTCCGGGATTATTTTGCGGCCTTGCCCTTGCCGCGCATATGCCAGACGGCGGCGGTCACGCCCACCGTCACAATCACCGCCACCGCGCATTCCGGAATGCCGTTGAGCGCCGAGGCTGAAAGAATTGCAGCGCCCACGGTCGCGGGGTCCAGCCCCATCGCGGCCGCATACTGCTGCGCATAGAGAATATAAATAAAGCCCATCACGCCCACGGTATTGGTCAGCGTACCGGCCACCGCCGCGCAGCCTGCCGAAAGCGCGCGCTTTTTCGTCAGCTTCTGAACACCGCGGAACACAAAATAAGCGCACGGCCCGATCAACAGCCTTGGCAGAATCGACACCAGCGGATTCATGAACAGCGGCGCCAGCACCGATCCGCCCGAGGCGGCCTGATACAGGCTGAATCCGCCGAAAATCGCGCCGATGATCAGTCCGACCACCGGACCTTCGAGCACCGCGCCGATGATGACGGGCAGGTGCATAGTGGTGGCGGAAAGGGGCCCGATGGGAATGATGCCCAGCGGGGTCATGCCAAGGATGATGGAAATGGCGGAAAGCATTCCCGCCGAAACGAGCTTGCGCGTTTTGTCGTGACTTTTCTGAAGCATTGTCATTTTGTTTTCCCTCCGTTCAGGTTCCGCTCATGCAGATACCCGACGCATTTCTGCCGCAAGGCGTGCGGCGCGCTATTTTTTCGCATTCATCAGCACCGCGCACGGTTGCTGTGAAGCTTATTGTATATTTTAGACCAAGAAGCGCGGTCTTGCAACACAAAAGCGTTCAAAATGCGCGCCAGGTATGTTATAATTCAGATACAGAGTAAAACTCAAGGAGGTTTTTTTCATGAACAACAACGCTAAACTCACCGGCCTTGCCCACATCGGCATCTTCACCGCAGACGTCGACAAATCCGTCGCTTTTTACGAATCTCTCGGCTTTCACAAGGACGCCGAATCCATCCCCGGCCCGCGTTTGGTTTTCATGAGCCTGGGCACCTGCCTGCTGGAACTGATTCAGCCCGCAAATCCTGCGGAACTCGACCGACGCACGCCGGACGGTTGGATTGGTCACATCTGCATCGAGTGCACGCACATCGATGATGTGGTAGCAGATTTCAAGGCGCGCGGCATCGTTCCGCAGGACGCGCAGGTTGGCTACAGCGAAAAGATACTGGGCGGCATCAAGAACATCTTCTTCGATGGCCCCTCCGGCGAATCTATCGAACTGTTCGACTACATGAAGTAAGCTCCCCTTCGTCTGAAAGGAGGCCGACGATGTTGATTTACCGCGAAGGTGTCGGTTTTGACGGACGCATTGTCCTGTTTATTGTTTTCGCCATTCTGGTCATCCTGTTCCTTATCTATCTCATCTCCGCCATCCGAAACCGAGGCAAACCAAAGCCCGAACGCCACGGCACCGGCAACCTCGGCGGCTTGGGCGGCTATTCCGGCCGCGGTGTAGGCGTCGGCGGTCCTCCCAACTCCAGCCCCGGAGCCTTTGCGCTCTACGGACGCAAAAACGATGGGGCTGATGAGGACAAGGAGGATCCCCGCAAAAAATAACGAAACGCAAAAATCGCGCTGACCAAGATCATTTTTGTGTTTCCCGGAATCATCCGAAGGTTCTTTCCCGTTTTATCAAAGAAGCCATAAACCATAAGGAGATATCATCCACATGAAAAAAATCCGCAAGCTGGCAGCTGTACTGGTAGCGTTGACGCTGTTGACAGGCTGCTCGGCCACAACCGTCAAAGTGCCACCTATCAAAGTGCCCAGCCCCATTCCCTCGGAGAGCGCGGCAGCAACGCCTGCGCCAGTAGAGGCAGGTGAAACCGCCGTACCCATTGAAAGTCCGGAAGAAACGCCCATCGGGAATCCCCTCGCAGAATGCACCAATCCTGCTCATCCGTGGGCATTGTGCGATGGCGATACGCTGACCTATGTGTCCAACGACGGTCTGCACCGCATGGCGTTGGACGGTTCGGACGACAAACTGATCTATTCCGCCGATTCGCTGGATCTTTACGGCTTTTATATGTTGGGGAGCGATAAGTTGCTCGTGCTGCAAAAGCTCGATTATGAGGCGGAAAACGCAATTGCCATGACCATGCCGGACTGGATGTTCAACTACGTCGATTTTCCGATCTTTACGGCAGTTTCTGTGAACCTTGAAACGGGTGAAAGCGCTGTGCTGGCAGAGCACGTCCAAGAACCGCTATTCGTCAGCGACACAGAGATGATCTTCCTCACCGCCGACCGCAGCCGCGCCGTCAAGCTGTTAAATGTTGAAACGGGTGCGTTGCGCGATGTACCCGAGATGGATTTTTCCAACCGGCTGCTGTTCAACTGGTTCGTTTCGGATGGCAGCGTCTACTTCCAGGCGTTGGACGCGGAACAGGATTGGGAAGACCGCGCCTCCTATGCGCTTGACCTTGCCTCACTGACCGTGCGCAAAGTGCGGGACGCGCAGTTCTCCGCCATTGATCAGATCGAACTCCATTCCCCCAATCCGTTGAAGGAGTCCGATGTAGTGGAATCCGGTGATTTTGAAAACCTGTCGATGACCTACCGTGTGGCGGATCGCACCTTCTCGCTGCTGGTCACGCGCGATCTGGATGCGGGTACCGCGGCGCTGGACTTCTATGCGCTGGAACTTTCCAACCCCAACCCCATTGCGCAGCTAAAGATCGGCTCGATCTACATGGCTTATGAGGATGATTACGACGAGATTGCGGAAGACGAAGAGGCTTTCATTCAAGCGCACGAGCAGAGTGACGGCATACTCTATGCCACCTATGCCGAACAGCTGGACGTTCAGTTCTGCGGCGGCTGGGCCTTCGTCTTTGAAAACGGCTATACCAACGATGTCAGCGGCGGCCCTGACCGCTTGATTACAAAAGTCAATCTGATGCAGAATTGATTTTCTCTCTCCTGCAATGCAAAAAAGCAGCGGAGCACTTCACTGTGCTCCGCTGCTTTTCTTCACTTCTTTTTCGCTGTGTGGCTACGGGCAAAGTCCGCTTCCCGTGTCATGTCACGGTAGAGCTTCAGCCGCCTGGGATCCAGTTCACCTCGCTCGATCGCCGCGCGTACCGCGCAGTCAGGTTCCTTCTCATGCATACAATTGGCAAAACGGCATTGCGCCGCCAATGCCCGCACGTCGGCAAAGCGTTCGTCAATCTCCTGCTGCGCTTCACCGATCACGCCCAGTTCACGCATGCCGGGCGTATCAATGAGCAGCGCGCTGCCAGGCAGTTGCACCAATCGCCGGTAGGTCGTGGTGTGCCGCCCCTTGCTGTCACCCTCGCGGATTGCACCGGTTTCCATCACTTCTTCGCCGCAAAGCGCATTGAGCAGGCTGGACTTGCCCACGCCCGATGAACCAAGCATCGCCAGCGTAACGCCGGGCCGCAACAGGGGGCGGAGTTGCTCCATGCCCTCGCCCGTCGCCGCACTGACCGCGCAGACCGGTACCTCGCCGCAGAACGCGCGGACACTCTCCGCCTTCTGCCGCCAATCCGCATCCAGGTCGCGCTTGCTGAGCACCACCATCGCCCGCGCGCCGCTGCTGCGGGTTAAGGCCAGATAGCGCTCCAGACGCGGCAGCGAAAAGTTGTGGTTGAGAGACTGCACGATCCAGACCCAATCGAAATTGGCGGCCACGGCCTGCTCGTCGATGTTTTTGACGAACTTCGCCGCATGGCCGTGCAGGTTGGTGCGGGTAAAGACGGTTTGGCGCGGCAGCGTGCGCAATATCCATCCGTCACTGTTTTCGGCTGGCAGCAGCTCCACAAAATCGCCCACCGTGGGGTAATCCGCCGCACGACAGTTTCGATAGGCCGATGCGCGGCAGCGCGCAAAGCTTTCGCCCTGCGCAGAGATCACTTCATACCGTTCCCGGTGCACTGCGGTCACGCGCGCGGGAATGCCCTGTTCCGTCTTGCCGTATTTTTCTTTTTCATAACCCAGTTTTTTCAAATCGATCAATCTGCTTTTTCTCCATGTTCGTCCTGCTTTTGGGGGAAATTTGCGCGCAAAAAAGACACACCTTTTTGCGGATGTGTCTTCATTTACGCAGGACACGCGGAAAAAGGGGCTTTTCTGCGGCATGGGTTGTTGTTCCGCCGCAGTTCTTATGCGGTTTTAAGAGAAAGACACCTCATAAATCTTCATATAGAACATCCCCTTTCCAAATTGCAGATTGCAATTCACGGTCTCACTATATCACAAACATTTCCATGCTGCAAGCTTTTTCACAGAAAGCAGCGTGGAATTTCTCTGCGCACCAGAATGGGATTGACCTCGATGCGCACCATCGCGCCGCCCAACAACGACGCTCCGGTTAGATCAAGCAGCATATGATTCATTCCGATCTTTCCGATGACGGGAACTCGCTTTCCCGCCACGCTCACGCTGCGCGTTCTGCCCCCGCGCAGCCAAGTTCGGACGCTGCGCAGCACAGGCCGCAGGCCGCCGTCCGCATCGTTGTGCGTGCTGAGAAACGCACCATCCGCATATCCCACACGAACCAGCCCGACCCGCACATCCCGTCGCAGCCTGTAACCATCATAGCCGATGTATTCCCCGCAGCAGCGTTCCGTGACGCGACTGATCTCGGCTTCCAAATAGACAGCGTTTTCAAACTCATTTTGCAAAGGGCCGGCGCAGCGTCCGAGCAACAGTGAGCCCACGCGAATCGCATCACAGCCCAGATCGCCCATGCAGGCAAAGGCGAGGCTGGCGCAGGCGTGTGTCATGCCGGGATCGATGTGCAGCGCCCGCAGAACCTCCAGCGCCTGCTCAAAATGCGAAAACTGTCGCTGTATGCTGCGTTGAACATCGCGCGTCTGCGTGGCAAAGTGCGTATAGACCCCTTCGACCTTTAGCCCCTGCACATCGCGCGGCACGGCTGATACGTCGCTCCAGATATAGCCATAGCGCCCCAGTCCGGTGTCGATCGCCAGATGCACACGCGGCACGCAATGCGCGCGCCCCCCTGCCTGCCGCAATATATCCGCCTGCTCCGAGCTGCCCAGCATGAAAATCACGCCGCGCGCTGCCAGTTCCGCGCAGGCCTCCACGCTGTCTACCGGGGTTAGCAGCAATATACTCTCCGAAGGCTCCGCCATTTCCGTCATTTGCAGCGCCTCCCACGGCGTCGCCACGGCAAAAAAGTCAATTCCCTGTCCATGATACAACCGGTAGGCGCTGCGCAGGCCGACGCCGTATCCATCTTCCTTCACCACGGCGATGATGCGTTTGTCTGTATGCGCACGGATCGCACGGATATTGTTTTCGATTGCTGATTGCACAATTCTCAAAGTCGCCAAGAGCCGGAACCCCCTTTGCTTTTCCACGGTTTTTATTCTAGCAAAGAGATGTTTCCGGCTCCCGACGCATTTGCGGCCAAGTTGTTTCTTTTTTATATTTCCAGGATCGTGACGATGAAGGCGACCTTATTATCGTCCTCCACATATCCGTCCTGATTCTCCGTCACCTGCGTGCCGGAAACCGTACAGATCAGCACCTGCTTTCCGTCCGGCGTGACGCGGACCGAAACGATGGGACGTGCTGTCTGATAGAGCAGCTTGCGTCCGCCGTCCTCTGTGGAATAGACCGCCACCACGCTTTCGCCATCCATGCGGTGCTCCACGGCAAGCACATGGCTGCCATCCGGCGCCATCTGCATATCGGTATACCAGTACTCACCGGAATTCATACTGCCGATCTTTTTCAGCGTTCCTCTTTCCTGATACAGCTCGATCGAAACATCTTTTTTTTCATAGGTATTCAGCAGAAAACCGTCCTGCGTCACCTGCTCGATGCTGTATGATTTTCCCGTAGGGATCAGGTTTTCCAGCCGCTCGATCTGACGCATTTTGTATTCGCCCGTTTCGCAATCCGCATAGACGTATTTCCAACTCAATTCCTCCTGGCTGAGATAGCGCGCCAGCACGCAGCTTCCGTCTTCGGAGGGAGATACCTCCTTGAGGAAAGTGGTTGCCAAATCCTCGCCGAAAACCTCCATCCGATTTTCACTGATCGGCATCTCGCTGTGCATGGCCAGCACGGTTTTGACGTTTCCGGTTTTCGCATCGCCACGCATAATCTGATTGAGATAAATATTTCCTCGAATCCTCGCCCAATACTCCTGTGTCGGCGGCACCTCGCCGCCGTACATCTCCATCTCCATCTGGTAAGGCTTATCCGAAAAGGAAGAGGTCACCCAGTAAAAAAAGCGGCTGCCATCTGCCGTCCAGCAGAAATCCACGCCCAGATAGGGCGACAAAAACGGGATATCCGCAACCTTTTCTGCCTTTTTCTGCTTCACACGGTAAAGATACAACTCCGTTTCGCCCGTTTCCTTGCGCACGGTGTACAGCAGCGCGCTGCCGTCGGGAGAGAGCTTCAGCCTTTCATAGTCAATCTTCCCCAACACCGCACAGGTCTCAAAGAATCCGTAGCGCGGATCGACGCAGCGGACCGAAACAGCCTGCCCTGCCGCACCTTCCACGACATAGAGCTTGCCATTGCTCCATCCCAACGCAACAGACTGGTTTTCCTCGTCCACGCAGCCGGTGACGACCTCGCACTGACGGATGCGCCGAACGGTCCAATCGTTTTCTTCCGTTTGCTCGTTTGCATTTTCCGTTGCACGAGGCGTGGGAAGCACAACGGTTTTATCTCCCGGCTGAATGGCGCAGCCGGACAGTGCCAACAGCAGCAAGTAGGCAAGAGCGATTTTAAGCCTCCGCTTCATCGTCCGCGCCCTCCTTTCTCAGCAATGGGAATATTGCAGTGAAGGTCGTCTCCCCGCCGGGCACGCTCTGCGCACTCAGCGTGCCGCCATGTTCGCGCACAATCTTCATACAAATGGATAGTCCCAGCCCTGCGCTGCCCATCTCGCGGGAGCGCTCCTTATCCGTGCGGTAAAACGGCTCAAAGATGTGTTCGATTTCCTCCGCCGTCATGCCGGGGCCGAAGTTGCTCACCCGCAGCACCGCCTGCTTGCCCTGTTGGGCGCATTCCACGGTGATAGGCTGCTCCGCCGCACCGTATTTGATCGCGTTGTCGATCAGGTTGATACAGAGCTGGCGGATGCGCTCTTCCTTGCCCTGAATGACCGGCCGGCCGCTGCACCACATTCGGATGGTATCGTCATAACGCCGCGCCTTGAGCGCCATCGCGTCCGCTACCTGCTCTGCGATGCTGCCCAGATTCACCGGCTCAAATACGTCGTCCCGGTCGATGTTGGACATTTCCAACAGCTGCGTGACCATTCGATGCAGGCGGGTGCTCTCATGCTGAATGTGCTCCAGTCCGCTGCGGAACAGTTCTTCATCCTGCGCGCCGTTCTCCTCCATCAGCTGCGCATAGCCCTTGATGGTGGTCAACGGCGTTTTCAGCTCGTGGGTCACGTTGTTATAAAACGCCTGACGGCTGTCCAGCAGCTGCAAAATGCGCGCCCTGTCCTCCTGAATTCTGGAAAACTGCTGCCCTACCGTGCGAAGCATCAAATCGTAGTTTTCGTCCAGTTCACTGATCTCGTCCCGGCGGCGGCGCTTTTTCCGCCTGCTCTGCGGCAAAGTCGGGATGCGCCCATTGCGGATCTGGTCCGCTGCATAGGACGATCGGCGGCTGAGTCTGCGCACCGGCGCCAGAATGTGATTCAAATACATCAGCACCGCAACGCACGTCACAGCAAACAGCCCCATCGCCGCAAATAGCAGCATCCGCGCCATTTCGACATATTGGCGGTATTGCTCAGAATAATCCAACGCATAAGTGATCAGGCCGATATTTTCACCGCTGACGGCGACCGGCATGGCGAACAGCACCGAGCAGCTGCGTCCCTCGCCATAATGCAGCCCGTAGGCCGCCGCTCCGTTTTTCGCCTGCTCAAAGGCGTTTTCCTCCTCCGGGCGCAGGAGCTTCTGTTCGCTCGCCGCTGCGCTTCCGCCGGTGACGATGACATTGCTGTGTTCTCCGCCGCGCCCCAGCAGCTTTTCCCCCGAAAGCGAATAGAGCGAAAGGTTCGTTCCACCGGTAGAATACAATTCGTCGGCAATCTCTTGCGCGCACTGGCGGAAGCTCTCCTCATCCGCGTCGCGTTCGGACAGCAGCAGATATTGTCGAACATAGACCTGCGTGTTGGTCTGCAAGGTCAGCAAATCCCGCGTGATGCGCGATTCCATGTTGCGTCCCACCTGATTGACACACAGAGCATAGAGCGCCGCAGCGCTCAGCAGCGCAAGCGCGGCAAGCCCCAGCGCCAGGCGCAGCCGTATGCCGCCGAGCAGGCGCAGCTTCCGTCCCTTTTTTCCGTTCTTCTGCTTATTGTTCTTCGCCCGGCTCATATTTGTACCCCACGCCAAAGACCGTCACCAGCTCGCTGCCGATCCCCAGTTTCTTGCGCAGCCGCTGCACATGGATGTCCACCGTGCGATTGTCTCCGTAAAAATCATACCCCCAGATACGCGCCAGCAACTGTTCACGCGAAAACACCTGCCGCGGATGCTTCACAAAAAAGAGAAGCAGCTCGAACTCCTTGGGCGTCAGGCTGACGCGCATGCCGTCCATCATGACCGACCATTCCTTTTCGGAGATCAGCATCTTTCCGCTGCGAACGACCTCCTGCTGCTCGGCCTTGGGCGCGCTCTTGTCAAACCGGCGCAAAATCGCCTTGACTCGGCCAATGACTTCGCGCAGGTCGAAGGGCTTGGTGATGTAATCATCCGCGCCGATCTGCAAGCCTTTTAATGTGCTTTCCTTGTCGTCTCTTGCAGTCGCGATCATAATATGTGCGTTTGAAGTCTCCCTTATTTTGGAACAGACGGAATAACCGTCCACCCCCGGCAGACCGATGTCAATCACAACAAGATTGGCACCGTACTGCTCAAAGATCTGAAGTGCCTTCTCCCCAGTGTCCACAAGGCTCACCGTATAATTTTCTTTTCGCAGGAAATCGCACAAAAGTGTTCCGATCTCCCTGTTGTCCTCTACGATAATAATGTCCGGCATTATTTTACCTCATGTCCTGTCACGACCTCAAAGTGATATTTTACAATTCCAAGGTCAATCCTGGAATAAAAACCACCAAGATTTTTGGCTGTTACAATTCCGTTTTTCAGTTCAAAATAAAACTTCTGCTGATTGACAGCAGTTGGTGCAAGACTTACCGCTTCCATACCTTTTTCAAACCATTCGTTCTTCTGATCCGCCTGTCCAAGTTCTGCGATACTTTTGCTTTTATGTGGAACTCCCTGTGTTTCTCCATATCCCAGTGAGATAATAATGAGTAGCTTCTGTCCTCTTTTG
>OLGF01002739.1_pt1 | contig 15820 bp, 10 predicted proteins | sample 1604971 | NCBI WGS metagenome assembly OLGF01 (sample SAMEA3888902, study PRJEB22519) | human gut metagenome | biome: human gut; feature: human-associated habitat; material: faeces | place: Denmark | collected 2011 | reverse complement strand
GTGTTGTCCGGCGCGGTCATCTTTCCCGTGATGGCCTTGAGCAGGAGCGAAGAAAGATACGTCAGGAACAGGTAAACGATGGCGGCGATGAGGTAGCACTCGGTACCTTTATAATAAATACCGGCGACCGAGCGGGTCATGAACATCAGATCGGACACGCCGACGACGCAGAGAACGGACGAATCCTTGATATTGATGATGAATTCGTTGCCGATGGCGGGAAGCGAGTTCTTGATGGCCTGCGGGAAGACGACCTTGCGCATGGCCTGCCAGTGCGTCATGCCGAGCGAGCGCGCGGCCTCCATCTGGCCCGCGTCCACGGCGAGGATGCCGCCGCGCAGCACCTCGGCAAGATATGCCGTCGAGTTGAGCGAGATCGTGACAAGGCCTGCTAAAAAGAGCGGCCAGACGCGGTTGATGTCCGAAACGCTCATGCCCGTGCGCTTGAAGAGGCCGAACACCGCGTTGTAGAGGATCAGCGACTGCACCATCATTGGCGTGCCGCGGATGACGAAGATATAGAAGCGGGAGAACTTGTTGGCAACGATCTTGAGGAACTTCACAAAGTCGTTGTCGCGTTTGTCGGGCTCCTGAATGCGGAGAAAGACCATGAGAAGCGCCAGCACGAACGCGATCGCCGTGCCGAAGAGCGCGAGGCGCACCGTGTACGAAATGCCGATGGCGAAGAGCGAGCGCTGGTTGTACGCCATGTAGGCCATCATGGAGAGCGTGTCGGTCGGGTTGCTGTCGGCATGGATGGCGACGTTGATGATGTAGGCGAGCTTTAAAATGAAGCGGTCGAGCACCAGCAGCGCGCAGGCCGCGGCGTCGAGATACGAGAGGTAACGGCTGACGCGCACGATGAGGGGGCGCTTCATAATAGTGGAGCTGTAATTGTTCCAATAGGCCCACTTGACGAGCAGCGCCATGGCGCTCACGCCGAGGAAGAACCAGCAGATCGCCGCGAGCGCCGTGCCGAACACGGACTGCGCGGGGATGAAGCTGTACGGGCTGGGGGCGGAGTAGAACATGCCGAGACCCAGCAGGGCGATGAAACTTCCGCCTAAATAAACATAACGGTGATCCCGGGTGATGAAGTTCTTCCGGGGCGCGGTGGGTGCTGCCATGGTGTTTCCTCCTTTATGGTGCGAAGCGCGTTGTCTCTAGAGTGCTTCGCGTACCCGCCGCCGCGTGAAAAACGCGGCGGCGGTGCGTGGGATATTACTGGGGCTGGCCGTCGACGGCTGCCTGCCACATGGCGGCGCGGGCGTCGTCGTCGATGCCGGAAAGGATGGTGTTGATCTGATCAAGGAGTTCATTGTCGCTCTTGCGCAGACCCACGCAGGAGCCCTTGGCCGGCAGCGTGAAGCCGCTGCCCTCATCGAAGGTGACCAGGCGGAAGTTCGGGTTGGAAGCGAGGTAGCCCTGCGCGTTCTCAACGTTGATGACGATGGCGTCGCAGGTGCCCTGCTGCAGGCGGGAGAGCATGTCGGGCACGCTGCCGACGGGGCTTAAGTGGTCGACGCCTTCGATCTGCTCGATGACATCGTCAAGCGCCGTGCCCTGCTGGCCGAGGACGGCCGCGCCGGAGAAGTCCTGAATGGAGGTGGCATTTAAGTACGGGGAATCGGCGAGCACCATCAGGCCGTAGGTGGTCTCACGGTAGGGCTCGGAGAAGTTGATGGATTCGCGGCGCTCGGCGGTGTCCATCATACCGGCGATGATGGCATCGATCTGGCCCTGATTGAGCGCGTCGATCAGGCCGTCCCAGCTGAGCTTGACGATGACGAGCTCCTTGCCGAGGCCCTCTGCGATGGCCTTGGCGATCTGCACGTCGTAACCCTCGGCATACGTGCCGGCGACGTTTTCAACGGGGACGTTCGAGTCCGTCGCTTCGCTTTCCTGCCAGTTGTTGGGGGCGTAAGCGCACTCCATGCCGACGCGGAATTCGTTGCTTTCGTTTGTGGTGGTGTCCTGCTGTTCCTGCTGCTGATCGCTGCTGGAATCGTCGGCAGCCTGACTGCCGCAGGCGGTGAGTGCGAAGAGCATGATGGCCGCCAGCAGGAGGGCGGTAAAGGTTCTGAGCTTCATGATGGTGGTTTCCTTTCTTGTGATGAGTTTCATTTTTCAAAAACAGGGGAGTCCTGCTTTTTTCGGGTTTTCGCACTCCCGATGCAGACAAAAAACAAAGCCGTAAATGCTTTGTGAAGCATTTACGGCTGCAACTGTGCTGCAATCCGGCAAACCGGTCATCACCTTTTTTGGGGGGACAAACAGCTTGCCGACCTCGATAGCGCTCCACATACGTGACAGTCCGGCGGATCTTCTCCGACGAACCAGCGGCAAACGGCACAGGAACCGTTTCCACTTCGGCGGCATCCCCTTTCGCGCGCTCCGGCTTCCTGTGCCGGTGCGAACGCGCTACTTTTGTCAGCCGCGCCTCTATCTTCCCGACCTCGCGATCGGGCGTTTGAAATTGTTGGCGTTACCATACTCCCATGCTGGGAAAATGTCAATCCCTAATTTTCCACTTCTCCAAATTTTGAGAATCTTTTTACACGGAAGAATGGGTTCTTGTGAAATATTACCACAGCTTTCCTGCATGAATATCGGATATGACACAGCGAAATGTAAAAAAGGGGCCGGAGCATGATACCCCAGCCCGCTGAAAATTCATCTCAAAACTCGGTGACGACATCGTATCCGCTGCCCGTCCAGATGGCGGGACGCGTTTCCAGCGTGTGCAGCGCGGTGACAAAATCGGGCAGCGTTGTGACCGTTTCGGGCAGCCATGTCACGTATTTTCCCACCTGCTCCGGCACGTGCGCGTCGCTCGCGCCGATGGCCTTGAGCCCCAGCTCGCGGCAGAAGCGCAGTGCTGTCCGGTTCTCCTCAAGCGGCGTGCTGCCGTTGAGGACCTCCACGCCGTCAAGACCGTGCACATCGCGCAGGTGCTCGCGCAGCCCGCGATTGTTGCTGCGAAAGGGGTGGCAGGAGACGCAGAAGCCGTCCTTTTCGCGCACCAGGTCGATAAAGTCCTGTGCGCCGACGCGCTGGTCGGGGATGCCGTCGATGCCCCAGGCGGTGATATCGCCCCAGAGCGAGAAAAATTCCACGCCGACGAAGATGGGATAGCCAATCTCGCGGGAATAGGCCTCCGCGCGCTCGCGCAGGCCCATGCTGTCGTGGTCCGTGATGCAGATCGCGTCCAGCCCCTTTTGCCTGGCGATAGAGACGATCTCCTCCAGGTGGAGAAAGCTGTCGGTCGAGTAGGTGCATTCGTGCAGGTGCATATCAACAAGCATGGCAAGTTTACTCCTTTTCTCCGTGGCGGATGACCTTCAGCACGCTGCCGTCATCCTTCCACACAATGTCGTTGAGCCCCAGAAATGACGCGATATAGTCGTTTGCAGGATGACGGAAGACCTCCTCCGCCGAGCCGAGCTGCAAGAGCTCGCCCTCGCTCATCACGGCGATGGAGTCAGCCAGAATGAGCGCCTCCTCCTGATCGTGTGTGACGAAGACCATCGTGGTGCCGAGCTCGCGCTGCAAGCGCTTGAGCTCCCCGCGCATCCGCACGCGCAGCGCCGCGTCGAGGTTCGAGAGCGGCTCGTCAAGCAGGCAGAGCTTTGGCTCGACGATGAGCGCGCGGGCGAGTGCCACGCGCTGCTGCTGGCCGCCCGAGAGCTCGCCGATGCGCGCGTTCTCGCGCTCGGCAAGGCCAACGAGAGTCAAGTACCAGCGGCCCTTTTCCTTTGCCTCCGCGCGGGAATAGCCGCGGAATTTGAGCCCGTAGGTCACGTTTTGCAGCACGTTCATGTGCGGGAACAGGCCGTAGGACTGGAAGACGGTCGAAACCGGCCGCCGCTCAGGCGGGAGCGCGGTAATATCCTGCCCGTCGAGAAGCACTCTGCCGCCGTCGGGCTTGAGAAAACCGCCAATCATGTTGAGCGTGGTCGTCTTGCCGCAGCCCGACGAGCCGAGAATGCACAAAAGTCCGCCCTCTTCCAGGCCGAGGGAGAGGTCATGCACGGCGTATTTGCCGTCAAACTGCTTGCTCAAGCGGTCAAGTTCGAGATACACGGCGATTTTCTCCTTTCCGGGTGATGAGGAAGGCGAGGCCTTCAACAAGAAGCACAATGACGGTGATGATGCTCGCGATCAGCGAGGCAAGGGCGTAATCGCCCTGATATACCGCGTCGAAGAGCTTGAAGACGGCCAGCTGACGCTTGGCGTCGATGAGAAAGATGATGGAGCCTGCCGTCGTCATGCTGCTCGTGAAGTTATAGACAAAGCAGCTCAAAAACGCGGGCCGCAGCGCGGGAAAGACCACATCGCGCAGCACGGCGAGCCGTCCCGCGCCAAGGTCGCGCGCCGAGCGCTCCTGCACTTCGGGTAGGAGCGCGAGCGACGCGGTGCAGATCTTCGTGGAGGTCGGCAGCTGCTTGAAGAGCATGTTGGCCAGCACGATGAGGGCCGTGCCCGTCAGCTTGAGCGGCGCGTGGTTGAACGCGAGAATGTAGCCGATGCCAAAGCACGTGCCCGGCAGCATATAGGGCAGCGTCGCCAGGCAGTCGAAAAAGCTGCGGCCAAGGATGCGTCGGCGGTCCATGTAATAGGCGAAGAGCATCGCAAAAACCGTGCCGGCGATGGAGACGATGAGCGCGTATTCAACGCTTCGCAGCATCGTCGACGAGCCGATGCGCCAGAGCTGATCCCAGTATTGCAGCGTGAAGGAGTAGACACCTTTCGTGCTCTTCAAAAAGCCCGAGAGAAACACGCAGCCGTATTGCAGCACGATCATCACGAAGAAAACGGTGCTCAGCGCGATCATGCCCCAGCCCATTGCGCCGCAATGCGGCAGCGTGAGCCCGAGCCCGCCCTGCGAAGCGCGGCTGCCCTCGGTCAGCTTGTCCGAGCGGCGCATCAGCGCGCGGTAGACGAAAAAGAACACAATGGACGGGATGAGCAGGAACATGTTCATCGCCGAGGACTTTTCAAGGTCCGAGTATCCAACGACTTGCAAATAGATGTCCGCGGCCAGCGTGCTGAAGCGCCCGCCGATGATGATGGGCGTGCCGAAGTCCGCGAGCGAGCGGACGAACGAGAGCAGCAGGCACACGAGCGTCGCGGGCCGAATGAGCGGCAGGACAATATCGCGCAGGATGGCGCCGCCCGATGCGCCGAGGTCGCGCGCCGAGCGAAGGCTGCCCTCGTCCAGCTTTTCGAGGATGCCGGAGAGAAACATTGCGTTGAGCGGCACGAACGAGATCGACTGCATCAGGATGACGCCCCAGCGATTGTAGGGGTTCAGGCTCAGGTGCAGCAGGCGGTAGGTGATCCACCCGCGCCGCCCGTAGAGCTGGATATAGGCGAGCGACGAGACGAACGGCGGCGACACCATGGCGACGAGCATGATGACCATGCAGAGCGTCTTCTTCCACCCGCGCGCCGTGGCGCATACGAGCGCCGCTGAGAGCGAGAGGATAGTGGACAGCACCGCCGTAAAAACGCCGACAAATACGCTGTTGCGCAGACTCTCGCCGTATTGGCGCAGAACAGTGCCGAACATTGCAAAGCTCACGCCGCCGTCCGCGCCGCGCAGGCTCCGCAGCGCGATGCACGCGATGGGCCAGACAATGAACAGCAGCACGCTCCCGAGCAGGACAAGTAAGATCAGCCTGTCAGCCGCATTTTCACATAGGGGAAAAAGGACATCGTGAGATGCCCTTTTTTCTGTATTTTTTTGGATCGTACCGGCGGACTTCATTTATTCCGCGGCGGCCTTGTTGCCCATCAGGGGCTCAAAGCGATCGAGGATCTCGGTGCGCTGGGAACCGAACAGGGACAGGTCCTCCGTCATGAGGAGCGTAGGATCATAGGGCAGCTCAATGCCTTCGATGGAGGGCTTGATGACCTTGATGCCGTTCTTCTGCTCGATCTCGGCGAGCTGACGGAGATGATCGTCGCTGCTGAAGAGCCACTCGACGAAGTACTTGGCGGCGTCGACGTTTTCAGCGTTCTTGAACACGGCCACACCCTCGGGGACCCAGGGCATCCCATCAGAGGGGTAAACGATGGTCAGGTCGTTCTCCTCGGCGGCCTGCTCGATGCTGGCGTCGATGTAGGAGATGCCGACAGCGAACTCACCGGAAGAGACCTTGTTCTTCGGGTCGGATCCGCGCTTGCCGTAGTAGGCAATGTTGCTGTTCAGGGCATCGAAGTAGTCCCAGCCCTGATCGCCCTTGGCCTGCAGCAGCGCGTTGACCACGGCGTAGTTGGTGCCGGAAACGGCAGGGTTGGACATGACGATCTCGCCCTCATACTGGCTGTCAGTCAGGTCATCCCAGCTCTCGGGAGCGGTCAGACCCAGCTCCTCCATGAGAGAGTTGTTGAGCAGGAAGCCGACAATGGTGATGCCCTTGGAATACCAGTAACCCTCGGTATCCTTGTACTCGTCGCCGAGCTCGGCGGCCGCGTCAAAGGTGACGGGCTCAAGCAGGCCGTCATCCTTGGCACTCATGAACGCGTCGATGCCGCCGCCGAACCACAGGTCAGCGGACGGGGTGCCGCCCTCGGCGCGGAGCTTGGAGAGCACCTCACCGGAGGACATGGACAGGCATTCGACCTCCACGCCGGTGTCGGCGGTGAACGCGTCGAACAGGGGACCGTAGACGTCGCCGGTGGCGACGACCTTCATCGTGCCGGAGAGCTCGGGAGCGGTGTCCTGAGGCTCGTCGGGCGTCTGCGCGTCATCAGTCTTCGAGCCGCAGGCGACCAGAGAGAGCACCATCACGACGCAAAGCAGCAGAGAAAACAGCTTTTTCATAATTAACCTCTTTTCCAAATTTGCTAAAGAAATCCCCGCCGCTGTGCTGACAGTGGCGAGGACTATATTTTAGATAGAATAACGCAAAAAGTAAAATCGAAATTTGCACACGACTAAGGCGATTTCATCGAAAAAAACAATTATTTGGCAAACTGCGGATCAAGGACGGACAGCGCGTATGCCGCGTAGAGCGCCGCGCCGAGGGGGAGCGTTTCCTCGTCGATGTCGAAATCGCCGCGGTGGTTGGAGATGCAGGTGTGCGGCTTTTTGGGGTTTGCCGTGCCGAGGTAGGCGTAAGCGCCCTTCGTTTGCAGCAGATACTCGGCAAAATCGTCCCCGCTGAGCGACAGCGCGCGGTTTGCCGTCGCGGGGATGCCGAGCACGTCGGCGACGCGCTCGACCTCCCCGCACACACCGGCGTCGTTCGTGAGCGGCGTGGCGAAGTCGTCCCATTCGACCTCTGCCGTGCCGCCGTAAAGAGCGGAGATGTGTGCGGCCGCGGCGTTGATCGTTTCGCGAAGGTGCGCGCGGCTCTCGGGCGAGAACATGCGCGTCGTGCCCTCGAGCACGGCGGTCTCGGCCACGGCGTTGTAGGCCGTGCCGGCGTTCAGCTTGCCCACGCCGATGAGCACCGGCTCGACCGGCGAGGTCATGCGCGTGACGATGGACTGGAGCGCGACGACGAGCTCGCTTGCGATATAGAGCGCGTCCACGCCGAGCTGCGGCGTGGAGACGTGCGCGCTTTTGCCGTGGATGCGGATGATAAAGTGGTCGACGCCCGCGTTGTTGGCCCCCGGCTTGACGCCGACGGTCCCCGCGGGAAGGTCGGACGCCGTGTGCAGCCCGAAGACGCGCTGTGCGCCATCCAGCATGCCCGCGGCGATGAGCGGCCTTGCGCCCTGACCGATCTCCTCGGCGGGCTGGAAGAGGAAGCGCACTTCGCCACCAAAGTCCGCGCGGTGTGCGCTCAAAACCTTTGCTGCGCCGAGAAGACACGTCGTGTGCGCGTCGTGGCCGCAGGCGTGCATCGTGCCCGGCGTTTGCGAGCGGTAGGGCACGTCGTTCGTCTCCTGAATGGGTAAGGCGTCGATATCCGCGCGCAGCACGACAAGGCCGCTTCCATTGCCGTTGCCGGTCAAATGGCCGACAACGGCGGTCTCGCCGACGCGCTCGTGCGGGATGCCGCACCTGTCAAGCTCGCGCTCGATGCGCGCGGCAGTGTGGTGTTCGTGCAGGCCGAGCTCGGGATCGCGGTGGAATTCCCGCCGCAGTGCGATGAGCTCGTCGCGAAGCCGCTGGCACTCTTCTCTCAGGGCGTTCATGGCGAATTTCCTTTCTTAACCCTTGGCAGGGATCTTTTCGCGCAGGGATTCGAGACGGTTCAGCGCGTCGGTGAGCGTTTCGTCCTTCTTGGCGAAGTGCAGGCGGATGAGGTGGTTGACCGGCTCGCGGAAGAAGCTCGAGCCCGGCACCGCGCCCACGCCGACCTTGCTTGCAAGGTCCTCGCAGAATTGAAGATCGCTCTCGTAGCCGAACTCCGAGATGTCGAGCATCACGTAGTAAGCGCCCTCGGGGTCATTGTGGACGATCTTGAGGTCGTCAAGGCCCTTTAAGAACAGGTCCTTTTTGTGCGTGTACTCGGCCTGCAGCGCGTCGTAGTAGTCCTGACCGAAGTTGAGACCGGGGATGATGGCCTCCTGTAGGGGCGCCGCCGCGCCGACGGTGAGGAAGTCGTGGACCTTCTTCGCGCGGTCGATGATCTCCGGCGGGGCGATGATGTAGCCAAGGCGCCAGCCGGTGATGGAATAGGTCTTGGAAAGTGACGAGCAGGACAGCGTGCGCTCCCACATGTCGGGCAGCGTCGCAAAATAGGTGTGCTGGTGCGGGGCGTAAATGATGTGCTCGTAGACCTCGTCAGTGATGACGTAGACGTCATATTTCTTGGCAAGACCCGCGATGATCTCAAGCTCCTCGCGCGTGAAGACCTTGCCGCAGGGGTTCGAGGGGTTGCACAGCACGAGCGCCTTGGGGTGCTGGCGGAACGCGTCCTCGAGCACTTCGGGGTCAAACGTGAACGACGGCGGCGTGAGCGGCACATAGATGGGCACCGCGCCGGAGAGGATCGTGTCGGCACTGTAATTTTCGTAGAACGGGGAGAAGATGACGACCTTGTCGCCGGGATTGGCGACGGTCATCATTGCGGCCATCATGGCCTCGGTGCTGCCGCAGGTGACGACGATCTCGCCGTTGGGGTCGATGTCGCGGCCCATGAAGTGGGACTGCTTCTTCGCCAGCGCCTCGCGGAAGTCCTGCGCGCCCCAGGTGATGGAGTATTGATGATAGTCCTCGTAGGCGACCTGAGAGAGGCGGTCGAGGATGGGCTTGGGCGGGTCGAAGTCGGGGAAGCCCTGGGAAAGATTCACTGCGCCGTACTGGTTGGAGATACGGGTCATGCGGCGGATGACGGAATCGGTAAAGCTCGCGGTGCGGTCAGAAAGTGCCTGCATTATTGTTTCCTCCTGTGAGATAAGATTTTCCGTTGTTCAAGATATGCTGCGGGTCGAGCGCCGTTTTGATGGCGTTCATGGCCTGTAAATTTTCCTTCGCCGTCTGGCGCAGGAAGTAGGGACGCTTCGATAGCCCGATGCCGTGCTCGCCGGAGGCGACGCCGCCGAGGCGATAGGCTTCGGCATAGGCCCTGTCCATGTTTTCGTGCAGCTCGCGCTGCCACGTTTCTTCATCCCGCTCGCCGCGCACGACGCACAGGTGCACATTGCCGTCGCCCGCGTGGCCGAAGCTGACCATCTGCATGCCGCTCCGGGCTTCCAAGTCGTTGATGAAGCGGATGAAGTCCGCCGTGCGGCTGATGGGCACGACGATATCGACCGGCTCCTGCTCGGAAACGGCCTCCACGGCCTTGACAAGCGCGCCGCGCACGCGCCAGATGTCAGCGCACTGCCGCGCGTCGGAGAGCTCGATAAAGTCGAGCGCGCCGTTTTGCAGCGCCAGAGAGCACACGCGCGCGGCATTGGCCGTGACCTCTTCGCTTCTGCCGTCAAAGGTCAAGAGAATATAAGAGCCGGCGTCGGGGCGGGGATAAGAGACGCCGCAGAAGCGTTCGCCAAGCGCGACGACTTTGCGCTCCATGAATTCGACCGCCGTGGGGTTCGCGTTCGCGCGCAGGATGGTCAAAACGCTCTGGATGCCGGTTTTCAGGCCGGCATACGGCACAAGCACGCTGAGCGAGGCCTCGGGCTTGGGAACAAGGCGCAGCAGGCACTTTGTGATGACGGCGAGCGTACCCTCCGAGCCGATGAGAAGGTGCTTGAGCGAGAGTCCGCTCGCGTCCTTGACCTGCTTGCCGCCGACTTGCATCACCGTGCCGTCAGCGAGCACGACCTCGAGCCCGCGCACGTAGTCGCGCGTGACGCCGTACTTCACCGCGCGCATGCCGCCGGCGTTCGTGCTGATGTTGCCGCCGATGCTCGAGGCCTTTTCGCCGGGATCGGGCGGGTAGAACAGCCCGCGCGCTTCGACATAGGCCTGCAAGTCCTGCAAGAGCATACCGGGCTCGACCGTGACGGTCATCGTGTCCTCGTCGAGCTCGAGCACGCGGTCCATGCGGGAAAGGTCGAGGATGATGCCGCCCTCGAGCGGCACGGTAGAGCCGACAAGATTCGTCCCCGCGCCGCGCGGCGTGACGGGAACGCGGTGCTTGTGCGCGTAGCGCAGGAGCGCGCTCACCTCCTCGGTGGATAAGGGAAAGGCGAGCGCCTCGGCGCTGCCGTGGACGCGGCCGAGCACGTCGCTCTGGTATTCTGCGGGAATGTCCGCGCCGGTGAGCAGGCGGTTTTCGTCTGCAATGATGCGCCGCAGCGCGGAAAGATCAAGTGCCATAATAAATTCCTCCCGGAAAGGCGTACCGCCGCCCGCGCTCCCTGCGTTGCGGGAGCGCGGCGGCGGTCAGATGGTGTTTACTGATTGATCAAGTCCTGATCCCAGCCCACTGCGATGAAGTAACCGCCGAAGGTGTTGTTGAACACGTCCTCCGTCGCGCTGGACTGGAAGGCTTCGACGACCTTCTCATAGATGGCGGCGGTGTCGGGGTCTTCGACGTCAGCGGTGCGCGCGGCGATCAGATTCCAGTACTCCTCCACGTCGAGGACGCTGTCCTTGTAGATGGCCTCGTCGGTCTTGAGGCCAAAGTCGAGCGCGTAGTTGCCGTTCACGACCGCGGCGGCCACGTCGGGCAGGACGGAGGGGATGGTGTTGGCCTTGAGTTCTTCGATGGTGATGTTGACCTTGTAGCTCGTGATATCGTCAACGGTGGGGGTGAAGGCGGCGTTGGGGTCGAGCTCGATGAGGCCCGCGGCTTCGAGCACCTTGAGCGCGCGGCCGCCGTTGGTCAGATCGTCGGGAATGGCGACGACGTCACCGTCTTTGAGCTCGTCAACGGAACTGACCTTCTGGGAGTAGAGGTTCAGCGGGATGATGAAGGTGTTGCCGATGTTCTGGATCGCATAGCCGTAGTTGTCGATCTCGTTCTGGAGATAAATGCGGTGCTGGAAGGCGTTGAGGTCGATGTCGCCGTTGGCGAGCGCGTTGTTCGGGGTCACGTAGTCCGAGAACTGCACGATCTCGAGGTCGATGCCCTCGTCGGCGAGCGCGGCCTTCGCGCTCGCCCACAGGTCGTCATAGATGCCGCCGACCACGCCGAGCTTGACGGTCACGGTCTCGCCGGCCTGATTGTCGGTGTTGGCATCGCTGTTGTCGGCGGAGTCGTCGGCCTTGGAGCCGCAGGCGGTCAGCGCGAGGGCGAGCGTGGCGGCTGCAAGGGCGAGAGCAAAGAACTTTTTGAGCTTCATGGAAATATCCTCCGTTAAAATAATTTTTTGTAATGGGGTGGGTAGGGGCTGTATGGGGATCACATTAATGCGTGTTCTTTTTGACGATGCGTCCGCCGACAAATTCGATGACGCAGACGATGAGCACAAGGACGAGCACGGTGACGTTCGTGATGTCGGCCATGTTGCGGTCGTGGCCGTAGCGGATGGCGAAGTCGCCGAGGCCGCCCGCGCCGGCGACGCCGGCCATGGCCGTGAGGTTTAAGAGACTCACGATCGTGATGGTCGTGCCGCGCGCGATGGCCGCGATGCTCTCCTTGAGATACACGCGGAAGATGATCTCAAGCGGGCTCGAGCCCATCGAGAGCGCCGCCTCGATAAGGCCGCCGTCGAGCTCGGCGAGCGCGCTTTCGACCTGACGGGTGAAAAACGGCACTGAGCCGAACACCAGCGGCACGATCGCACCGCGCACATAGAGCACCGTGCCGACCAGCGCGCGCGTGATGGGCATGACCCACGTCAGTAGGATGATAAACGGGATGGAGCGGAACAGGCTCACGAGCTTGTCGAGAATTTGGTAGACGACCTTGTTCTCCAAAATGCCGTTCGGCTTTGTCACCGTGAGCACCACGCCGAGCAGAAGCCCGAATACGAACGAGATGAGGCCCGACCAGAGCACCATGAGCATCGTGTCGCCGAGGGCCTTATAAAAGTCCGGCAGCTTGCTTGCAAGGTTCGGGGCAATGTTAACGATCAGCTCTTGCATCTTTGATGACCTCCACTCCGACATTTTTTTCGATCAGGTATTCGATCGCTTTCGTGATCTGCTTTCTCTCGCCGCTGATGATGGCGACCGTTCCGCCGATGGGGGAATCCTGCACGATGGTGATATCGGCGAAAATGATGTTGAGCGAGACGTTGAACATCTGCGACACGGCGGAGATGATCGGCTCATTGACGTTGCGCTGAACATAGGACAGGCGGACGATGAGCTCGCCGGGCTGGAGACGCGTGACGGGGGAATCCTCGGCGATGAGCTCTTCGACCTTCTGGAGGTTCGAGGTCGTGTGGATGAAGCTCTTCGTGATGTCCTGCTTGGGCTCAGCGAAGACCGTGAAGACCTCGCCCTGCTCGACGACGCGGCCGTATTCCATGACGGCGACGCGGTCACAGATCTCCTTGACGACAGCCATCTCGTGCGTGATGAGCACGATCGTGATGCCGAGCGTTTCGTTGAGGTGCTTGAGAAGGTGCAGGATCGCCTTCGTTGTCTGCGGGTCGAGCGCGGAGGTCGCCTCGTCGCACAGAAGCACCTGTGGGTCGTTGGCAAGGGCGCGGGCGATGGCGACGCGCTGCTTCTGTCCGCCGGAGAGCTGGCTGGGGTAGGCGTCCGCCTTGTCGCCGATGCCGACGAGTTCCAAGAGCGTTGCGACCTTCTTCTGGATATCCTCCTTGCTCAGGCCGCTGCCCTTGAGCGGGTAGGCGACGTTTCCGGCCACCGTGCGCGACGGCATCAGATTGAAGTGCTGGAAGATCATGCCGATCTTCTTGCGCGCCGCGCGCAGGTCCTTGGCAGAGAGCGCCGTCAAGTCCTGTCCCGCGACGAAGACGCTGCCGGAGCTTGGCCGCTCCAAAAGGTTGATGCATCGCACGAGCGTGGACTTGCCCGCGCCCGAGAAGCCGATGATCCCGAAGATCTCGCCCGAGCCGATGGAGAGCGACACGTCGCGCACGGCGTGCACGGCCTTTTCGCCCGAGCCGAAGTCCTTGGAAATGTTCTTGAGTTCGATCAAGTGAATTCCTCCTTTATCCCAAAAGCAAACAAAAAAAGCGGGGAGCTCATGAGCTCCCCGCTTCAGGTCAAACGATGTTCGGGCGGCAAGACCCTTCTGCGCGCTTTCAATCAGCGGCGGCAATTTCGTTCCTGTGCGTATCGGGCAGGCAAATGAGCATGAGCAATCGTGGGCATCGGCATCGCCATGTCCATGTTCATGCACATTAACATTCGAGAAGTGTAAGAGAACATTTCGTCGAAATCCTTTCCGAAAATCATACTGAGGTTGTGGGTATCATAGCACCGTGAAAAGCACACGTCAACAGAAAATGCGGGAAAATTCGCAACTTAGTCACACTTGACTAAAGCGGAAGAATAAACATGCGGACAAAATCGGGTAATATTGCCAGCAAATTTGCCGCGCCGTTCAGTTTTGAAATGAAAAAAAGAGGAACGGAAGCGGTCAGCTTCGTTCCTCTTTCGCTGATTGAATGCCGAAAAAGCGGCGGCCGTTTTCGTTCGTCAGGGCGATGATTTCATCTGTGCTCATGCCGCGAATTTCTGCGAATTTTGCCGCGATATGGGACACATTGCGCGAGTCGTTGCGCGTGCCGCGCACGGGAACGGGGGACATGTAAGGGCTGTCCGTTTCGAGAAGCACCCTGTCAAGCGGGACGACCTTTGCGACCTCGAGGGTCTTCTTCGCGTTCTTGTAGGTCAGCGGGCCGTCAAAGCCCAGGTACCAGCCGCGCTTTATAAGCTCCTGCGCGATCTCGACGCTGCCGGAAAAGCAATGGAACACGCCGCGCACCTGCGGAAACTCCTTCACGATGGCGAGGCAGTCAGCATGCGCGTCGCGGTCGTGCACGATGACGGGGAGACCTAATTCCTGCGCCAGCGCGAGCTGGTCGCGGAAAACCTCCTGCTGGAATTCCCGCGGCGGGTTTTGCTCCCAGTAGTAGTCGAGCCCGATCTCGCCGATGGCGACGACCTTCGGGTCCTTTGCCCATGCGCGCAGCGTGTCGAGGCTCTCGCGCGTGTAGGGCGCGCAGTTTTCCGGATGCCAGCCGACGGCGGCGTAGACGTGGGGATATTGTTCCGCGATCTCCACCGCGCGGCGCGAGGTATCCAAGTCGCAGCCCGGGTCGACGATCAGCCCCACGCCGTTTTCGGGCATGGACGCGAGCAATGCCTCACGGTCAGCGTCGAACGCCTCATCGTCATAGTGGGCGTGGGTGTCAAAAATCAGATTCATTTCTTCTCCTGCTCAAAGATGAGGTCATATTCAAGGATCGCGCCATACAACGTCTGCTGCACGGGCAGAAAACCGACATACCGCCAGCCCTCCGCCGCCGCGCGGTCAATGATGTTCTGGTATTCGGGATCGATCGAATATCTGGCAAGCATGTGTGACGCATTGGCGGCGACTTTTACATGAAAGTATTCATACATGGCTCTTTTCTCCTTTTTCTTCCCTTAAAAGGGAACGTGAGATGCCGCCTGCAAGCGGCAGGAGCAAACAAAGGGGGTATTCTCTTTCCAAAGAGAATACCCCCTTTGGAACCCCCAGAGAAAGGCAAGGGGCCTTGCCCCTTGACCCCGCACATTGGCAGTTTGCAGCTTGAATGACTGCACGCGCTGCGCAGTGTAAGTGCGGTGTACATGGCTTCGCCATGAACCCCTACTATTCGATACCACTCGCAACCGCGCCTTACTACCGTGAGGCGCGTGTGACGGTAGAACGGCGGCAGACTGATTACTGAATGCGGCATTGCTGCGCTCGCCGCATTGTGAAGACTGGCGGTAGACGGGAATTAGGCTGCACTTCTACGAGACTGGCAGAGCAACAGCGGGTAGTAGAAGCAAGCCAAATCGTATAGCAACACCCAACGCGGCAACGCCGCGCGCAGGTACTTCCATTCCGGAGGCATAAAGGCCATTCAAGATTGAGACTGCCAATCTAAACGCCTTTCTTTTGGACGGGCGACGCCCGTTTCCTTTCTCGGGAAAGAAAATGGGGGTCGCATTCGTGCAGCGCCTTTGGCGCTGCGTTCCCTCCGCGCCTGCGCGGAGTAAAAAGGGAGCCGGGAACCGGCTCCCTTTTTGTTTAGCAGAGCTTCGCGCCAGCAGGAATTTTATCATCCACCATAATAAGGTTGAGGACCTCCTCACCCTTCTCGGTGTGGACAGCAGAGAGCAGCATGCCGCAGCTCTCAAGCCCCATCATCTTGCGCGGGGGCAGGTTGACGATGGCGACGAGCGTCTTGCCGACGAGCTCTTCGGGCTTGTACCACTTGTGGATGCCGGAGAGGATCTGGCGGTCGGTGCCGGTGCCGTCGTCGAGCGTGAAGCGCAGGAGCTTTTCGCTCTTCT
>OLGF01002727.1_pt1 | contig 15894 bp, 8 predicted proteins | sample 1604971 | NCBI WGS metagenome assembly OLGF01 (sample SAMEA3888902, study PRJEB22519) | human gut metagenome | biome: human gut; feature: human-associated habitat; material: faeces | place: Denmark | collected 2011 | reverse complement strand
AGAAGTGTACATTCTTAAATGATCATTTATGTACATATTTAGATTATCATTTATATACAACTTTTAATTCTGTACTCGTTGTAATTGTTGAATTATTTTTTAAGATAATCAAAATAGAAATTTCATTTGGTGAAAAATTAAACTCTTGAAAACTATCTTTTATTTTTTTAGCGTAATAATCCCTCATTTGATTGGATATACGCAAAAACTCCTCAATCGTAAACATATTATCGCTCCAACTCCAATAGAACAATTGTAAGTGCTAAAAAGGGGCGTGTCAAACATTGCCCCATTTTTCTAATACTTCTCCTACATAATAGAGAGAACCACATAATAAACTATCTTCTTTTGTATCTAAAAGTATTGAAATCAACTCATCCACTGTAATAATAGGATATCCTAATTTTTTAAGCGGATATAAACGTGCACTTGAAATTTCTACCAATGTAATATCTTTACTAATGGTTTGTAGAAGTTCAATCATGTGTGGTGCATCTTTCTCTTTCAATACAGAGAAATAAATTTTACCATGAAAGTTCTTTAATGCATGTATCAACGCAGTAATTCCATGTACATTATGTGCTCCATCCAACAAAACCAATGGAGCTTTTCTAAGAACCATATATCGGCCTGCCCATTGAAAATGGTCAATGACTTCTTGAATTTCATTTTCTTCAAGCCAAATACCTAATACATTTAGTGTTTCCAAGGCAAGAGATAAATTTTTAGCTTGATACAATGGCGGATTCAAATGAAGGGTCATTCCATTCCATCTCAATACATCTGTTTCTTGGCAATCGATAAAACATAGTGGTGTATTCATATAATCGGCAACAAGTTCCATTACTTTTTGACATTCTGGTTTATCTTCCGTTGTCAAAGCAGGAACATTTGGTTTAAATATACCTGATTTCTCATATGCAATCTGTTCAAAAGTATTCCCTAAGTATTCTGTATGATCGAGTCCAACATTGGTAATCAAACATGCTTGATAATCCAATGCCGTTGTCGCATCTAAACGCCCTCCCATTCCTGCTTCAATAATGCAGTAATCCACTTGTTGCTCTATAAAATAGGCAAGTGACATCCATAGATCCATTTCAAACATAGTCATTTTATGTAATGAGAATAACTCTTCATATTGATCATAGATTCTTTCCCAATCAGCTAGTGAAATACATGTATCATTCACACGTATTCTTTCTGTATGATGAATCAAATGTGGGGATGTAAAAACACCTACTCTATATCCTTTTTTCATCAACAAATCTCTTAACCAAATTGATGTACTACCCTTTCCATTTGTTCCTGCAACCTGAATTTTTTTTAAGGCGGTATGATTTGGCATTGCATCTGTTAACCATTGTCTAAATTCTAATAGGTCGTGATTTTTTCCACGGCAATTTTCCATTTTATTTATTTTCTCTTGTATATTCATGGTATTATTATATCACTAAAGAAAGAAGTGAATCACATGATTATGCATAATGACTGGGATCAATTGTTTGATCAAGAAATACAAAAAGACTATTTACTAAATTTACGCTATTTTTTAGCTAAGGAATATAAAACAAAAAATATTTATCCTGCAAAAGAAAATATTTTTGCAGCTTTTAAAACAACTTCATTAAAAGATACAAAAGTTGTTATTTTAGGACAAGATCCTTATCATGGTCCAGGCCAAGCGCAAGGTTACTCATTTAGTGTACCAAGTAACTTCCCTTTACCTCCATCTTTACAAAACATGTATAAAGAACTAGAAAACGAATATGGAGTACCTGTACATCGTACTGGCGATTTAACGGACTGGGCTAAACAAGGAGTACTATTAATGAATACCATTCTTACAGTTGAAGAACATAAGCCTTTATCTCACCAAGATATGGGATGGCAAAATTTTACGAATGAAGCTTTAAGATGGATTAATGAAAAGGATGGTCCTGTTGTTTTCTTATTGTGGGGTGCTAAGGCTATCCAAGCCAAAAAATTATTGACAAATCCAAAACATTTAATTCTTACAAGTCCGCATCCAAGTCCTTTAAGTGCTTATCGAGGTTTCTTTGGAAACAATCATTTTAAGCTTGCGAATGAATATCTAGTTAAAAACAATGAAACGCCTATCCAATGGATATAGGCGTTTTTCTTAATATTTAATCTAAATTATTATAATATTCCTCAATCATATTTTCTTGATATCCAACTCTGTTTTTATTTTCGCAGATACATTTTTCAATTTGAATCAACGCCCCATCTTTTAAAGCATCCAACATATGCATTCTTTGATCTGTCGCTTGTTCTTTTGATTTAGAAATTTCGTAATGCCTTACATCATAACACCAAAGTTTTATACTAGGATATCTCTGTTTAATTTTATCGGCTATCAATAATCCTTCTGGATCCATATCTCCACTGTAATAAATATTTATATTCGAATTAACCAATATATCTAATAGAAGATAGGCTGAATAATTCAATTGCCCATTCGTACATACTAAGCCAATCTTTTTGATTTTTTCTTTCTTTAACTTTTTCAACAAAGCTTGAAATACAGATGGATTTTCAACAACATATACTCTATCACAACATACAATAGATCGAATATATAATAAATTATCCATATTCACATTTAAAGCTTCGTACGAATCATAAAATCCTGTCCAACCTAAATGTGGTCGATTGTTTTCATTCAATGCTTGAAGTCTTGCGACACTACAATAATTGCTAATGCCATCTTGGTAGAGTCCTGCACGATATAGAATTTCATTTTGTTCTAAATTTGTTTTAGGGAAATCTACTTTTAGAAAATAAACAATTCCATGCATCAATAAATAATAGGCAAAAGTGTTCTTATCAAAAGCATGTGGATTTTTTGTATGGTAGCTTGCAAAAATCGATATATTTTCTTTCTTGTCTTGCCACATTGGTAATTGATTCAATGCTTCCATCACTACATGTACCGTATTTATACATTTTTGTTCATTTTCTTTTGAGGCCTGAACAATACGAATATAGACAGAATCATGATTTGTATATGTATGACAAATCCACTGTTGACTTTTTCCTTCTTGTTCTAAAAGATGTTTAAATATATTTTGAACTCGCATCTGTTCGTGTTCTTGTCGATTTTTATTTGTCAAAACATCCTGATTGAAGTACATTTTTAACACTTCATTAAAATCACAATTCTCATATTTAGTATTCAATATTGCCTTTTGTAGTTGGCAAAAAGTAATATGAGCACAATCCACACCATAATAATCTTTCCCCATTAAACCACTAATACATTCGCGATTTGAGTCATTTAATACTAAATCAATACTTCCTTTGCAAGTGCCATATTTTTCGTATTGCTTTTTCCATAGATTCATAAATTCAGAAAATTCATTGTCGAATAAATATTGGCAAAATTCTTCATTCATCATGCACCAACCAACCTTTTAACATGTCCATCCCATTCATATCGTATTGTAGTTACATATTTTGCATCATTTTGGCGATATAATTCATAGATTGCTAGGGCATCTACATTGGGATAATCGCCCCATAAAACTTGGGAATTCATAATATAATCAAAACCAAATTTTTTGATTAACCCAAACATGGAATCAATGTTCTTAGAATCAACACCCGCAAATGCTTCATCCAATGCAATAATCAAAGGTGCATCTTCACTCGCATAGGCAAATTTTGCAGCTACAGCCGAGAACAAAGGAACATACATAGCCATGGCCTTTTCGCCACCGCTAAATACATAAAACCGATTATTCGTCAGCTCTTTACGTTTTTCATTTCCTATTTCATACATAATTGTAAAATCAAACCATGAACGATAATCTAATAAGTCTTTCATCGCTTGATGAAAACTCAAATTTGAGTTTGGATCTTCTGCATTTCTTCTAGCACACTTGATTTTTGAACGGAAATGATTGGACAATGCTTGAAAATCTGATTCTTTTAACAATTGTAAATCTTTTTCTAATATACGAACTAAAGATTCTGAACTTAGTTCATCTTCATTTTCTGCTTTTTTTGATTTCCATTGCAATCCAAGTTTTAAAGTACTACTTGTATTCATTTCTTTCATATACTTATTCATTGTTTCAATCCATCGTTTACTGCTTCGAATATGAATACGTATTTTACTTGAAATCGTATTCACTAGTACATCTTCAATTAAATGTCGGTCTTGACTACTTACCAATTCAGATTGTTTTTCAATGTCTATCTCAAGTTGTTTTAATAACATTGTGAAATCAATTTGTTTTCCTTTATATCTAGCCTTGATATCCAAGCGTGCCATTGTATCTTCTTGATTATCAAACAGTGTAATGAAATGAAGATTATAATCTTGCAAGAAGCCTCGATTCATAAAAAATACAGTTTGAAGATCATTTCCCAATGTATCTTTGTTTTTTAAATTTGGATATAAATTCACAATATATTTATGAATTGACACAGGATTCTTTTCTTCAATTGAAACATACCCCAAATCCAATTCGGATTCATAATATTTTTTATAATTTTCCGTTTTTGTACTTTGCACTTCAATTAAAGAAGCATTTTCTAGAATATTCTTTTGACATTGTTCCTGCGTATTTTGCCATCTTCCATCTTCTTGATATAGATTGGAAACGATTTTTGGGATTTCATCCAAACGATTCATAATCTGCACCATTCGTTCTTTGATTTTCTCATATCCCATCTCATTCAATTGTGATTCTTTTACTGAAATCAATTGTTGTAATTTTTGAAGCTGGATTTCCAATTGTTTCTTTTCACATCGAATAGAGTCTAAATCCATTCTCAAATCTTCCAATTGGGATTCTAACGATATAAACAAATCCATGTTCACAACATATTTTTCATGTATAGATTCCATTTGAATAAGTTCATCTTTATATTCAATAAATAAATCTTTTCTTAATCTAAAGACATCTTCTGTGTTCGAAACCCCTAACTTCTCAGAAATATTCGTTATTTCTTTATTCAAATTTTGAATACATATTTGATATTGATTTCTTTGTTCAATATATTTTTTAATTTGTTCAATGGAATGCTCTTGTTTTAAAAGCATGCGATTTACATCCAGTAAACTTGAATCTAAATCTGCTTTTTTAGGATATGCTGCATATTCTTTTTCCAAAGTTTTCACTTTATCCTGTTCAATTTTCAAATTACTCTCTAATTTTTGAATGGCTGCCTTTTTTATATTTATATCTTCTCGCAGTTTTTCTAGTTGGCTTTTTCGATATGCTTCTCTAGAAGCCTTACCAATAAAAATAGATTTTCTTGTTTGACTAATTACACTACAAATATTTCCTATTTCAAAACCATTGTCAAAGAATTTTACAGAACCTTCACTTAACCCAAAAGCTTCGCGCAAAGAATTATAATCAATTTTAGAATGTAGAATATAAACTTCTAGTTCTTCTATCTTGTTATGTGTAAACAAGAAAGATTCTTTCATACCCTTGGGTAAATTTAAGATTTCTTTTTGATATATATCAGGAATGATTAAGGCTAACATCAAGCCGCTGCTTAATAATTGTTCTTCTATAGTATTTTTTTCATCTTGATTTAAAGAATCATCAAAATCCAATAAAGTATACATAGGAATGAACGGAATTTTCTTTTCCTCTAAATATTGTCTTGCCTCTTCTTGTTCTTTGGCAATATCTGGTTGAGGATCTTTTAAATCGTTCCAATATTCATATTGTTCTTGAATTTTTTTTAATTCATTTATTGATTGTTTAATATCAATAAATAATTTAGAAATCGTTTCTGTTTGATTTTTTAAGTACCATACATAACGATTGTGAATATCCTGATCAATTTCATAATATCGTTCACTATTTCCATAATCAGATATAATCTCAAAAAAAATCTTCATTGTCGATGCATCCATTTTTAAAATTTGATTGGATTCATTCCAAGCTAAAAATTTTTCATGATATTCTTCTTTCAACAATCGAAATTGTTCTTGATATGCTTTTAGTTCTGTTTCAATTTGTTCTAATAAGCTTTGTTCTTTTGCATAATCATCTTGTACATGATTCAGTAATACTTTTTGATTATTCATTTTTTGAAACAATTCCAACCCTTGATTTAATACACTTAATTCTTTGTTTATTTTTGATTTTGTATAGTTAAAATCATAATCATGATTTAAATTGGTTAAAAATTCTTGTTTTAAAGATATATGCTCATCAAACTGCATATTTTCATTCAATTGATTTAATTGTTTGAAGCTTTTATGAATTTCATATTCTAAAGAATCATTATAATCTTTTTGTTTATCATATTTGAGTTTACATGAAACATATGCATTATCCTTATTTGATTCTTGTTGCACCTTGTTCTTTAGAGCCTTTTCTTGTTGCGTCAAATCTTCTTTATACCGTTGTACATCACTAGCTAGTTGAAGTAAGTCTTGCTTGGCCAAACCACTATATTCTTCTTCAAGTACAGATTTTTCGACATTTATATCATCTAACTGTTTTTTGATTTCAAGAATCATTTTATTTGCGTGATTCTTTTGTTCAGTTAATTCTTTCTGCTTCTTTGTTAATTCATCAAATTTATTCTTTTGTTCTACATACTGTAAACTCTTCTTATCTAATAAAGCATAATTATATTGTTCATATACATTTTGAATCGATTTAGCTGCTTGTTGACTTTGTTTTAATACTTCTAAACGATTTTGGACTTCATCCATATTGGATAATGCTTCGGTTAAAGGGCGTAAATCATCTTCACTTAAAGGTTGTAAAGATTCTGACAACAATTCATTAATTATTGTTGGCTTTAATGAGTTGCTTAATTTTGGAGAACGTAATTTAACTAACAAGTTGATACTTTCTTTATAATCATCTAGTGTTGGAAATTGAAAAAGAGCTTGATTCACTCGAGCCATATATTCTCGTTGTGTTTCAATAAATTGATTTTGAATTCGATTTTTTAAGCTTTGTTTCGATATTGCCAAATTGTGCTCCATAAGCTGAATATCTTTACCAATGCGTTGATTGTCTTCAATCACAAAATACCAAGTTTCCATTGGCTTGTTCTTTCGTGCTCTCATTCCCATTCCAATTGTTTTAAAAATATTAGAATCTTCTCTTTTGAATTCTAAGTATAAATATGCAATTCTTTCATCACGATTTGAATTTTCATCAATTAAATATGTTTCCATTTTTCGAGCTTTCGTACCAAAAGCATCTAAACGTTCACTATTCTTATTTCCATCCAATAAGATTGGAATAAAACTTTGCATAGTAACTGATTTACCACTTCCGTTGCTTCCTCTTAATAGAATATGACCATTTTTAAAATAAAATTCTTCATTCGTATAATACCAAAAATCAATTAAACCCATACGATGCATATGCCATTTACTTGTTAACATTTCTTTTCACCTCAACATCAAATCCACCACCAATTTTTCCACAAATTGGATTGATTTTTATTCGATTCTCTTCTTCATCAACAAACCCATAACTTTTCATTGTACCTAACACGTTTTCACTTACTAAAGATTCTCCCATATCTTGATATTTTTTAGGAAGAAACGCTAAATTATCTTTGATCCACTTACGCATCCATTTCAACAATTGTTCTTTTTCTATATATGTGATTTCTTCATCATTCACTTTTAACGTTCCATTCTTTATCTTCTTAGTAATTTGTTGCATACAAACTAAAACTAAATCAGATATTGTATTGCGACTTGGAAAAATGTTTCCTACATTGCAATCTTCATCAAGAACAATATAGCCACTTGATGCATGTAAATGTAGATCACATGGCATAATACTTTGAAAATCCTTTTCAATTTGACGATAATAATGTCGAATATACACAAAATCTTCATCATTTTTGTCTTTTCTATAGATGCCTGGAGACAACAATAATCGTCTATATACCCTTTGTCTTCTTACAACACCTCGATCTTCTTCCATAGAAAACCATTCTGATTTTTTTATATCTTCCAATGAATGAATATCCATTATATCGTGGGCAAAATTACGAATGACATATCGAGAATATCCTGTGTTTTCATATAAAGCTTCCGTATCCTTGTTCTTAATAAAGCCTTCTTCACTACCATCATCGAGTTCAATTATGTGGATAGATAGACAATATCTTAATACACGTACTAATTGCCTTCGTGTATTAAAGTGTGTCCAATCGATGACTCCTTCTTGAAATTGCATCTGAATATATTCTGTTAAGGAAGATAATACGAATTGTTCCTCGCGTTCTTTTGATTCCAAAAACAACAGTACAAAACAAAACATTTGATACTCTTGAACGGATTGAAATTCTTGAATCCCCATCCATTCTTCAACATAACCAGGTATTTTTTCTAATTTGATAAGATACGGAGTAAGAATAATCATATACCCAAACTTTTCTTGCACAAATTTTCGAATTTCTTTTACTGAATCTCTCACCCTGTTATATAGGTCTGGATCTTCTTTTCGTAAAATCCATTTGCGTTTTAATAATTCTTGTAATGCATCCATATCTATTACCTCTTAAAACAAATACGATAGCTAGGCATCACAAAGATTCCATCTTCGCATTTGACTTCTATTGTTTTTAAATTGGAATTATCAATATAAAATTCACGCCCATCATCTGTTTTCGAGATTTTATTCACGTCATTCAACCCTTTAGATAACCATGATAGTAGTATTTTTCTAGACTCACCATCTAATATATCTATTCTTTCAAAGTCGATTACTCCGTCTCGAATATAACTTTTTAATTTCTCATTTTGCGCTTGTTTTTGTTCTAATATTTCTAATCGTTGTTGTTCTTTTTCTAAATTGTAATCTTTGGCTGGTTGTCTTTTTGTTTTTACTATAGTAACTCGAGTTCTAGGCTCTAGCGCATAATATGTTATTTCTTCTTCATATACTCCACTATCAATAGAATCTGTATTTCGATTATAAATGGCTTGCATGTGTAATGGTTTATCCACGCCAAAAAATAAGGCACTCATTTTATGGGCTTGGTTTAAGTCTTGGCATTTGCCAAATAAATCTGAAATATGTTTATATTCTTCTGCTCGGTTGGCTCCTTGATTTTGTAGTTCGCCTATTTGTTGGGCATAACGCGTGATTTTACGAATGATTTCATTCGTTATATCGGACATACGATTTACTTCGCTAATTCCATTTTTACCTACAAACCAGCTATATATGCTGTCCCATCTTGCCATAAAATTGTCATATACATCTTGTTTTTGAATTTTATCGTCCATTCTTGGAATAGACATTTCATAATTCACAGCTTTTTCAATCAGAATAACAATAGTTTCAAATGGAATATTTTGTATATAATCCTCTAAAATCATGGCGTGTTCTTGTAAGCCTTTGACAAAATTTCGCAAATAAGAAATGATTTTTTCTTTAAATAATAAGAATGATTCTGTTTTCATCATTTCTTCTGCTTTTGCGTTATTTAAAGTTCGAATATAATCTTGGTAATTTTGGTTTAAACGAATAAAATTTGTATTTAAATCTTTCCACCACGTATGAATTTCTTCCATACTCGCGTCTTGCAAAGTTTCAATACACATAATTTGATATTGAATTCTTTCAAGCAAAGTTGGTTCAAGAGAAGCGCCTTCAACTTGTAAATTTTCTAGTTTTAAAGTCATTCGTTCTATTTCAATTGTATACTCAGATAATTGATAACGATATTTTCTATTTTTAAACTCCTCAATTGACGTTACTTTCGACGTATCTTGAATCGCAATCAAATTTTTCCATTCCGTTAATGAAGATAAATCCGATTGACATTGATCTATCGTATAATTTGGAAAAAGACCAGTTTGAATCATAGCGTCAAATACATCTTCTTTATATAGCCAATACTGAATTTTCTCATATTGTTCATAAAAATATCGAATAATAACTCGATATCGATCCACGTTTTCTGCTCGTAAATAATTTACTTCTGTAATTGGTTTTGTTAGTTTTTCATTGATTTTCATATTTAAATTTTACTACACTTTTATACAAACAAAAAGGAATTGAATGATTTCACTCACTCAATTCCTAATTCTCTTTCATTTCATTAAATACTTGTAAAGCTAAGCAGCCAAGTCCTGTATGAATTCCAACTGCACTAACTAAATCAATGACTTTGACTTTTGCTCCTTCAATTTGACTTTCAATCTTTTGTGCATATTCTTTTGCAGCTTCTAACGCATCAACGTGAGCTACAATAAATGTATAATTAGAATCTACATTCAGTTCTTTTAAATGTTTTATAACACGATCTTGTGCACGTTTCATTGTACGTACTTTATCTAATACATCCACTTTTCCACTTGTACTTTTACCAATATGCAAAATAGGTTTGATTTTCAATAAGCCACCTAATGCAGCAGCCATCGGTGTCAATCTTCCACCACGTTTCATGTGATCTAAATCATCACACAACAACACAGTTTCACAACTATCCGCAATGCTTTGTAGTTTTTTAATAATTTCATCAATTGGAATGTTTGCTTCATACATCTTTTTAGCTGTCTCAATCATACATCCTTGTTCAACCGCTGTACAATAACAGTCAACGCCTACAAATTTCATTTCTAATTGATTCGCAATCATTTCCATAGAATCCAATGTTCCAGATAATCCTCGGCAAATAGGAACCGCAAAAATCGTGTCATATCCTTCATGTTTTAATTTTTCAAAACAATCTTGAATTTTACCTAAACTAGGCAAGGATGTTTTCAACACTTTTTTCTCATGTAATTTTTGAATCACTTCTGAATATGTAATTTCGGTATATTCATCTTTTGATTCACCATCACATGTAATTTGTAAAGGTAAACAATAAATTCCTTTTTCTTCCCAATAGTCTGGATGCTGGCCTGTTCCGGTATCCGTTACAAATGCAATTTTCATGGCTAGGCCCCCTTTACTTTTTTCACAAATTGAATTCCTACAGCACCTAATCCTGTGTGTACTGCAATAACGGCATACATTGGATCTGTATGGATTTGAATATCTTCGCCAACCACATCGTGTAGCTCATCAATCACCAATTGTGTACCTTCTTGATTTTCTCCGTTTAATACATAAAATTCATAATCTTGTGCATTCGCATCTTTTGAAATCACTTTAACAGCTTTTTTAATAGCTTTTGACATTGTTCTTACTTTATCAAAAACATCTACCTTACCTTCTGTATTTTTAGACACTTCTAGGATTGGTTTAATTTTTAACATACCTGCAAGCTTAGCAGCCATTGGAGTTAATCTTCCTCCTTTAGCTAAATGATCCAAATCTTCGGGAATCAAGAATCCTCTCGAATGTTCAATACTTTCCTTTAAACGTGAGATGATTTCTTCTGGATGTATTTTTTGTTCAACTAATTTTTGGGCAGATAACACTAAATATTTTTCCACACCTAAAGTTGTATATATATCTAATGTATGGATTTTAACTCCATGCCATTTACCAGATGCCTGTATTGCTTGATTTGTTCCTGATAAACCATTAGACAATGTAATTAAAATAACATCTGTAATGCCATCTTTTTTATATGATTCTAATAAAGCCTCAATATCGCCTAATGGTGGCATGCTTGTTTGAGGCATAAAGCCTCTTTCTAAGAATGAATTTAATTCTTCTACTGTTAAATCCACCCCATCTAAATATGTTTTATCTTCTATTTGAACCTGTAAAGGTAAAAAATCAATTCCTAAATCGTTTGCTTCTTGTTTTGTTAATCCACAACCACTTTCTGTTAATACACGAATCTTCATTAAAACCCTCCTTTTATAAAATCATCCTAATCCTAACACGAAATATTAATTTTCTCAAATGTCTGATATAATTGGATTGAGGTGATTTATATGAGCGCTTTCATTTCTTTTGAAAATGTTAAAAAGACTTATCATATGGGAGAAATCGATATCCATGCATTAGATGATGTAAGTTTTGAAATTGAACAAGGTGAGTTTGTGATCATTGCTGGCGCAAGTGGTGCTGGTAAAAGTACTATCCTAAATTTACTTGGTGGAATGGATACTGTCAGCGAAGGAAAAATCATCGTAGATGGTCGTGAAATCAGTTCTTATAAAGAAAAAGATATGACACTTTATCGAAGATATGATGTTGGATTTGTTTTTCAATTTTATAATTTAGTCCAAAACTTAACTCTTCGAGAAAATGTCGAGCTAGCAACACAAATTTGTAAGAAGCCACTTGATATTGATGAAACTATAGATCTTGTCGGATTGAAAGATAGAACTTACAATTTTCCTAGTCAGTTATCTGGTGGTGAACAACAACGTGTTGCGATTGCGAGAGCTTTGGCTAAAAATCCAAAACTTCTACTTTGCGATGAGCCTACAGGTGCTTTAGATTATCAAACTGGTAAACAAGTCCTTAAAGTTTTGCAAGATACATGTAAGACACAAAATAAAACAGTTATAGTAATTACCCACAACTTAGCATTAACACCAATGGGAGATAAGGTCATTAAAGTTCGTAGTGGAAAAATCGAAAGTATTACATATAATGAACATCCAATGGATGTCAATGATATAGAGTATTAATATGCCTGCTACTTATTTAAAGGATATTTTCCGTGAAATTAAAATCTCCCTTGGCCGTTTTCTCTCTATCCTTTGTATCGTGGCGATTGGCGTTGCTTTTTTTGCAGGAATTAAAGCCAGTGCTCCAGATATGAAGAACAGTGCCGATACATATTTTGATAAATATAATGTTCAGGATATTCAAGTTTATTCTACAATTGGTCTAACAAAAAAAGATGTAGCTGCTATCAAAAAAATTAAGGGTGTTAAGTCTGTACAACCAAGCTTTTCAATGGATACATTATCTCAAATTGATTCCACGCAAATGGTTATAAAAGTCATTTCTTATGGAATTGATCAAAAGATGAATAAGATACGTGTGGTGGAAGGGCGAATGCCTGAAAGAGAAAATGAATGTTTGGTTGAAGCTAGTTCTGCAACGAATAAGCTGTATGGAACTTTCCACATTGGAGATACTATCAAACTACAAAGTGGTACAGATGAAGCTTTATCCAAATCATTAAAACATACAAAGTATAAAATTGTAGGTACTTGTTATAATCCGAATTACTTATCTTATGAAAAAGGTTCAAGTAATATTGGTTCTGGAACTGTAAACTCATTTATATATATTCAAAATACAAATGTTTTAAAAGATTATTATACAGAAGTGGATGTATGTGTAAAAGGGGCTAAAGATTTAGATTGTTATAGTGATGAATATTTTGATGTGGTTGATCCAGTATTAAAGAAGATCAAAAAGATTTCAAACAAACAAATCGATGCACGTATTCAATCTTATCAGTCTGAATTAGATGAAAAAAAGCAGGAAGCCAATGATAAATTTAAGGATGCTGAAAATCAATTCAATGATGCTCAAAATAAGATCGATTCTGGACTTTCTGAAATTCAAAGCAATGAATTAAAGCTACAGAATTCTAAAGATCAAATCAATCAAGGGTGGAATGAATATTATGCAAATTTACAATTATTAGATAATATTCCTACCTTACAAAATGCGATTGCTCAAATTGAAGAGAGTGAGAAAAAGCTGCCTGAGTTATTGTCTCAGAAAGAACAGGTTGAAAATGGTTTACAACAAATTAATGCCGAAGGTGATTTAAACACAAAGAGGACATTAATCCAAAATGCTATTGATTTTATTGATATTGCACTTAAAAAACTAGAGAACTATCCTGATTCAAGTGATGCTGAAACTATAAGGATCAAATTAAATGAAAAGAAAGAACTACTTCAAGGACAACTATCTTTAATTGATCAAGCGATAGCTAAAAAAGCAGAGTTAGAAGCAATTCTACCTCAAATTCAGTCTGGAATTGAGAAAATTCAAGCTGGTGTTGCAAAAAAGGCTGAATTACAATCTCAACTTAATCAATTATTGAATGCGAAAAATGAATTGAATAATGCTTATGTATCATTAATTAATGGTCAAGCTCAATATGAGGATGGAGTATCTAAAATTGAAGATGCGAAAAATGAATTGAATAAAAGTATTGAGCAACTTACGTTATCAAAAGCGGAATTTAATATTCAAAAGCATGATGCTTTAAGAGAATTAAGTGATGCTCAATTAGAAATCGATAAAATGGAAGGTAAGTGGATCGTATTAGATCGCAACTCTCATTATTCTTATCGTGATTATGGTGCTTGCGCAGATCGTATGGATGGCATTGCCAAAGTATTCCCTGTATTCTTCTTCTTAGTAGCAGCCTTAGTTTGTATGACAACAATGACTAGAATGGTTGATGAACAAAGAAATGAAATGGGAACTTTAAAAGCTTTAGGCTACTCAAAGTTACAAATTGCTTCTAAGTATATCATATATGCCTTAATCGCTAGTATTTTAGGATCTATATTAGGATGTTCTTTAGGAATGTATTTGTTCCCAACCGTCATTTTCAACGCTTGGAACACATTATATAATATTGATCAAATTAAATTTTTATTTCAACCAGGACTTATATTATTAGCTAGTGGATCTGTTACAGGTATTACTTTACTGGCAACACTTTATTCTATTTATAGTGAATTGATTGAAATGCCTAGTCAGTTGATGCGTCCTAAGGCTGCAAAAGCTGGTAAAAAGATTCTTTTAGAAAGAATTTCATTTATATGGAAACGATTATCTTTCCTACAAAAAGTAACGGCTAGAAATATTTTCCGTTATAAAAAAAGATTCTTTATGACCATCATTGGTATTGCTGGATGCTCTGCATTACTAGTAGCTGGTTTTGGGATTAACGATAGTATTTCGGATATTGTTAATCAACAATATAATGTTATTTATCATTATGATGCAACAGTTTCTGCTAAAACGAGTGAGATTACTTCTCAAATAAAATCTTTAAAAGGCGTTAAAGATGTTTATGAAGAAGATCATCTTGCGGTAACTACAAAAATAGAAAACAAAGACATTTCAACTACAGTTCACATTATTTCCAATGACAAAAAATTTAAAGATTTCTGTACTTTATTTAACGGTAACAAAGAATTCGATCTTGACGATTCTTCTGTATTGATCTCTCAAAAAATGGCTACAAAATTAAATAAGAAGGCTGGAGATACAATTAAAATTAAAGATGCGAATAATAAAGTCATAAAAGCTAAAATAAAAGGTGTATTTACAAATTATGTTGGTCACCATATTTATGCAAGTGAATCTTTATACAAGAGTTGGAATACAAGCGCAAAAACAACGCATATTTACTTAATTAAATCTAAAAAAACAACTAAGAAGTTTGAACGTAACTTAGGTAATAAAATTATGAATATTGATGGTGTACAAAGTGTAACTTTCTATTCATCTCTACAAAAAAACTTTAAAGATATGATCAAGAGTATTTCTTATATTGTAGTTGTTCTTGTTATTTCAGCTGCTTGTCTTGCCTTTGTAGTTCTGTATAACCTTAGCAATGTTAATATTTCCGAAAGAAAACGTGAAATTGCTACAATTAAAGTACTTGGATTTACTAGAAAAGAAGTAGATGCATATATCAATAGAGAAACAATTCTATTAACTATTTTAGGTTCATTGATTGGTTTAGGTATCGGTATTGGATTACATCATTTGATAATGAACTTAGCCGAGATGGATGATATTATGTTTGGTAGAACAATCAATTCAATATCTTATGTGATTAGTTTTGTAATGACGATTGGTTTCAATGCAATTATCAATTTGTGTATGCATAAAAAACTAAATAACATTCAAATGGTTGAATCATTAAAAGCTGTGGAATAACCCACAGCTTTTTTTTATAAAGACACATTTAATAAATTAGGATATAAAGCTAAAATCAACACTCATACAACGT
>OLGF01002723.1_pt1 | contig 15905 bp, 8 predicted proteins | sample 1604971 | NCBI WGS metagenome assembly OLGF01 (sample SAMEA3888902, study PRJEB22519) | human gut metagenome | biome: human gut; feature: human-associated habitat; material: faeces | place: Denmark | collected 2011 | reverse complement strand
CGATGGCTGTCATATAGAGCCAAGCCTTGTTGTGAACGAGGTCGGCAAACTGCTGAAAAGAGAACTTCTCTGCACGCTTTGGCTTGAGACGTTCCTTGGTGAGGAGTCCACAAGCTAAGGTCATCACAGCAGCAATGATACCGAGTACGGCACCAATGACTGCATACTGATGAGCAGCATTTCCACCTACCATCTTCTGGAGATATGGGAAGGAAAGCAAGGTAGCAAAACCCATCGCATAAGCTCCCACCATACGGAAAGAAGAGAACTGGTTCTTCTCATCATCATCTTCGGTCATCACACCAAGCAATGAACCGTAAGGAACATTCACCATAGTATATACCGCCATCATCAGGAGATAGAGGGCATAAGCATAGATTCGCTTGCCTACAGGACCGAAGTCTGGCGTGTAGAGCAAGAGGGCGAATATCAATCCGAAAGGAATGGCACCATAGATGAGCCAAGGACGATAGGTGCCGAAACGGCTCTGGGTACGGTCAGCAAGACTACCCATCAACGGGTCGGTAACCACATCGAACATACGAGCCACAAGCATCAGCACCGCAGCATCGGCAAAAGAGAGTCCGAAGACGTTGGTAAAAAACAGAGGAAATGCAATAGACATCACCTTCCATACGATACCACCGGCAGCAGCATCACCGAGTGCATAAGCAATTTTTTCTTTTATACTAGCCATTGTTTTACTTTGAACTTTTAATTTTGAACTTTGAACTGTACGAAAAAGGGATTCGCCCCTCGTACATATTTATAATACGTACGAGGGTAAAGAATCCCTACAATCTTAATACCTATGAAAAAAATTACTTATTTAATGTTTCCTTATTCTTTGCAACTAAAGCCTTGATCTTCTCTACTGAGAACTGAGTGCGATAGTCGTCCTTTGGTGTATTCATGCAGTAATCAACCAGACGGTCGATGGTAGAAGTAGCTACATGCATACGTGTATCAGAAGAAGCATAGTAGATGAATACCTTGCCATCCTCATCTGCAATCCAACCATTGGTGAAAACAACATTCATCACATCACCGATATACTCAGGACCTTCCGGTACGAGAAGGTATCCACCTGGCTCTGCAATCACCTCTGTAGGATCCTCAAGAGATGTCATATACATATAGAGCACATAACGGAGACCGCTGGCACAGCCACGAACACCGTGAGCCAGGTGCAACCAACCCTTATCTGTCTTGATAGGATGAGGACCCTCTCCGTTCTTCACCTCCTGAATGGTATGATAGTGACGGGCATTGATGATCTTCTCTTCCTTGATTTCAGCATGGGTGATATCATCAACCAATGCCCAGCCGATACCACCGCCTGAACCTGTATCGATGAAACCATCCTGTGGACGGGTATAGAAAGCATACTTGCCATCAACGAACTCTGGGTGGAGAACCACATTGCGCTGCTGACTCTTGGTCTTCAAATCAGGAAGACGCTCCCAGTTTACCAAGTCCTTGGTACGTGCGATAGCAGCTGTTGCTGTTGCAGCACTGAGGTCACCTGGCTGATCATCATCATGACGCTCTGCACAGAACACGCCATAGATGTAACCATCCTCATGAGCGGTGAGTCGCATATCATAGATATTGGTAGCAGGAACCACATCCTCTGGCATGGTGATAGGCTCATCCCAGAAGCGGAAATTGTCGATACCGTTAGGACTCTCGGCTACAGCAAAGAAACTCTTGCGGTCGGCTCCTTCTACACGAACAACGAGGAGATACTTTCCGTTCCACTTGATGGCACCGGAATTGAGGGTAGCATTCATCATGATGCGCTGCATCAGATATGGGTTACTCTTTTCATCGAAGTCGTAGCGCCACTTCAATGGTGTATGTTCTGCGGTAAGGATAGGGTTCTTATACTTCTCGTAGATACCGTTTCCCCACTCTACCGGTTCATTCTTACGGCTCAGCAATTCCTCATGATGAGCACGGAGAGCCTTCACTTTTTCTTGAAATGTTGTCATAATATATCTTTTTTACTTTTTTACCTTTACAATGTCTTTGACAAAAAGGACTTTCTTTTCGTTCTTGAATGCCTTGAAGTCATTGACGATGGCTCCATCACCTACTCCAGGGAGATAAGCTTCCTCCTGAGGTTTGTCCCAAGCATTGCGCCAGAAGAGAACGTAGCTCAACTGATACTTCTGAAGTACTGGCCAAAGAGTCTGGGTGAACCAGTTCTGCTTCTGCGAAATGCCTCGGCATCCTGTCTCGGAGAGCGCAGGAATCTTGTTGATTTTCTGGGCAGCCTGCATCATCACATCCAATGTCTCGGTAAGATTCTTCTGATAGGTGGCATCATTGTTGTCAAACTCATAGATGTCAACGCCTACCAGATCAACGAACTCATTACCCGGATAACGCTCCAAGAAAGCATCAACGTTCTTCTCGTCTCCCAAGTTTGGCGACCAAGCCCATACGATGTTGTTACACCCTGCTTCAGTAAGTCTGTGATAGGTTTTTGCGTAAAGTTGGTTGTATTGCGCAGGTGTACAACTGTTGGCTCCCCACCAGAACCATCCGCCATTCATCTCATGCCACGGACGGAAGATAACGGGAACGAGTTGTCCTTTATCATTCTTCAACGAGAGGATGAAATCTGATACTTTCTTGAGCCATGCATCAAACTTCTGCTGCTGAGCACCTCCGTCAAGAACAGCAGCTACGGCATCCCCCTTCGGATCCCATGCATTCTCTCCTGTTGCCGGATTCCATGGATGCCAACTCAAGGTTACGATACCGCCACGCTTGTGCTGTGCCAGAATCTCCTTTCTCATACGGTCGAAAGGAACGCCGTCGAGATTTTCCTTGCTGTCGAGTTCTATCTTACCGAGGTCGAATCCCATCACTGCAGGATAGTCGCCCGTAGTGAGGAGCACGTCGCTCTTTCCTTCATCCCATTTCCAGGTGGTACCATACACCGGGTCATCCTGATGACCCAACATGATACCCTTGCTTAATAATTTCTGCAACCGAGTCTTCAGCTGTCCTGCAGGTGTTTTACTGCAATCTTTCTTGCCTTTGCAGCAGGATGTATTGGCAGCCTGGACTGATGTACCAATGACACCGTCCACCTGAGCCATTGCTCCCTGCATCGCCAGCAGACAAGCTGCACTCAATAAATATTTCTTCAATACCATATCTTTATAATATTAAGTGTTAAATGTGAAGTTATTAGCATTTGAATTGGCTTTCCCTTCGGACACCGAACGTTGTTTCTTCTCTCATCGTTCTTCACTCTTCACTTTCGAAGCTGCGCTTCGATGAATCGCTGCCATTCATCCCACTGCTCCTGATACCAGAAATGTCCAGTCATCTGATAGAGACTCAAGGTCTTAGGAGCCTTTACGCTATTGTAAAGTCCGTAAGATGATGTAGGAGGAACCACCTCGTCATTATATCCGAAGCTATACCAACCCGGACAAGTGATGCGACGGGCGAAGTTGGCACCATCATAATAGCGGGCTCCTTCGAGGCGCGCCTTCTCCAAATCAGTCAGTTTCTGCTCTTTCCAGGCAGCACCCTGTGCCTTGTCTTCCTTATAGAAGTAGTGTGGCCAACCGCCAGCAACTCCGTGAATCTCAGCCTCATAATCGCACATAGCATCATGAACAGGAGCCAGGAAAGTGATGCGCTTATCGAGAGCTGCCACAGCGATAGAAAGAAATCCACCCTGTGAAGAACCGGTCACACCGATGGTCTTGCCATTCCATTCTGGAAGGGAAGCGATATAATCCACACCACGGACAGCACCGGTTACGACTCTCTTATAAGAGTTGCGGTTCGGATTTTCGAGATTGGTATCCCAGTAACCATTCAGTTCACCATTGGCAAGATCATCATATACCTTCTGCTCCATGGTAACAGGAACACCGTGAATACCGATTTCGAGCACGATGCACTCAGCAGGAGCTGTATAGGTATCGCCAGCATAAGGGCGGACACCGGCACCAGGAACACGGAGAAGAGCAGGATATTTACCTTCCTTGACCGGAACACTCAGGATGCCATACATCTTAGAGCCCCAGCGGTTGTTGTTATAGCTGATTTCATATACATTCTTATCCTTGGTACAACGCTCTGGAAGGAGCACCTTGGTAGGATTGAGGTCATTCTGTCTTGCCTCATCCAATGCCTTCTTCCAGAAAGCATCAAAGTCTTTCGGTTCCTTGGCAAACGGCTGGATCTTTTCTGGAGAGAAACCTGCAGTACAAAGTCCCTCATAATTCTTGCCATCTACATGAGCTATCACCTTGAAGCGATAGAAGCCCGGCTGCTTGAGCGCCCCACTCCATTTCATGGTTCCGTCTTTCAGCACAGCACTCTTCTTCACTTCCGGAAACATTGCCGGACCAGCTTCGTAGTCTATCTTGACGTTATCGAGAAGCGTTCCGCTTTTTCTCACATTGACGGTGAAGTTAGCTTTCTCACCTACCTTGTAGTTCCAATTCTGATGATCAGGAGTAACCGAAACCACAATGTTGTTGCCTCTGATTTGTGCGCGAAGGTTCAAAGAACCCAGCGCACTTATCAGAACACTTATAATTATTAACTTAAAAACCTTTGCATTACTATTCTTCATTTTTATGTCCATATTGTTAGTTACACTGTCAAGTTTTACGGTTGCAAAGTTAAGGATATTTTTCGACAAACCCATGTACTATTTTGCCGAATAAACGTACTTTCATTTCAAAGAATAAAAAAAATGCAAAAAAAGCACAGGTAACTACATGAACGGTATTCTTTTGCAAATCTATTTACTACATTCTAAAAGATATATCTATACCTATTTCCTGATATATATAATTTAATGTACGCGAACCTTATAATATATAGAGATTTTATACGTTGTTACAACTAGATTGGCACAGAAAAACCTCTTTTCTTAACACAAGTCAAGCAAACCGTAAATAAAATGTAAAACATACACTCTACAGCATGCAGAGACAAGAAAAAATGCTTCATATCTGCCATAAAGCAGAAAAGTATCAGTAATCAGCAAAATAGGTGCAAGGTTTTCAGCAAAAAACTGTTATCTTTGCACCGGAATACGAAAGTAGCCTAAAAGATAAGAAATTACAAGAATAAACAATATAAAAACAATCACAACAATGAAACAAGAAAAGGCAACCTAGAGCAAGCCTCTTGCTTTCCTCCCCATCAAGATGTATGGGCAAAGGATGAACCAGAGAGCGATTATCCGTTTGGGATCTCCTCCAAATGACGAGAGCATCTTCGAAAAAGAAGTGTTTGAAGATGAACTGCTCGACAGGCAGAGGAAACGCCAAACTGTTTTAACCAACTAACAAAAAGTTTATGAACATCAAAAGTAGAGAAAAGTTGCTTGCTGGCGTAGCTGCCCTGAGTTTTCTCGGCATCTCTCCTCAGCAAACTTTCGCAGCCCAGATCACAACGAGCCAGGCTGTTCAACAAGCAAAGAAGATTACAGGTAATGTTACCGATGCAATGGGTCCTATCATCGGTGCTACCGTAAAAGTTAAGGGCACCAAAAATGCCGTTGTCACAGATATGGACGGTAACTACACGCTGAATGTAGCTGCCGGACAGACCGTTGAAGTATCCTACGTAGGATACATCGCCAAATAATTCAAGGTGGGCGGTCAGAACAAATACAACATTACTTTGACCGAAGACAACAACAGTCTTCAGGAAGTAGTGGTTGTAGGTTATGGTACCATGAAGAAGAGCGACCTCGCCGGTGCTTCCGCTTCTATGGACGAAAAGACATTGAAACAGACTCCTATCACCAACGTTGACCAGGCTTTCCAGGGAAAGATTTCAGGTGTGAACGCTGTCCAGACATCCGGTCAGCCAGGTTCTGCCGTAGCCGTTAGCGTGCGTGGTATCGCTACTATCAACGCCAACTCAGAGCCATTGTACGTTGTAGATGGTGTCATCTTCAATTCTCAGAGCAACAGCGGTTCATCACTCGGTTTGGGTGACAAGCTCGGTAATGGTTCTCACTCAGCCGTATCTCCATTGTCTTTGATCAACCCTAGCGATATCGTGAGCATGGAGGTATTGAAGGATGCTTCTGCCACCGCTATCTATGGTGCTCAGGGTGCCAATGGTGTCGTGTTGATTACTACCAAGAAGGGTAAGGCTGGCGAAGCTAAGTTTACCTATACCGGTAGCGTAGCTGCAAGCCGTCAGAACAAGCGTCTGGATATCATGAACTTGCGCGAGTTTGCAGAATATTACAACGACCTCGCCAACCAGGGAGAAATCTCCAAGCCAGACCCAGTATATAGCGACCCTTCTATCCTCGGTATCGGTACCAACTGGCAGGATGCTATCTTCCAGACCGCTTGGCAGCAGTCACACCAGATTGCCGCAGAGGGTGGTACTGATAAGGTAAACTACTATATCTCAGGCAACTGGACAGACCAGGACGGTACCATCATCGGTTCTGAATTCCAGCGCTACTCTATGCGCGTAAACCTCTCTGCACAGTTGAAGAAATGGTTCAAGCTCGGACTGAATGCTACCTATTCAAAGACATCAGAGAGCTTGAAACTGGCTGACGGTGAAGAAGGTTTGATCAACTACTCATTGACTACACCTCCAGATATCCAGATTTACAATATTGATGGCGGATACTCAAGCGTATCTAAGGAAGGATTCACCAATCCTAACCCTATCGCTTTAGCAATGGAAGATGATATCCTGCTCGACCGTCAGAGCCTGAACGGTAGTGTCTTTGCAGATATCACCCTGATGAAGGGCTTGACCTGGCACAGCCAGTTAGGTTTCGACATAGGTGCATCCAAGGCTGACACCTACAGTCCTATGATAGACCTCGGAACCTGGAAGCGTCAGAGCAACCAGAGCCGTCTGCAGAAGAACAGCAATACCTTCTGGTCATTGAACAACTATCTGCAATATTCTACCAATATCGGCAAACATAGTATCACTGCCATGCTCGGTCAGGAATGCTGGGAATCAAAATATGACTATCTGGCATTTCTCAACACCCAGCTTCCTAACGATGTAGTTCACAACCCAGCATTGGGACAGGGTGACCCTAAGCCTAACGCAGGATGGGGTAGTTCATCTATGGCTTCCTTCTTCACCCGTGAGACTTACAACTACGACGACCGTTATCTCGCTACCTATACCTATCGTTATGATGGTAGCTCAAACTTCGGTCCTAACAACCGTTGGGCAGGTTTCCACTCATTGGCTTTGGGTTGGCGTTTCACCAACGAGCAGTTCATGAAGGGCATCAAGTGGTTGAGCAACGGTAAGTTGCGTCTCGGTTGGGGTCAGACAGGTAACTCCAATATCGGTGGTTACAAGTGGGGTTCTGCCATGAGTACCATGGATACAGCCCTGGGTACCAGCTTCCGTCCTGCCAACCTGAAGAACCTCGACATCAAGTGGGAGACTCAGGAGCAGTGGAACGTAGGTCTTGACCTCGGTTTCTTCAACAGCCGTGTGAACCTGACCGTAGACTGGTACAAGAAGATGAGCAAGGACATGCTGATGCAGCTCAACCTGCCTTCTATCATGGGTACCAGCGGTAATGCATCTTCAGCCCTCGCTGCACCATACGGAAACTATGGCGACATCGAGAATACCGGTCTTGAGATTGCCCTCAACACCCACCCTATCGTCACCAAGGACTTCGACTGGAGTTCAGACGTCACCATCTCTATCAACAAGAACAAGTTGAAGAGTCTTTCCGGCAGTACCGCATTGCTCGGTAAGGGACAGTGGAGCGACGTTGTTTCCCGTTCTACACCAGGTGAATCACTCTACAACTTCTACGGTTACGTAGTAGAGGGAGTATATAAGGATTACAACGATATCATCAGTTCTCCAGTGCAGACCCTGCAGAAGAACAACCCAATCTCTGTAACAACAGATGCAGATGGCACCAAGCACTATGCATGGATTGACGATCCATCTAAGTTCAGCCGCAGCAACACCACCTATGTAGGTGACTTGAAGTACAAGGATATCAACGGCGATGGCATCATCGACGAGAATGATAAGACCAACATCGGTTCTCCACTCCCTAAGTGGACCTTCGGATGGAACAACACCTTCCGCTACAAGAACTTCGACCTGAATATCTTCATCAACGGTTCTGTAGGCGCCAAGGTAGCCAACTATCTGAACATGAAGATGACTCACATGAACTCTCCATGGAGCAACCAGTTGAAGGATGTAAACAAGCGAGTTCACCTCGTAGCCAAGGATGGTAACCAGACTGGTAACTGGTATGACAACATCTCTAATCTGACCGTTGACAATCCAAACTCGATGTACCCACGTGCATCCATCAACGACCCTAACGATAACGACGCATTCAGCGACCGTTATATCGAGGATGGTTCATACCTCCGCTTGAAGAGCATGGCTCTGGGATACACATTCGACCAGAAGCTTATCCAGAAGATTGGTCTGACCAATCTCCGACTGACTCTCACAGCGTCTAACCTCTTTACCATCACCGGTTACAGCGGTTACGACCCAGAGGTAGGTCTCTCTACTCAGAGTGCGAATGTATATGGTCTGGACTTCGGTCGCTACCCTTCTCCAACCACCGTTACATTTGGTTTGAACTTATCATTCTAATATCCAAAACGAACAGTTATGAAATTTAAGAACATTAAATATACAGCATTTGTAATGCTCCTCGGTATGGGAATGACCTCTTGCAGTGACTTCCTTGACAAGCCAGTGGAGGACAATTACAACACAGAGAACTTTTACAACGGTGATGCAGCCTGCATCTCTGGCGTAAACTATCTCTCCAACTCACCTTGGTATGATTTCCAGCGTGGTTTCATCAAGATTGGTGAGGTTATGTCGGGTAATATGTATTGGGGTTCAAGCCCTTACATGAACTTCAGTACCAATGGTACCGATGAGGACCTGGTAAACATGTCTTACTCTCTCTGGGCAGAGATTGGTCACTGCAGCACTGTTTACGAGTCATTGCAGAAGGCAATCAACACCACAGAGAAGGTGAAGAACCAGTGTATGGGCGAATGTCTTGCCTGGAAGGCGATGGCATACTTCTATCTGGTACGTACCTTCGGTGATGTGCCTATCATCCACAGCAACTCAGAGACGCTTGGCAAGGGTGACTACAACCAGTTGAGCAAGGTAGAAAAGGCTGATGTATATGAGTATATCATCATGACCCTGGAAAAGGCGATGGAGCTTCTTCCTAAGGAAAAGAGCACTTCGGGTCGCATCGACTACTACTGTGCAGAAGGTCTGCTCAGTAAGGTTTATCTGACCAAGGCTGGTGTTTCAGGCTCCTTGAATCAGGACGATTTGAAGAAGGCAGCCGAATATGCCAAGGATGTCATCGAAAACTCAGGCAGAGGACTGATGGAGCACTACGAGGACATCTTCCGTGGCTCTAACCAGTTCTGCGACGAAATTCTGATTGCATGGCGCTGGACAGTAGGTACTCAGTGGACTTCTCAGAACACCCTCCAGAGCGACTTGGCTCCAGAAGGTTTCGATGAGAATGGTGACTGCTGGGGCGGTTGGGGCGGTCCATCGGTTGATTTGATGGAAGCCTTCGGTGTATCTCCTAAGGATGATCCAGCAAGCCGTGTAGATCCAGACCACCGTCGTAAGGCAACCATCATGATGCCAGGCGATGTATATTCTTACTTCTGGAGAGACCACGATCTTCCTGCCAATGCACAGAAGGACGGTCTGAAGAAGGGATTCTCTTACCTGGATTTCTGGTATAACAAGGGTTACAATGCAGCTGCAACTGGTCAGTGCCAGGGTCCTTGCGGTGGTAGCAACGTGAAGAACCTCTATGGTGACAACTATGACCACAAGGAAGAACTGGGCATCACTCCAACCCGTATGTCTAATGCTCTCCCTACTCCACTCCTCCGTCTTTCAGACATCTATCTGATTTATGCAGAGGCACAGGTACAGATGGGTAACAATACCGATGCACTTGCCCTGGATTGCTTCAACAAGGTTCGTGGCCGTGCATACGAGTGGCAGGGATTCGTAAGAAAGACCTCTCTTACATTCGATGACATCTGGAAGGAGCGCCGCCTGGAGTTTGCAGGTGAGGGTGACCGCTGGTATGACTTCGTACGCCGTGCATACTATGATGTAGACAGCTGCATCAAGGAATTGAAGGCACAGCACCGCAATGCGATGTGAAACTGCGATGCAGTTTACAAGGCATACTACAACAGTGGTACATGGGACAACTCAGAAATGCAGTATGATGAGAATACCCCAGCACCTAATGTAACAGCCAGCAGCTTTACTTTGCCATTCCCTACAGAGGACGTAGCCCTGAACCCTAACCTGGGTAGCAATGCTACTCCAATCCATGTAGATGTACGTAACACATATAGTTATTAATCAATTAAGAGAATTTCATTATGAATATCAAGAATATAAATGGGGCTTTATTCGCCATGGCACTTGTTGCAGCCAGCGCAGGATTCACTTCTTGCGAGGACGAGCCAGACAAGTATGAAGTTGCAGGCGGAACTCCTACCATCGATTATGTTCGCCCTGTGGATGCTGCCAGCAAGGACTCACTGCTTACTGGTGCATCCCTCAACAATACCATCTGTATTGTGGGTAGAAACCTGAGAAGTGTGACCAAGATCAACTTCAACGACCAGTCAGCAGTCCTGAACACCAGTTACATGACGGACAACACCATCATCGTAACCGTGCCAAAGGCTATCCCTAACGAGGTAAGTGATAAGATCTACTTCATCACCAGCAAGCAGGACACCGTGGCATACGATTTCAAGACCATCGTGCCAGCTCCAACCATCCACAGCATGAGCAACGAGTGGGCAGCTCCAGGCGAGGAAGTAACTATCAAGGGAGACTACTTCCTGGATTACGACAACAGTCATCTGACTATCAAGGTGGGTGATAACTACACCATTCCTTACGAGGACCTGAAGATCACCCAGAACAGCATCCGCTTCAACATGCCAGAGGATATGCCTAAGCACGAGCCTATTACCATCACAACCATCAACGGTACTACCAAGGCTGGCTTCCGCTATATGGACAACCGCGGTATGCTCTTCGACTTCGATACTCCTTGGAAGGAAGGTGGAGAAGTGTTGGGCAACAATGGTTGGCACAATCGTACCATTACATCTGATGGCACATCACTTTCTGGCAACTACATGGTACTCGGTGAGACAGCCATGGGCGCAGACGGTGGCTGGAACGACGGTAACTTCTCGTTCGAGTACTGGCCAGGAAGCTGGCAGGACCCAGAGACCTACTCCAGCCGTCCACGTATGCAGGATCTTGCAGACTTCAGCGATTGGAAGAACATGAGCCTGAAGTTTGAGATGTGCATCCCTAAGGACAACGGTTGGTCGGCTGCACCTATGCAGATTTACTTTGGTAGCGTAAGCCAGGTTTCCAATGGTGGTGCAGGTGTACAGGATATCTATGGCAACGTATTGGCAGGAGCCAACAACACCTTCTTCCACGAGCAGGGTAAGTTGGCACGTGCCCTCTACATGCCATGGCAGAATACAGACGACAAGACATATAACACCGAAGGTAAGTGGGTAACCGTAACCATTCCATTGGCAGACTTCGTCTATGACTACGATGGCAACAAGGGATTGAGCTATACAGGTGTGAACGACTTCAGTGCCTTCAACATCTTTGTTATCAAGGGTGCATACAATGATGCCAGCGTATTGCCTACCGGTGTAGACTGTAACCCAATCATCAAGATTGACAACATCCGTGTGGTTCCAAACAAATAAACTTATAATCTGAATTGATATGAAAAAGATAAGCAAAATATTCGCTATGTTGGTGGTAGCCCTCGTAGGGCTATCGCTGACAGCGTGCAGCGACGGAGATGACCTCTCTACCGACCAGTATGGTAACGAGATTTCTCTCCAGTCATTCGGTCCATGCCCAGTGCTCCGTGGCGGTACCTTATATCTCTATGGTACCAATCTGGACCAGATTGAGTCTGTCAACCTTCCAGGTGCAGATCCTATCACCGCATACGAGATTCTCCAGAGCGGTTACAACAGCAAGATTTCCATCCAGGTTCCTGCCGAGAAATGCGAGCCGGGTCAGATTGTACTGAAGACCAAGAAGGGCGGCGAGATTACATCCGTATCTCCTATCACCTATCGTGAGGACATCGAAATCACCAAGTTCTTCGTAGGTAGCGAAGGTACTATGGCAGGTAATGTAGGCGATGTAGTAACCATCAAGGGTGATTACCTCAACCTGATGCACGGCGTTATCTTCGCAGGTAGCGATACCATCAAGGAGGCAGAGTTCGTAGGTCACGACCGCTATACCATCCAGGTGAAGATTCCGGCTGAGGCTCGTACAGGTGTCATCACATTGACAGATACCATCAAGGATGGTACCTCTCTGGAGACCAAGGAAGAGTTGACCATCAATACTCCTGAGGCGACTCCTATCAAGGACCGCAACATCAAGGCAGGCGAAATTCTCAGCATCAAGGGTACTTCATTCGACCAGATTGTCAGCGTGAAGTTTGAGGGCGCTACTGTAAATGCTGCCGACTTTAAGTCACAGAGTGCAGCAGAGATTACTGTTGCTGTTCCAGCCAAGGCTACAGACGGTACCTTCTATGTAGTAACCAAGAGCGGTATCGAGGTTCCTGTAGGCAACATCATCACCGTGGTTCCTACCCAACTCGTTGCAACACCTAACCCAGTGAAGAATGGTGCCGAACTCACCATCACCGGTAAGGATATGGATCTGATTACAGGCATTGCATTCCCTAATGCAGCAGCATCTCAGCTCAACAAGGTAGAGACAACCAAGGTAACTGCCACTGTTCCTGAGGATGCACAGGAAGGCGATATCACATTGAGTCTCGCCAACGGCAAGACTGTAACAGTAGCCTATACTTTGGTGAAGCCAACCGTAGCTTCTTGCACACCAGCAGCTATCACAGCTGGCGATAAGACCATCATCAAGGGTACAAATCTCGACCTCGTAGCAAGCATCACCTTCCCTGGCGATGTAGAGCAGACCGTTGAGAAATTTGCAGCTCAGAATGCCAATGCCATAGCAGTAACAGTTCCTGCAGCATGCGCCGGTACAGGCTTCAAGCTCAACCTGAAGAATGGTACAACCATAGAGGTGAAGGATGCATTGAGCATCAAGGCAGCTACCGATCCAGCTATCGCTTCTATCACTCCTGGAGAAGCTACAGCAGGTTCAACCATCACCATCACTGGCAAGAACTTCCAGAACATCCAGAACCTCTATATCGGTTCTTACAAGGTAAACCGCTATACCTCTCGTACCAATACTGAGATTGTATGCCAGGTTCCTGCCAATGCAGAAGTTGGTACCTACAAGATCGTGATGGAAGACCCAGACGGCAACAAGATTGAAGGTCCAGAATTCAAGGTGGTTCCTGCAGAAAAGGATATCGCTACTATCACAACCAACATGGACAACAGCGCCATCAAGTATCCATACAACTTCACTTGGGATGACACCGGTCGTTTCCGTATCATGAAGGCAGACCTCATCAAGTTGGGTGTCAAGGTAGGTTCCAAGATGCTCTTCTATAAAGAAGCAGGAGCTACCGGTCAGGTTCAGATCAACAACGCCAACTGGGGCGGTATTGATACTGTAGCCGACTGGAATGGTGATCAGAGCTGCATTGTAAAGGTATTCGATGCAGCCATGATGGAAGCTGTGAACAGCATCTCTGACGGTTGGAGTGATACTGCATTCATCCTCCAGGGCGACCTGAAGAATGTAACCAAGATTGCTGTCCTTCCATAAAATAGAAATATTTAACATAAAAAACGCATTTATGTGAAATATAATTTGTAAATTTGTGGCGTAGTTAATTAACTGCGCCACATTTTTGATTTTAACCAAAACATTAACCCGATATGAAGAAAATAGCATTATCCTTACTGGTAGCTCTCAGCTGCATCTCAGCCAAAGCTGCCGATGGCAAGTCGCTTTTTGTTTCATTCAACGATGGAAGCAGGATAGAGTTTGCACTGAGCACTCTACCGGAAGTGACCTTCGGGAATGACAAGATGACCGTGACTTCAACTGCCACTACTGCCTGTTACGAACTGTGGAAGGTTTCTACCTTCACCTACGGTACCACTACGGGCATCCAGCAAATTGAAGCCAACAGTAAGTTTGCCTTCGAAGGTGACCGCCTCATCGTAGACGGCACCCGCAACCAGGTGAGTGCCTTTGCTCTCGACGGAAAGGCAGTAAATCTCTCTCCGGTCATCGCAGGCGACAAGACCATCATTTCTCTTGATGGTTTAACCCACGGCGTATACATCATCAAAATCAATAACAAATCCATCAAAGTAGCAAGACAATGAAAAAGATATTACTCTCACTTCTGGCAGTAATGATTTCATTCACTGCCTTGGCACAAACTGATGGTGACAAGATTACCATCAACAATTCGGAAGGAAAGCAAGCTGAATGGAATCTGACTGGCGAAAGCAATACCATCAGCAGCATGAAGCACAATGCCAACAACCAACTGGAAATTTATGTGAAAGGCTTAGAAGAATTCGGTGCTTTCGAAACCTACGACATCAACAAGATTAACAATGTTGTCTTCTCTATCTATCACGAAAGCGAAGTAGGCGATGTGAATCTCGCTGACCCTGCTGCTACAGAAAAGACCAAGCGTCTCTACAAATATCTGCAGCTGAATTATGGCAGCAAGACCATCTCTTCGGTCATCGCCAACGTCAACTGGAACACCCAGGAAGCAGACAAAATCTATAAGGCAACAGGCAAATATCCTGCCATGAACTGCTATGACTTCATCCATATCTATGTTCCTAAGCAGGGTTCCAACGGATGGATCAACTATAACGACATCACTCCTGTCACCAACTGGGCAGACCAGGGCGGACTGGTATCGCTGATGTGGCACTTCAACGTGCCTAAGACAGAAAGCACAGTTCCGGGAACAGATGGTAGCGGTGTGACCTGCACCCCATCCGAAACCACCTTCAAGGCTGCCAACGTATTGACGGCAGGCTCTTGGGAGAACAAATGGTTCTATCAGGAGATGGACAAGGTGGTGGAAGTTCTGCAGAAGTTGCAAGATGCAGGCGTTGTTGCCATTTGGCGTCCTTTCCATGAGGCTGCCGGCAATGCCTGTCTGAAATCAGGAGCCAGCTGGGGCAAGTCCTGGTTCTGGTGGGGATATGATGGTGCCGAGACCTACAAGAAGCTTTGGCAGACCATGTTCGACTACTTCCAGAGCAAGGGAATCCACAACCTGATTTGGGCTTGGACCACACAGAATTACAATGGCGATGTCAATACCTATGACAATGATGCCGAATGGTATCCCGGCGACAAGTATGTAGATATCATCGGCCGCGACCTCTATGGCTATGATGCTGCCAAGCAGGCACAGGAGTTCAAGGAGATTCAGGCACGCTATCCTGGCAAGCTCGTAGCCCTGGCAGAATGCGGAACTGATGACAAGAGCAACACAGCTACCGCCGGCATCGATGAGGCATGGAATGCCGGTGCAAAATGGAGTTTCTTCATGCCTTGGTATGGAAGCAGCATGCCATCCAACGACTGGTGGAAGGCAGCATTGAGCAGCAAGAACGTGATTACCCGTGACCAGGTAAACCTGAATGCCAACTACGTAGAGGAAAGTGCTGTGGATGCAGTAAAGAACATGGGCATCGGTACCAACTTCGGCAACTGTACAGATGTGGTTGCCATGTGGATGAACATGAACAGCAACTCGGTTACTGATTTCGAGAAAGCTTGGGGACAGGTTCCTACCACCAAACCGATGGTAGATTTCCTGAAGAAGAACGGTTTTAATTCTGTCCGCATCC
>OLGF01002719.1_pt1 | contig 15923 bp, 9 predicted proteins | sample 1604971 | NCBI WGS metagenome assembly OLGF01 (sample SAMEA3888902, study PRJEB22519) | human gut metagenome | biome: human gut; feature: human-associated habitat; material: faeces | place: Denmark | collected 2011 | reverse complement strand
AGTCAATCACATTTTGGAAATGAGGTTTCTCGTACTTAATTTCATGCAGAAGATATTGGATTTCCTCTTCGGAGTTGAACTCCTTCCTATCCAGTTCTCTCAAATCTTCGATACTGAAATCTATTGGGCGTTTGGCGATATTAGAAACGACACTGACAGCATCGCTATCAAAATATTTAATATCTGACATTTGAACTTCGAATCGGAACAGTTTTCCGTCAACGGCATCATTCTCGCACGCAAAATACAGAGCTACCAAAGGATTTGTAGTAATATCCAAGAGGCGTGTCGGCAAGGAGTAATGCTGCATCTTGACCAACTTCTCAAAGGTAGATGTACACCCTTTGAAATCAGCTGGACTTTGAGCGATAATATCTCTGAAAATTCTATTTTCATTCTGGATTAAGAATTTCTCTCGATAGATGGAGGGAATCAATCCAAAACTCTTATCTGACTGTCCTCGATAAAAGATATGGTAATCCATATCGTCCTCTAATTCATCTTCAAGTTTCTCGAATAGAGTCCGGATGCTACCAATACTTGATGAATCACTCTCCGGTGTATAATTATATGCCTCGTATGAAATCTCCCACGGACGTTTCCCAAGAGTCTTGACTATTTTTTCTGACAACTCATTATATGATGCAAAACTATCATAAGTGTAGCCCAGTTTTTTACTTCTTAGATACGATGAAGTGTTGGAGTCCAAAGGAACATATCTTTCCGGATTAGCGTAGAACAGAACAATGCTGAGTTTTCCCTTTCCGACACTTTTAATGTTCAATGCAGTTTGAAAAAGTCGTTCATCTACTTTCCCTCCTTTTACTTGTCCGAACAATTCCCATAATACATTTATATCATTGTTGCCCCTGATTGTCTTCCATGGGAATAGATGTACTTTCATGGGATGTGTTGTCGGGATGCCTGATACATCTGTTGGTTCTGGACAACTAAAATTTAGCTTACGCCTTAAATCCTGTAGGATTTCTACTCTTCTTTCATCGGAGTGAAACTTGTTGAGATACGAAAAGAATGTAAATGGGTCGATCTCTTCCAAAACAATCTCTTTGCCTCCTTCTGAACCATCACGAAAACCGGAAATGCCGATTTCTTTTAGCGTAGATATAAGTTCCGGTTGGCTATTCTGTTTTCCAAGTAGCCAGTCGGATAGTTCTTTGTAGAGAGGTATCCATGTAAATTTAGAAGCTATGTTCATCTTGAAAAGGAATAGGCTTATTCGTTTGGTATTTACGATCTCTTGACTATTATTGGTATGTTATTGTTAAATAAATTAATTAAATCGTTTTTAGTTTTTCAAATAAAATAAAATGATGAGATTCGGGAAGGGATAATAAATACTCTTTTAATATGTCGTTGACTATTGAATAGCATCTCCCATACGGACTCCAGTTCTTTAAAAAGAAGCCATCTATTTCTTGGGGAATTAGAGAGCTATTTAATACTAAATCCTTATATATAGGATAGTTATCATTTTTTGAACAATCCCAATTAATACAATCAATAATATTATTAAAAATCAACGCTTTATATTTAACCGTGAAGTCCCCAATTATATCTACATCATACACTTCTCCCCCGTTAATATTAATATTAGGGAAGGAATTGTATATATCTTCCCTAATCATACATATCTCATTAATTCTTGCATAAGGAGGAAAATACGTATTTACAAAATCTGTTTCAGAATTAGACAAAATACCTTTGCCTTTGATTAATGCTTTTATAAATATATGGTTATTTACATTGTCAACAATGTCGTTTAAAGAAGAAGTACCGTTAGAATCTAATAGTATATCCTCAGAAAAAGTTACAAATTTTTTCCATAATTTGTTAGACGAATTTGTGTATAGAAAATAATAATTCATATTCGTTTCTTTTTAGTTATAGTATCATTCATTTTAGTACCTGGAGTTACACATTCAATTTTCATTTTTGCTAATTCTTCTCTAAAACCTTCTTCACCACCAATTTCTCCTGCCTGTTTTAATCTATCATATATCTCGCTGTGAAATCCTTCTTCACTATGTGGTCCTTTGTGTCCTGGCACATATACTTTATTAAGTGGATCATTTAAAACATCTTTTCGTTCATTGCCATTTTTAAATTTACCTAAACCATATTTACGGAATAATTCTCTAAATTTATCAGACCACTCTTCATTTTTATTAGTGCATATATGATGAACGTGCAATCCAAACACATCAATCCAAGTATTCGGATCATCTACATATCCATATAATGTTGGATTTCCCCCTGCGAGCCCGATAGAATCTTGCGATATGTATGCACCTGTCTTAGGGTCGTAGTAGCGGAACTCCTTATACTTCCGTTCTTTAAACTCTCAAAACTTTAAGGTCAGAGATAAAAAAAACAGTTCCCGCACTGCCTCACAGTCCAAAACGAACTCAAAGAACACAAAAAATCCGCAAAAAGCCAAAAACAGCTTCCTGCGGACAAAGGTAATAAAAAAGTCGGATTATCGGTTTATGATATGCGTATAAATCTGTGTGCTTTCCAAACAGCCGTGTCCTAAAAATCGGGCGATATTCTCCACGCTCATGCCGTTCTGTAACAGATGTGTAGCTATGGAGTGGCGTAAAACATGGAAGTGCAGCCGCTTGCGTTTAATCTCTTCGTTATCGCATTGTTGATGTAAATAGTGCAAATCCACCGACAGGGTTATTTTCTTCTGCACAAAAAGGCGGTCATGCCCGCACCTGATTCGATTGCGGAAGTTGTAAATATAGTGCTGCAAGGCTTTGTACACGTTGTCGCTCATCGGTACTATCCTGTCCTTGTAGCCTTTGCCCTGCCGTATAAAAATCGTTTTTCTATTGAAGTCTATTTCTGCGGGCGTAAGGTTGTATCCCTCGCTTAAACGCAATCCGCAGGCGTAGAAAAGTACAAAAACCAACTTCAACTGCTCCTGTTTGAGTTGCCTGTGTTCGTGGTCTAAATGCGAGTACAGGTGGTTGATAGCCTCTTGCAGTATTTTTATTTCTTCCACCGTAAAAGGCTCTATTCGGCGTATCCTTTGGGATTCGTCTATGGTAATACGGCGGTTGGTGGGAACAAGCGATGTCCGTGCTCCCATTTGGTGCAGAAACTCGCACAACTTGTCTATGGCGGTAAAATAATCGTTCAGATAGGAAGCACTTAACGTTCTGCCCTTAAACTTGGTATTGGGGCGGGTCTGTTGGCAGTCAAAAAAATCGTTGATGTGCTTTTGTTCGGCTTGAACAATGTGGGTAATGTCTTTGCTTTCAAGCCATAGAAAAAAATCTGTTACCCTATAACCGTAGTTACATACCGTTTCGGTAGCAAATCCCAACGTATCCAACCAAAAAACGTACTGTTCGTGTATTGCCTTAAAATGCGTGTTCATTGTTTTAGAACGGATTAAATTTTGTTATGTCTTCCGCCAGTTCTTCAATGTGGTTGGGCAGATACTCCTCCGTACTGATGATACTTTTATGCCCCGCCATATATTGGGCTTTACGCAGTCCGTATGTCCTTATCCAATATGTGATAAGTGAAGCCCTTATCTGTGCGAGGGAGACAAAGTGCCTGTCTATACGTTTGAGTGCTGTCGTAAGCTGTATCAATGCCCGTGTGGCGTGTTTTTCACTGTTATCCTGTCGCACAGGCAAAAACAATGTGCCGCTTTGGCTCTTGCCCGTCAGCTGGGGACGTATCCCGTTCATGTAACGTATCAGCGTACCTGTTTGCGTGGCGTGCAACGGCAGGATTCTGTCCCTGCCTCTGGTGGTGGTCTGTACCGTTACGGTGGCTTTGTACAGGTCTATATCTTCGGTTTGTAGATGTAACACTTCCCTTGTGGTCAAGCCCTGATGTATAAAGAACAGCAACATCGCATGGTTACGGGTTTTGGTGTGACAGCTCTCTTTATAAAGGGTTGGACGTATGCCCGACAAGGATTTTTCTTCCGCCGCTTTTACATAGAGCTGATAATAGCTGTCGGCAAGTTCGGTCAGTTCTTCAGGAGTGTAGATGTAATGCAAACGCCGTTTTTTAACTCCCCGCAGTTTGATGAGTGCGGTGGGATTAAGACAGATAATCCCCTGCCCGACAAGACAGTCAAAGTAATGTCGCAGGGCGATAAGTCCGTGATTACTGCTTACGGCTTGATGGTTCTTATGGTGTTTTAGGTAGCTTAAATAGTTTAAAATGTCTTTCTTCTGTACGTTTATCGTATCTTGGTCGCCGTACCACGATATAAAAAGACTGACTTGTCTTGCGTATTCTTTTATCGTTACAGGGCTTTTGTCTTGCTGCTGTAAATAGTTTTTAAAATCTTCCATTCTCTTGGGTTGCATCTTTTCATTCATAAATTTCTTTTTTTTGCGTCGTCCTACTCCCAAAGGCTTGTTATAAAACGGTTTGCGGGTCGGTCATCGGGGATTGGCTTACTGTCTTACTGCCTGTCGCAGCGAGGGTATAATAATACTGTCGGTTTTTCCATTCCCGTTTGAGTTTTCCCTGCTGCCAAAGACGTTTTAAATAGCGGGCTTCGGTGATTTGACTTCTGCCTGTCAGGGTGGTAAAATCGGCTGGAATATATTCCCGGTCAGGACTTCGGGCTTCAAGTTCCAAAAGCAATTTAAGGGTATATTCCTCTTTGTCGTCAATGCGTTTACGCTTTGAGGGCTTTTGCGGTGATTCCGCACTTAATCCCGTTGACGGTTCTTGTTCGGATTCTGCTTTTTGCTCGGGTTCTGTCGGCGGATTCTGTTCTTTATGGTAAGCATTCCAGACATCTTTTAAAGTGGCTTGCATCTCCTGTTCGATACGTCCCTGCACCTCCTTTTGATTTCCGAAGTCCGTAAGTTTGTAAATAAATCCCTCCCTGTGCTTGTTTCCGCCTGCCACTTGGATGTATGAAAACAGCTTTAACTCCTGCAAATAACGGTTCAGCGTGCGGGGATGTATCGGTTTGGTCTTGCGTATATCCAAAGCGGTGAACTGTGTGGTCTTTGCCTGTTGCAGATACTCCGTAAGCCACTTGTAAAAGCCTCTTACGGACGTGCTCAGTTCATCAGCCCGCCTGAACAGCGTGTTTTTGAGCAGGGCAAACGCCATTTCAATATCCTGCGGATGGGTGCGGATAAATATCTCTCCTGTATCGGTGTCGGTCAGCCGTTCCCTTTGGTATTGGAAAAAGAAAGTGATCGCTTCGATAAAGTTAAGGAGTAGCAACAGCGATTTGCGGGGATAGGCTATATCTTGAGGCAGGTTTATCAATGTGGCATACGGATTGACAACACTGATGTTTTGCAGCGAGGCAATCACGCATTTTAAAAGGTGCTGGGCTCGGGCAATATCTTCGGTTCTTATCTGTCCCGCCCTGCACTTCTTCTGATACTCCATAACGGCAAGGTCTTGGGCGGGACTGTGGTTCAGGTGCAGGCAGAGAAACGGCAATCCGAGTTCTTCAAGATTTTTGTCCGAGTAGGCACAGGCTATCAGACAGAGTTTGGCTATCACTTCAAAGGTGGTGGAATGGAGCATTCCGTCTTTGTCCTTGGTGGCACGTGTATTTACCAGCCGCCCCTGCGTCTGGAGCGTTGCCAGCGGTTGCAACATCTGTGTCGTCCATTCCAAATCTTCGATAAAAAGGGCTTTGCCGTTAATATCCCCGCTGTCGAAGTAGTACAGGGCGTTTGCCGATATACGGCTGTGGAACGAGAACGAGCCGTCGGGCATACACTCCGAGAGCTTTTGCAGGATATAACTTTTGCCGATACCCGATTTTGCCAGACACAAAACCGAAAAGGGATTGGCCGACTTGTGCGACGCCAACGCCAAGAACAGGATAAGGGCGTTACGGTCTTCACCCAAAATGCCGATGGTGTTCAGTTGCTCCATCAGACTGCCCGACAGGTTCTTTTCCGAAAGAAAACGTACCGCTTTGCGTCTGTCTTCCTCGCTCGGAGAAAAAGCCTGTTGCGGGGATTTGCCCGTGTAACGTAACTGTTGCAGGCGGTATTCTTCCAACTGCAAGGTAAGGGTATAAAGGCTGCGGCTGGCTTCGAGGAGTTTCAGCCCCCATTTATCACAAAGGGTTCTTTGAAGCTTATCGGTTTGGTTGTCATTGTATAAATCCAATGTGGTGCGCTGCGGCGGATAGTCATTGTACGTGATGCGGAGCGTGCAAACCATGCGTTCCACTTGCGACAAATCCACTCCGCCCAGCACATCAACCGTTAACAGGTCATCCGTATAGGTGATGAAACGGGAGTTTGTAATCTGTAAATTCTTCATGCTGTAATTGTTTAAATGTCAGGCACGAAATAACACAGATTATACGAGAAATGAAAATGAAGTTATTAACACAAGGGGATGACTGACAACCATTTCTCTCTTTTCTTCTGATGGTTTTAAGGGATTTTTCCGGTTCTATAAACGGGATTTTATTTCATTGAAAAAACATGTCAAAACAGCGTTCTGTTTTTATAGGGTTACTACATTCCCTTTTATCCGATTACAGGAAAGTCCCGATAAAGAAAGCCCCTCTGTTCCTGCGGAGCATGAAAGAAAGTAATCCCCTTGTTTTCAAGTCGTTTTAAATTACTACCTTTGCGTACAAATTATTGGAATGACATGGCGACAAATGGAGAAATAACAAAAGGAATCAGTACCCTTTACGACACGATTAACCGGATAATCGAAGAGGCACGTGCTGCGGTTTACCGTACCGCCAATATTACGATGGTCAGGGCATACTGGCATATCGGCAGAGTAATCGTCGAAGATGAACAAAAGGGAAAAGAAAGGGCGGAATATGGCAAACAGGTTCTCAAACAATTATCCCAAAAACTGACTAAAAAACACGGTCGTGGCTTTGATGAAAGTAACCTGCGCCACATGCGTAACTTTTACCTCGTTTATCCAAAATGTGACGCACTGCGTCCTGAATTGAGTTGGACACATTACCGCCTGCTTTTAAAGGTAGGGAACGGGCAGGCAAGGCTGTTTTACATGCAGGAAACCATAGATTGCAACTGGAGTACGAGAACGCTTGAACGGCAAATCGGCAACCTCTATTACGAACGGATGCTTATGAGCCACAATACCCAAATAGTCAAGGATGAAGCTGCCGAAAAAGAAATCAGGCAAGAGCCGAAAGACATTATCAAAGACCCTTATGTACTGGAATTTTTAGGCTTAAAGGATAATACGGACTTTAGGGAGAATGAACTGGAACAGGCAATTATAGATAAGTTGCAGAACTTCTTGCAGGAATTAGGCAAGGGCTTCGCTTTTGTGGGTCGCCAGTACCGACTTACCACCGACACGGGCAAACACTTTTATGCGGACTTGGTATTTTATAACTATATACTCAAATTCTTTTTAATCATAGACTTGAAAGCCGAACCGCTTACCCATCAGGACATCGGGCAGATGGATATGTATGTACGCTATTTTGAGGAAAAGATGCGGCAGGAAACCGATAATCCGACAATCGGGCTTATCCTGTGTACCGAAAAAGACAAGACCATTGTAAAATATAGCCTGCTCAATGACAGCAACCAGATTTTTGCATCCAAATACATGCTTTATCTGCCGACAGAACAGGAACTCAAAAAAGAGATAGAACGGCAGCGGGTACAGATAGAACAGGAAAGGAAACTGAATCAATAAAGAGCAAAACTCCTTGTCTTGCAGAGAAGAAAGCCCCCAAATAGAATTAGCCATGCAAGAACATACCCTAATGAACCATGGATAGGGCATGTTCTTTTTGACTATCTGTAACGTATGAAAGCCCCCAAGCAAGAAAACAGAATCAGTAAATTTAAAAGTGTCAGTTTTTGGCAGGGGTAATCTCTATTTATCCCCTCCTTTTGATGTCACGCATTTTTGTTAAAAGAAATACTTCTTGTACTTATCCTTATAGACCGATCCCTGAGTTGTTCAATAGCTTCATACCTGTTACCTCCCTTGAATAGACTGAATAAAGAAAGCCCCAATCATCAGACTAAAAAAGAAAGAGAAAAACGGACAAATATACATGAAAAACAAAGCATGACCCAATCCCTTAAAACTATCGGAAGAAAAGAGGGAAAAACAATAAAATACCTGTTGATAACTTTTTCAAGAAAGGATATTTACATAGTTAAAAATAGAAAAGCCACTTTGAAAAAGGCAGCTTTTCTACTTGTGTTGGATAAGATGATTTAATTATTATTCTAAATTTGGTAAGTCCAATTTCTCTTTTTCTTGAGAATAGGTATTTAATTCAACAATAATTTGCCATATACTTTTCTCATAATTCTCATTTGAACTAATCCAATTATAGTTGTTCTTTAGACTTTCTTTATGCTTTGTCAAATTGTGATATAATTTATTATATGGAATATCATATTTCCCATTCTCTTTAAAATCTATCATATAATAGACTATAAGCCAACACCACTTTTCATCTTCACTCAATTTTATGAACCCTTGTATCAGTTGTGATATATCAAAAGAGGGGTAATATGTCAAATAATCAATTATAGTATAAGATACATCTACGGTATCAGTTGGCATTTCAGCATGTTGACATCGGATTTCATATTCTCCTTTACCAATCAAAAATTCAAATATCTCATTTCGTTTTATAGCTTTATCAAAAAGCTTAATATAAACATTGTCTATTGATAGCATAACAATTACAATTTGGTTATTATAACGTTTATTTTGGGAACTTGATCTATAACCCCTTCAGGAATACCTCCTGAAGTTTTGCCGCCTAATTCAAATTTCTCATTAGCTCCTGACATATTTGCTGTTGGAAGCCTTAAATTATAATCCTCAGGATTGGGGATATCAACTCTAACTAAACCGCCTTTATCTTGCCAGTTTCCCTCAGGTATTCCCAATGCTTTTTCTATCTGTGCAATATCTCCATTGGATTTTTTTAATAAATTGTCCATATCTTTTTTAGGTATGACAAATTGACCATCTACACGTCCTACTTTCTTTTTGCCTGCTATAAATCTCAAATAATCTTTTTTGGTTATTAAAAACGAAGCGCCATTTTTAAAATCCTTGGAAACATAACTACAATCCAATCCCAACGGGTCAATCTGTGTATTGGGGTCGAAAACATATCCATACAAAGTGGGATTACCACCCGCCAAACCTATCGGGTCTTGATTTAGATAGTTCCCTGTATTAGGGTCATAGTACCTGAACTCCTTATACTTCCGTTCTTTAAACTCTCAAAACTTTAAGGTCAGAGATTAAAAAAACAGTTCCCACACTACCTCACAGTCCAAAACAAACTCAAAGAACACAAAAAATCCGCAAAAAGCCAAAAACAGCTTCCTGCGGACAAAGGTAATAAAAAAGTCGGATTATCGGTTTATGATATGCGTATAAATCTGTGTGCTTTCCAAACAGCCGTGTCCTAAAAATCGGGCGATATTCTCCACGCTCATGCCGTTCTGTAACAGATGTGTAGCTATGGAGTGGCGTAAAACATGGAAGTGCAGCCGCTTGCGTTTAATCTCTTCGTTATCGCATTGTTGATGTAAATAGTGCAAATCCACCGACAGGGTTATTTTCTTCTGCACAAAAAGGCGGTCATGCCCGCACCTGATTCGATTGCGGAAGTTGTAAATATAGTGCTGCAAGGCTTTGTACACGTTGTCGCTCATCGGTACTATCCTGTCCTTGTAGCCTTTGCCCTGCCGTATAAAAATCGTTTTTCTATTGAAGTCTATTTCTGCGGGCGTAAGGTTGTATCCCTCGCTTAAACGCAATCCGCAGGCGTAGAAAAGTACAAAAACCAACTTCAACTGCTCCTGTTTGAGTTGCCTGTGTTCGTGGTCTAAATGCGAGTACAGGTGGTTGATAGCCTCTTGCAGTATTTTTATTTCTTCCACCGTAAAAGGCTCTATTCGGCGTATCCTTTGGGATTCGTCTATGGTAATACGGCGGTTGGTGGGAACAAGCGATGTCCGTGCTCCCATTTGGTGCAGAAACTCGCACAACTTGTCTATGGCGGTAAAATAATCGTTCAGATAGGAAGCACTTAACGTTCTGCCCTTAAACTTGGTATTGGGGCGGGTCTGTTGGCAGTCAAAAAAATCGTTGATGTGCTTTTGTTCGGCTTGAACAATGTGGGTAATGTCTTTGCTTTCAAGCCATAGAAAAAAATCTGTTACCCTATAACCGTAGTTACATACCGTTTCGGTAGCAAATCCCAACGTATCCAACCAAAAAACGTACTGTTCGTGTATTGCCTTAAAATGCGTGTTCATTGTTTTAGAACGGATTAAATTTTGTTATGTCTTCCGCCAGTTCTTCAATGTGGTTGGGCAGATACTCCTCCGTACTGATGATACTTTTATGCCCCGCCATATATTGGGCTTTACGCAGTCCGTATGTCCTTATCCAATATGTGATAAGTGAAGCCCTTATCTGTGCGAGGGAGACAAAGTGCCTGTCTATACGTTTGAGTGCTGTCGTAAGCTGTATCAATGCCCGTGTGGCGTGTTTTTCACTGTTATCCTGTCGCACAGGCAAAAACAATGTGCCGCTTTGGCTCTTGCCCGTCAGCTGGGGACGTATCCCGTTCATGTAACGTATCAGCGTACCTGTTTGCGTGGCGTGCAACGGCAGGATTCTGTCCCTGCCTCTGGTGGTGGTCTGTACCGTTACGGTGGCTTTGTACAGGTCTATATCTTCGGTTTGTAGATGTAACACTTCCCTTGTGGTCAAGCCCTGATGTATAAAGAACAGCAACATCGCATGGTTACGGGTTTTGGTGTGACAGCTCTCTTTATAAAGGGTTGGACGTATGCCCGACAAGGATTTTTCTTCCGCCGCTTTTACATAGAGCTGATAATAGCTGTCGGCAAGTTCGGTCAGTTCTTCAGGAGTGTAGATGTAATGCAAACGCCGTTTTTTAACTCCCCGCAGTTTGATGAGTGCGGTGGGATTAAGACAGATAATCCCCTGCCCGACAAGACAGTCAAAGTAATGTCGCAGGGCGATAAGTCCGTGATTACTGCTTACGGCTTGATGGTTCTTATGGTGTTTTAGGTAGCTTAAATAGTTTAAAATGTCTTTCTTCTGTACGTTTATCGTATCTTGGTCGCCGTACCACGATATAAAAAGACTGACTTGTCTTGCGTATTCTTTTATCGTTACAGGGCTTTTGTCTTGCTGCTGTAAATAGTTTTTAAAATCTTCCATTCTCTTGGGTTGCATCTTTTCATTCATAAATTTCTTTTTTTTGCGTCGTCCTACTCCCAAAGGCTTGTTATAAAACGGTTTGCGGGTCGGTCATCGGGGATTGGCTTACTGTCTTACTGCCTGTCGCAGCGAGGGTATAATAATACTGTCGGTTTTTCCATTCCCGTTTGAGTTTTCCCTGCTGCCAAAGACGTTTTAAATAGCGGGCTTCGGTGATTTGACTTCTGCCTGTCAGGGTGGTAAAATCGGCTGGAATATATTCCCGGTCAGGACTTCGGGCTTCAAGTTCCAAAAGCAATTTAAGGGTATATTCCTCTTTGTCGTCAATGCGTTTACGCTTTGAGGGCTTTTGCGGTGATTCCGCACTTAATCCCGTTGACGGTTCTTGTTCGGATTCTGCTTTTTGCTCGGGTTCTGTCGGCGGATTCTGTTCTTTATGGTAAGCATTCCAGACATCTTTTAAAGTGGCTTGCATCTCCTGTTCGATACGTCCCTGCACCTCCTTTTGATTTCCGAAGTCCGTAAGTTTGTAAATAAATCCCTCCCTGTGCTTGTTTCCGCCTGCCACTTGGATGTATGAAAACAGCTTTAACTCCTGCAAATAACGGTTCAGCGTGCGGGGATGTATCGGTTTGGTCTTGCGTATATCCAAAGCGGTGAACTGTGTGGTCTTTGCCTGTTGCAGATACTCCGTAAGCCACTTGTAAAAGCCTCTTACGGACGTGCTCAGTTCATCAGCCCGCCTGAACAGCGTGTTTTTGAGCAGGGCAAACGCCATTTCAATATCCTGCGGATGGGTGCGGATAAATATCTCTCCTGTATCGGTGTCGGTCAGCCGTTCCCTTTGGTATTGGAAAAAGAAAGTGATCGCTTCGATAAAGTTAAGGAGTAGCAACAGCGATTTGCGGGGATAGGCTATATCTTGAGGCAGGTTTATCAATGTGGCATACGGATTGACAACACTGATGTTTTGCAGCGAGGCAATCACGCATTTTAAAAGGTGCTGGGCTCGGGCAATATCTTCGGTTCTTATCTGTCCCGCCCTGCACTTCTTCTGATACTCCATAACGGCAAGGTCTTGGGCGGGACTGTGGTTCAGGTGCAGGCAGAGAAACGGCAATCCGAGTTCTTCAAGATTTTTGTCCGAGTAGGCACAGGCTATCAGACAGAGTTTGGCTATCACTTCAAAGGTGGTGGAATGGAGCATTCCGTCTTTGTCCTTGGTGGCACGTGTATTTACCAGCCGCCCCTGCGTCTGGAGCGTTGCCAGCGGTTGCAACATCTGTGTCGTCCATTCCAAATCTTCGATAAAAAGGGCTTTGCCGTTAATATCCCCGCTGTCGAAGTAGTACAGGGCGTTTGCCGATATACGGCTGTGGAACGAGAACGAGCCGTCGGGCATACACTCCGAGAGCTTTTGCAGGATATAACTTTTGCCGATACCCGATTTTGCCAGACACAAAACCGAAAAGGGATTGGCCGACTTGTGCGACGCCAACGCCAAGAACAGGATAAGGGCGTTACGGTCTTCACCCAAAATGCCGATGGTGTTCAGTTGCTCCATCAGACTGCCCGACAGGTTCTTTTCCGAAAGAAAACGTACCGCTTTGCGTCTGTCTTCCTCGCTCGGAGAAAAAGCCTGTTGCGGGGATTTGCCCGTGTAACGTAACTGTTGCAGGCGGTATTCTTCCAACTGCAAGGTAAGGGTATAAAGGCTGCGGCTGGCTTCGAGGAGTTTCAGCCCCCATTTATCACAAAGGGTTCTTTGAAGCTTATCGGTTTGGTTGTCATTGTATAAATCCAATGTGGTGCGCTGCGGCGGATAGTCATTGTACGTGATGCGGAGCGTGCAAACCATGCGTTCCACTTGCGACAAATCCACTCCGCCCAGCACATCAACCGTTAACAGGTCATCCGTATAGGTGATGAAACGGGAGTTTGTAATCTGTAAATTCTTCATGCTGTAATTGTTTAAATGTCAGGCACGAAATAACACAGATTATACGAGAAATGAAAATGAAGTTATTAACACAAGGGGATGACTGACAACCATTTCTCTCTTTTCTTCTGATGGTTTTAAGGGATTTTTCCGGTTCTATAAACGGGATTTTATTTCATTGAAAAAACATGTCAAAACAGCGTTCTGTTTTTATAGGGTTACTACATTCCCTTTTATCCGATTACAGGAAAGTCCCGATAAAGAAAGCCCCTCTGTTCCTGCGGAGCATGAAAGAAAGTAATCCCCTTGTTTTCAAGTCGTTTTAAATTACTACCTTTGCGTACAAATTATTGGAATGACATGGCGACAAATGGAGAAATAACAAAAGGAATCAGTACCCTTTACGACACGATTAACCGGATAATCGAAGAGGCACGTGCTGCGGTTTACCGTACCGCCAATATTACGATGGTCAGGGCATACTGGCATATCGGCAGAGTAATCGTCGAAGATGAACAAAAGGGAAAAGAAAGGGCGGAATATGGCAAACAGGTTCTCAAACAATTATCCCAAAAACTGACTAAAAAACACGGTCGTGGCTTTGATGAAAGTAACCTGCGCCACATGCGTAACTTTTACCTCGTTTATCCAAAATGTGACGCACTGCGTCCTGAATTGAGTTGGACACATTACCGCCTGCTTTTAAAGGTAGGGAACGGGCAGGCAAGGCTGTTTTACATGCAGGAAACCATAGATTGCAACTGGAGTACGAGAACGCTTGAACGGCAAATCGGCAACCTCTATTACGAACGGATGCTTATGAGCCACAATACCCAAATAGTCAAGGATGAAGCTGCCGAAAAAGAAATCAGGCAAGAGCCGAAAGACATTATCAAAGACCCTTATGTACTGGAATTTTTAGGCTTAAAGGATAATACGGACTTTAGGGAGAATGAACTGGAACAGGCAATTATAGATAAGTTGCAGAACTTCTTGCAGGAATTAGGCAAGGGCTTCGCTTTTGTGGGTCGCCAGTACCGACTTACCACCGACACGGGCAAACACTTTTATGCGGACTTGGTATTTTATAACTATATACTCAAATTCTTTTTAATCATAGACTTGAAAGCCGAACCGCTTACCCATCAGGACATCGGGCAGATGGATATGTATGTACGCTATTTTGAGGAAAAGATGCGGCAGGAAACCGATAATCCGACAATCGGGCTTATCCTGTGTACCGAAAAAGACAAGACCATTGTAAAATATAGCCTGCTCAATGACAGCAACCAGATTTTTGCATCCAAATACATGCTTTATCTGCCGACAGAACAGGAACTCAAAAAAGAGATAGAACGGCAGCGGGTACAGATAGAACAGGAAAGGAAACTGAATCAATAAAGAGCAAAACTCCTTGTCTTGCAGAGAAGAAAGCCCCCAAATAGAATTAGCCATGCAAGAACATACCCTAATGAACCATGGATAGGGCATGTTCTTTTTGACTATCTGTAACGTATGAAAGCCCCCAAGCAAGAAAACAGAATCAGTAAATTTAAAAGTGTCAGTTTTTGGCAGGGGTAATCTCTATTTATCCCCTCCTTTTGATGTCACGCATTTTTGTTAAAAGAAATACTTCTTGTACTTATCCTTATAGACCGATCCCTGAGTTGTTCAATAGCTTCATATCTGTTCTCTCCCTTGAATAGACTGAATAAAGAAAGCCCCAATCATCAGACTAAAAAAAGAAAGAGAAAAACGGACAAATATACATGAAAAACGAAGCATGACCCAATCCCTTAAAACCATCAGAAGAAAAGAGAGAAAACAAACAAAAGACCTGTTGATAACTTTTTTAATTTAACCCAATAATCAGGATTTTACAATAAAGAACCGCCTCATTTGAAGCGGTTCTTATTTCATTTTAATAAATTATTAAAGTATTCCTTTATTATTTCACCTAACTTGATAGACAAATCCCATTGAATATCACTATATTCTTTTTTCATTGGCAAATCTGAAAATGACCCCATTCCAGAAATAGATTTATCTAAATCTTCTAATAAATGGCTAAATTCAGGAGTCTTTTCACCCGTTTTTTTTATTAATTCAAGTTTGCTGTTGTACCATTCTGCCTGTTTAATCCAATTTGTTCGATTAAGCAGATCGATTATTTCGGTTAGGATATTTATTATATTATTTTTCATCATTGCAATATATGTTCATTTTTATAAATTAAAACATCGGAGGGACTAACATCTTTAGGCAATAAAACTTGATAACCTGTACCTCCTTTTACTTTTCCATAATAGACATATATATCATCTGTAACCTCATAAACCCTCTGTATTTTGTTGGGATTACCCCATTTTTCAATTTGATACATTGAGTCTGTTCCTTTTGCAGTTACCGTCTTTCTTGTCCCGAACCACTTACCCGCATTATCAGGTGTTTCTTCAGGTATCCATGGTGACCTATATAGTTTAGCTCCTTTTTTTATTTTCTTTATTCTCAAGGTTTCAAACTCTCTTGCAAATGTGTCTGGAAGTTCTGGTAATTTCTTTTTGTTATATCCGCACTCCAATCCCAACGGGTCTATCTGTGTATTGGGGTCGAAAACATATCCGTATAGCGTAGGATTACCACCCGCCAAACCTATGGGGTCTTGATTTAAATAATTCCCTGTATTAGGGTCATAGTACCTGAAGCGGTTATAGTGCCAAGTACCGAGGCAACTACAGGTTTGCCACGCCTTGTCCTG
>OLGF01002717.1_pt1 | contig 15927 bp, 14 predicted proteins | sample 1604971 | NCBI WGS metagenome assembly OLGF01 (sample SAMEA3888902, study PRJEB22519) | human gut metagenome | biome: human gut; feature: human-associated habitat; material: faeces | place: Denmark | collected 2011 | reverse complement strand
ACTCTCCCTTCTCAGAACTGCTCCAGAAAACGCAGATCGTTTTCAAACAGCAGGCGGATGTCGCTGATTTTGTACTTGGTAATGGTCAGCCGATCCAGGCCGATGCCGAAGGCAAAGCCGGAGTAGACCTCCGGGTCGATGCCGCATCCGGCCAAAACGTTGGGATGTACCATCCCGGCGCCAAGGATTTCGATCCAGCCACTGCCCTTGCAGACCCGGCAGCCCTTGCCGCCGCACTCGGAGCAGGACACGTCCACTTCCACGCTCGGCTCGGTGAAGGGGAAGAAGGAGGGGCGGAATTTCACCTTGGTTTCCGGCCCATAAATTTCGTGAGCGAACTGTTCGAGAATTCCCTTGAGATCGCACATGGTGATGCCCTTGTCCACCACCAGCCCTTCCATCTGATGGAACACCGGGGAATGGGTGGCGTCCACCTCGTCGGCGCGGAACACCCGGCCGGGGCAGACTATCCGGATGGGGGGCTTGCGGGCTTCCATGGTGCGGATCTGCGCCGACGAGGTCTGGGAACGCAGCAGGAGATTATCCGACAGGTAGAAGGTGTCCTGCATGTCGCGGGCGGGGTGATCCTTGGGCACGTTCAGCGCCTCGAAGATGTAGTGATCCGTTTCCACCTCCGGGCCGTCCACCACATCGAAGCCCATGGACTGGAAGATATCGAGCATGTCCTCAAGCACCGCGTTGAGAGGATGAAGCCCTCCCGTTTTGCAGGCCTTGCCGGGCATGGTCACGTCCAGTTTTTCCTCTTCCAGACGCTTGAGCTTGATGGCTTCCTGGATGGCGGCCTCCCGGCTGGCCAGGGCCTCCTCCAGCTTTTGGCGCAGCTCGTTGACCATCTGCCCCACCCGGGGACGCTCCTCCGCCGGAAGGCCGCCCATACCGCGCAGTATCTCGGTCAGCGTGCCTTTTTTGCCCATGACGCGGATACGGAATTCCTCCAGGTCCTTGGGCGCGCTCAGGGTTTCCAGTTCCTGCAGGGCCTTTTCCCGCAGGGCGTCGAGTTTCTCTTTCATTGCGTCATAACCTGCCTTTCTCTGTTGTGCGGGCCGCCCGGATAGCGTCCGGTTTTTCGGGGGAATAAAAAAAGTCTCCGCCCCCTGAAAAGGGACGAAGACACATTCTCCGTGGTACCACCCTACTTTTTGCCCGAAGCAAACACTTCTGCGGCCGGTAACGGTGCCTGCCGTCGCCGCCTACCGCGCCGCGGAAGTCCGGGCGTTTGAGCGGCGCCGCTCCGGAGTGAACTTCAGCCGTTCGCTGCCACAGGGCGCTTTCAGCTGCGGCAAGCTGCCGCAACGCCCCTCTCTGCGGTGGAAGAAAAAACGGCCTACTCTCTCCATCACTGCGTTGTTGTAGTTTAGTATAGCACAAAGAAAAGAAAAATCAAGAGAGTTTCCGCTTTTTTACGCATCTTCCCGCCGAAAACGGTCTAATACGGACCACCCCTCTTCTATGATGCCGACTGGAGAGCCAAGAGGGACTTTCCCTTTTATTGCAGAGAATTTCCGGCGGCTTGGCAACCGTCCCTTAAGGGAAAATTCATCGGATTCTTTCTTGACAGAGGCTGTAAAGTTTCGTACAATGAATAGGAATCCCAAGCCGATACGACAGGGGCATTTCCCTGGCTTTTTTAAGAATACCGCCGCCGGATGCGGCATAAGAAGGGAGGTTTGCCGCTGATGAATACGTATCCCCCTTACCCGCCCGGGCAGCAGCCGCAGAACGGACAGAACCCGGTTCAGCCCGCGGGGGCGCAGCCCGTGCCGCCGGCCGTCTGCTGGCACTGAAAACAAAACATATCCGGCATCGGTAAAACCCTCCTTTTTCCTGCTTCCAGTATGCCCCGCCGCGCGGCGCGCCATACGGATTTTTTCATGAATGGCTTGACGCTATAGCGGTTGCAGAGTTTATAATAGAGGAGAAAAATCTGCCCGTCGGAGGATGCGCCCTATGGATAAGCCCGAACTGTTTCAGATCGGCACGGTTGCCAAGCTCTTTCACCTGAGCGTGAGCAGTCTGCGCCACTATGAGGATATCGGCCTGCTCAAGCCGGAATACGTCTCGCCCGAGAGCGGCTACCGCTACTACAGCGCGCGCCAGTTCGAGGTGCTCAGCTCCATCCGGTATCTGCGCGCGCTCGACCTGCCGCTGCCGGAGATCGCCGACTTTCTGAAAAACAAGGACGTCGACCGCATCGAAGAAAAACTCCGCCAGCAGAAGCAGGCCGTCATCGAGCGCCAGCAGGCGCTGCAGCGCGTTGAACGCCGCATCGACAACCGTCTGCGCCAGCTCGAGTCCGCGCAGCACGCGCGGCTCGACGAGATCACCCTCACGCGCGCACCGGCCTGCCGCCTGTGCTGGATCCAGAGCTCGCTGAAAATCCGCAGCTCGCTCGACATGGAGCCGCCGATCCGCCGTCTCGAGGAGACGCAGAAGGACGCCGTCGTCTTTCTCGGCAAGGTCGGGCTCGGCATCACGCCGGAGAACCTCTACGCCGGGGCATACGACCAGTACGACGGGATTTTCCTCGTGCTTGACGAGGAGGACGAGTTCACCGGCCCGGTCACGGATCTGCCGGAGACGGACTGCCTGTGCGTGCGCTTCCGCGGGAGCCATCCGGAGGCCCCCGCGCAGTACCGCCGCCTGATGGCCTGCGCGCGACAGCGCGGGCTGACCGTGACGGGCTTTTCGCGCGAGATCACCCTCATCGACTACGGCATCACGGACGACACGGAGAAATTTGTCACGGAGATCAGTCTCCCCGTCGCGCCGCAGGCTTAAAAAACGCTTGCGCCGGGCGCGCGGACAGGGTACAATAGCGGCAAAAGGAGGCGAAGACGGTGGCAAGCTCACAGGAATATCTCGACTATGTCCGCGCGCAGGCGGACGGCCCGTGGACGCTGCGCGCAAGGAAAATGTTCGGCGACTGGATGGTCTACGCCGACGACCGGCCCATCCTGCTCGTGTGCGACAACACGGTGTTCATCAAGTGCCTGCCGGCGGTGGAGCCGCTCATGCAGGGCGCACAGCGCGGCATCCCCTACGGCGGAGCCAGGGAGCACTGGATCCTCGACATCGACGACGCGGAGCTGACGCGCGCAGCCATCGCCGCGCTCCTGCCGGTCACACCGCTGCCGAAAAAGCGCAGCCGCAAAAAAGAGGTACTGCCATGAAACTCGCCCTCTGCCAGATGCGCATGAGCGCGGACGAACAAACCAATCTGGAGCGCGGGCTCGACGCCCTGCACCGCACCGCGGCCGCGGGAGCCGACCTGATCGTCTACCCCGAGCTGCAGCTGCACCTGTTCTTCCCGCAGTACGAAGGGCGCGACGCCGCGGACAAGCTCCTCACATTGGAAAGCCCCATCGTCCGCCAATTTCAGGACGCCTGCCGCGCCGAGGGCATCATGGCCGCGCCGAACTTCTATCTGCGCGAGGCGGGCGGCTGCTTTGACACGACGATCCTCATCGGCGCGGACGGGGCGCTGATTGGGCGGCAGAAGATGGTACACATCGCGCAGGCACCGCAGTTTTACGAACAGGACTACTACACCCCGTCGGACGACGGCTTTCTCGTGTTCGACACACCCCACGGGTGCATCGGCGTGGTCGTCTGCTTCGACCGGCACTATCCCGAGAGCATCCGCACCGAGGCGCTCATGGGCGCCGACCTCATCCTCATTCCCACGGCCAACACGATGGCCGAGCCGCTGGAGCTGTTCGACTGGGAGATCCGCGTGCAGGCGTTCCAGAGCAGCGTCGCCGTTGCCATGTGCAACCGCACGGGGCTCGAGGGCGGGATGGACTTCGCGGGCGGCTCGATCGTGACGGATGCGAACGGCGATGTGATCGCCAAGGCCGGGCCGGACGAGGAGCTGCTTTTCGCCGAGGTGGACATGGCCGCCCCCGCCCGCATCCGCGCCGCGCGGCCCTATACCTCGCTGCGCCGGACGGCGCTCTACCGCTGAGCATCAAAGTGCATAATACGCCCCTCTTTCGCCATAAGAAAATATGACAGAAAGAGGGGTTGTTTTGTCGATATGTCCGTGATATACTGTGCTACTACAGCTGGAAATGCTGCGATCAGAAAACTATGAAAAGGAGAATCCATCATGCGCAGAAACAAGCCGTCCCAGCCGCGTTCCATCGAAATGACAACCGGGTCCCTCTGGCGAAATATTCTTCTTTTCAGCCTGCCGCTGATGCTGACACAGGTGCTGGAGGTGCTTTTCAACCTCAGCGACGTCGCCATCGCGGGTAAATTCGCGGGGTATGTCGCCCTCGGCGCCGTCGGCTCGACGACGCTGCTCGTCTCGCTCTTCACGGGACTGCTGATCGGCATGGGCGCGGGCGTGAACGTCGCCATCGCTCGCAGCCTCGGTCTCGGCGACGATGAACAGCTCGAGCGGACGCTGCACACGTCGTTTCTCATCTGCGCCTGCGCGGGGCTGCTGGTCTGTCTCGTCTGCGCGGGGCTGGCCGGGCCGATGCTCCGCATGCTCCACACGAAGGACGAGCTCATCGACAGCGCCGTCAGCTATCTGCGCATCTATGCGCTGGGTCTGCCCGCCATGGCGATCTACAACTTCGGCAACGGCGTCCTCAGCGCGAGCGGTGACACGAAGCGTCCGCTCATCTACCTGTCCGTCGCGGGTGCGGTGAACGTGGCGCTGAACCTCTTCTTCGTCATCGTCTGCAATCTCGCGGCGACGGGCGTCGCCATCGCGAGCGCCATCGCGCAGTGCCTGTCGGCGCTGCTGATCGTGCTGCATCTGCTGCGCCGCCCGGACGCGTGCCGCCTGCAGCTCTCGAAGCTCCGGTTTCACAGGGCGGAGTGCCGCCGCGTGCTGATGATCGGCATTCCCTCCGGCCTGCAGAACGCCATCTTTGCCGTGGCGAACCTGTTCGTGCAGGTCGGCGTCAACTCGTTCGATGCGGTGATGGTCTCCGGAAACTCCGCCGCCGCGAACGCCGACACGCTTCTCTTCAACATGATGTCCGCGTTCTACACGGCCTGCGCCAGCTTCATCAGCCGCAACTGGGGCGCGGGCAAGATCGACCGCATGAAAAAGAGCTACTGGATCAGCGTGTTCTATGCGTTTCTTGTCGGCGCTGGCGCGGGCGTGCTGCTCCTGCTCTTCGGGCGGCAGTTTCTCTCGATCTTCGCCAACGAGCCGGAGGTCATCGACGCGGGCATGCAGCGCCTGCGCATCATGGGCTTTTCCTACGGCGTCTGCGCGCTGATGGACGGCAGCATCGCCGCCTCGCGCGGTATCGGGCGCAGCATCGTGCCGACGGTGATCGTCATCCTCGGCTCGTGCGTGTTCCGCGTGGCGTGGATCTACACGGTGTTTGCCTATTTCCATACGATTCCCTCGCTGTATCTGCTGTATATCTTCTCCTGGGCCATCACGGGCGTCGCGGAGTTCCTGTATTTCCACCGCAGTTATAAGAAGTACGTCCTCGACGCGCGGATCTGGTGATCTGGTCAAATATTGTGCATTTTAAAAGGCGAAGCCGGTTGGCTTCGCCTTTTTTGTTCTGGCGCAGGAGTGGTGAGTGAATCGGCTTGTCTGCCTCCGGCGGGGTACTTTCTGTGCGCACAGAAAGTACCCAAAGACGCGCAAGAACCCAATGGCTTCTTGACTTCCTTTCCGGTCGATAAGCGGGGTATCTGTAGGGTGGGGCCTATGTGCCCCGCCGCGATGTTTGCAAAATTTCCACTTTCCTACTGTAGGGGCCGGCGTCCCCGACGGCCCGAACAAGAGGACACTGCACCCCTACATTTCGCACCGTCAGCAGCAGCGGCGCAGAACGGCGGACGATACTACATTTAAGGCCCCTTGCAAAATCCCCCAACCGTGTGGCACGCACCCCAACGACCTGAAACGTGCGGGGCGCGCGGAGGAAGTCCAGAAACCATCCGGTTTCTGGCGGCGTTCTTTGGTACCTTTCTTTCGCTGGTGAAAGAAAGGTACCCGCCGGAGGCATCCTCAGCCGATTCTGCCCCCGTGAAAACACAAACACCCCGCCGCCGCATATCCGTGTCAGCGGGGGCATTCCCTATTTCACCAGCTCGCGCACAACGGCGCCCGCCATCATGAGCCCCGCACACGACGGCACCCACGACACGCTCGCCGGAACGGCCCGCCGCCCGGGCGACGGCTCCTCGAGCGGCTCCGGCTCCGCGGGCGGCTCCGGGCTGTACACCACCTGCAGGTGCTCAATCCCTCGGCGGCGCAGCTCGCGGCGCATGACCCGCGCGAGCGGACAGCCGCTCGTCCTGGCGAGATCCGTCACTGTCAGGAGCGTCGGGTCGAGCTTGTTGCCCGTCCCCATGGCCGAGATGATCGGGATGCCCCGCTCCCGCGCCTGCTCGACAAGGTCGAGCTTGCAGCTCACGAGGTCGATGGCGTCGACGATATAGTCATACCGCGCAGTGAAGAAATCCTCCCGGTGCGCCGCGTCATACGTCGCACAGACCGGATGCACCCGCAGCGCGGGGTTGATGTCAAGGCAGCGCGCGGCAGCGACGTCCGCCTTATACATGCCGACGGTCGAGTGCAGCGCGTAGAGTTGGCGGTTGATGTTCGAGACGCTGAGCGTATCCTGATCGACAAGCGTCAGCTCCCCCACCCCGGCGCGCGCAAGCGCCTCGGCCGCGTAGCTCCCCACGCCGCCAAGGCCGAACACGATCACATGGCTGCACCGCAGCCGCTCGACGGCGTCGGCCCCGAGGATCATCCGCGTGCGCAGAAACTGTTCATCCATAGCTGCTTCCTCCTTCGCAAAAAAGACCGGCCGCCGGGCCGGTCTTTTTTTATTCGCTGGTTCAGCCGACGTACTTCATGCCGCCGGCCTCGGTGGCCGTGACGTTCTCCGTCAGGGAGTTCATCCAGTCGTTGTAGTCCTTCGACATCATGGCGGACTTCACCTGCACCTGCCAATAGGGGATGTCCGTACCGACGAAATACATGACGTGGTAGCCGATGTAGCTGCCGTCGTTGGCGACGATGCCGGTGTCACCGGGCTGTCGGGAGGCATCGAAGCACCAGTCATTGAACTCGGTGACCATCATGCCCTTATAGACCTCGGTGTAAAGGCCGCCCGCGGTGTTGGAGCCGCCATCATCGGAGAGCTCATTGGCAAGCTCGGCGAAGCTCTCCTCCGTGGCAGCGCCGTCCTTCCACTTCTGCAGTGCGTCCTCGGCGGCCTGCTTCTGCTCGGCCTTGCGCTCGTCGAGCTTCGTCTGATAATCATCGGCGGAGCTGTCGAGGTCGGAGGTATCGACGCGGAAGAGGATGTGGCGCACGTCGACGGTGTTGTAGTCATGACGCGTGCGGCTGTGGTAGAGGGCGATGTAGTAGTTCGAGCCGTCATTCACCATGTCGCAGTCACCGCTCTGGCGGCTCGCGTCAAAGACCCACGCGGACAGGGCGCTGGAGCTCTTGTAGGTGCCCTCCTCCTGCGAGGAATAGGTCGCCATGTCATAGTCCTTGGCGATGTCCTCGAGACTGCCGCCGGCCTTGGCACGGCTGAGCGCGGCGGCTGCGGCCTCCTGCGCAGCGGCAAGAGCGGCCGCGTTCTGCTCATCGGTGGGCTGAACGGTGTTGCCGCTGTCGTCCTTCGTGGAGTCGGCCGTACCCTTGAAGAGGATGTACTCATAGTTCACGACGTCGAAGTCGTTCTTGTTGTCGGCATAGTAGGCGGCGATCTGATCGTCGGTGTAGCTCAGGTCGTTCTGATAACTCTGGTCATAGGCGGAGACATAGATGCCCTCGGTGAGGAGCTTCTTGAAGACGGAGGTCGTCATGTTCTTGCCGTAGACGTTCTTGAGGTAGGCGGCGGTGGAGACGCCTTTCTGCTTGGCATAGGACGCGAGCTGATCCATGTTCTTGTCGACCTGTGCCTGCATGTCGTCGGTAAACTCAAAGCCCGCATCCTTCGCCGCCTTGTTCAGCACGGTCATCTGGATGAGCTGGTTCTTCGCGTTCTGCTTGAGATAGGCGTCCCACGTCATATCCTCGTCCACGCCGAGCATGAGCTTAGCCATGCTGCTCAGATCCTGCTGGCTCAGGGGCTTGCTGGTGTCGATGCCCATGTAGCTGGCGTACTGGTTCTGTCGGATGGAGCTGTAGGCATTATAATAGAAGTAGTCGACCTCGGCGGCGCTGTACTTCTCGCCGTCGACCGTCACGGCGGTGGCGCCGCGCTGCAGGACATTAGAGTTCCAGAGCAGCAGGAACGCCGCCACCAGAACAAACACGACGGCGATACCGCCATAGAGCATGTTGGAGCGGTGCTGCTGGTCCTTCTCCTCCGCCTCGCGGATTGCCTTGGGATCGGTGATCCCCTTAGCCGCCAGATCCTGACGGATTTTCTTTTCTCTTGATGCGCTCATTTGTTTCAGTCCTCTCAAAAGGTAAAACCATTTATTTTGCAAGTTGCCGTTATATTATACAGGAAATTTTCCCACTTCGCAAGGGGAGATTCCGTTTTCCGGCAGCGCAGGCCGCTTTTTCCCGACCCGCATACGCGGATTTCACAAATTTTGGACTGGATTCAGGCCATCTTTTGTGCTACACTGAAGAAAATAACCGGAGGAGGGCATGCAGATGAGTGTAATTCATATCAGGAATCTGGCCGACGCGCCGCAGCATGTGGAGGAGGTCTCCCGCTGGCTCTGGGAGCAGTGGGCCAGGGCCGACGGCTACAGCCTCGAGGATATCGTCTACCGCACGCGCCACGCCATGGGGCGGCGCGGCGTGCCGCAGATGCTCGTCGCTGAGGAAGACGGCGCGCCCGTCGGCGTGGTCTCCCTCTGGCACAATGACGCCAAAACCCGGCAGGATCTCACCCCGTGGCTCGCGGCGCTCTATATCCGCCCCGACTGCCGCGGCCGGCACATCGGCCAGCAGCTGCAGGCCGCCTGTATCGAGGCCGCCCGCGCCATCGGCACTTATGACAAGCTCTATCTCATCACGAAGCACGAGCACTACTATGAAAAGACCGGCTGGATTTTCTTTGAACAGATTCCCACCGGAAACGGCGAGACGGAACGCGTGTATTACCATCCCCTGCGCTGACTCCCCTTGCCTTTTTCGGTGTTTGCGGGTATACTATGATTATTAACCTCAGAAAGGACACAGAAAGCATGTCAGTTTTGTCAAATCTGGAACCGAAAGCTGTCTTTACATTTTTTGAGGAGCTGTGCGCCATTCCGCACGGTTCCGGCCATACGAAGGCCATCAGCGACTATCTCGCCGCCTTTGGCCGCGCGCGCGGACTCGAGACGCATCAGGACGCGGCGAACAATGTCATCATCAAGGCCCCCGGCACGCCGGGCTACGAGCAGTCCGCCCCCGTGATCGTGCAGGGGCACATGGACATGGTCTGCGCCAAGGCGCCGGACTGCGCGAAGGATATGGAGCGCGAGGGGCTGGATCTCGCCGTGGAGGGTGACACCGTCCTCGCTCGCGGCACGTCGCTCGGCGGCGACGACGGCATCGCCGTGGCGATGGCGCTGGCGCTGCTCGACGCGAAGGATCTGCCCCATCCGCCGATCGAGGCCGTGTTCACCGTCGATGAGGAGATCGGTCTGCTCGGCGCGGCGGCGCTGGACGTCTCTCACCTGCGCGGACGGCGGCTCATCAACATCGACTCCGAGGAGGAGGGCGTGTTCACCGTCGGCTGCGCGGGCGGCGCAACGGCGCGCTGCGTGCTGCCCGTCACGCGCACGGCCTGCGCCGGTCACGCCATGACCGTCACGGTCAGCGGCCTGCGCGGTGGGCACTCCGGCTCGGAGATCCACAAGGGCCGAGGCAACGCGAGCATCCTGCTCGGGCGGATTCTCAACCGCGCGGGCGACATCCGTCTCGTCAGTGCCGACGGCGGCATGTTCGACAACGCCATCATGCGCGAGGTGAGCGCGACCGTCATCACCGGCGACCCGGATAGCCTGCAGGCGCTCTGCGCGCAGATGGACGCCGACTTCCGCGGTGAGCTGCGCGCGACCGATCCCGACGTGGCCGTTACCTGCGTGCCCGGCCGCGAGGTGCCGGATCTGCCGATGGACGGCGAGTCCACGCGCCGCTGCGTGTGCCTGCTCACCTGTGTGCCGAACGGCGTGCAGGTCATGAGCGCCGATATGCCCGGCCTTGTCCAGACGTCGCTGAACCTCGGCATTCTCGCCACCGGCCGCAACAGCATGGAGGTAAGCTTCTCCGTGCGCAGCAGCGTCGAGAGCCAGAAGAACATGCTCCTTGACCGGCTCGAGTGTCTGACCGCCCAGCTCGGCGGCTCCGTCGATGTCACCGGCAACTACCCCGGCTGGGAGTATGCGCCGGAGTCCCCGCTGCGCGAGCTGATGGTGGAGGTCTACCGCGAGCAGTACGGCCGCGAGCCGGAGGTCGGCGCGATCCACGCGGGGCTTGAGTGCGGCCTGTTCGCCGGGAAGATTCCGGGGCTCGACAGCGTGTCCTTCGGCCCGGATCTTTCGGACGTACACACCTGTCACGAGCGGCTGCACATCGCCTCGACCCAGCGCACATGGAAGCTCCTGTGCGAGGTTCTGCGGCGGATGAAATAATCGACGCAAAACGAATCCCACCGGAAATCCGGTGGGATTTTTCTTTTCGCGGGACATGTCTCCGGCGGGTCACTTTCTTTCACCAGCGAAAGAAAGTGGCCCGTCGGAGACAGGACAAGCCGATTCAATCTCCATTTCAACAATCAATCCTCCCCCGCGCAAAGAAAAACCTGCCGGGGTCACCGGCAGGTTTTTCCGTTAGGAGAGAGAGAAAATCACATAAGGAATGAGTAAATCTTGGATATTTCTTGTATGTGCTTATAGTACCCTGTAAAGATGGCCAAATCATGAAACAAAAATGAACTTTTTGTGAAGAAACCGGATTTCTCCCGCGCAGGCGCGGAAAAGGGCCGCATATCCGGCGGATATGCGGCCCTTTTCCTATAGAGATGAGGTGGATTAATAGCTGCCGAGATCGGCGGACTTGTCGCCCTCGACGCTCTTGCCGAATTCATAGTCGTTGCCGGGCAGGACGGCGTTCAGGACGACGCCCGCGAGCGCCGCGATGGCAAGACCCGTCAGCGTGATGTCGGCGCTGCCGATGGTGAAGGTGATGCCGCCGGCGCTGCTGAAGCCGAGGCCGCTGACGAAGATAACCGCCGCGATGATGAGGTTGCGGGACTTGGTCAGGTCAACCTGATTCTCCACGACGTTGCGCACGCCCACCGCGGAGATCATACCGTAGAGGACGAAGCTCACGCCGCCGACGATGGCCGTGGGGATGGAGTTGACGAGCGCGTCAAACTTCGGGGAGAAGCTGAGGATGATGGCGTAAACCGCGGCGATGCGGATGACGCGCGGATCGTAGACGCGGCTCAGCGCCAGAACGCCGGTGTTCTCGCCGTAGGTCGTGTTGGCGGGGCCGCCGAATATGCCGGCGATGGCCGTGGCCAGACCGTCACCAAGGAGCGTGCGGTGCAGACCGGGATCGGAGATGAAGTTCTTGCCGGTGGTGGAGGAGATGGCGGAGACGTCGCCGATGTGCTCCATCATCGCGGCGATGGCGATGGGCGCCATGACGAGGATGGACGTGATGTCGAACTTGGCGATGACAAACTTCTGCAGACCCACAAAATTGGCACTGGCGACCTCAGTGAAGTCCACCTGATGGAAGATCAGCGCCACGATGTAGCTGCCCACCACGCCCAGCAGGATGGGGATAATCTTGATCATGCCCTTGCCCCAGATGTTCGCGACGATGATGATCACGATGGCGACGAGCGCCAGCGCCCAGTTCGTGGACGCGTTCGTCACAGCCGTACCGGAGAGATTCAGGCCGATGAGGATGATGATCGGGCCGGTGACGATCGGGGGGAAGAAGCGCATGACCTTCTTCGCGCCGACGAGCTTGAACAGCAGCGCCAGCACCAGATACAGAAGACCCGCGACCACGACGCCGCCCATCGCATAGGGGAGCTTTTCCTCGCCGGTCATCGTCGCGAACTTGCCCGCGTCGAGGTTAGCCACGGCCTGGAAGCCGCCGAGGAAGGCGAAGGACGAGCCGAGGAAGGCCGGCACCTTAAACTTCGTGCAGACGTGGAACAGCAGCGTACCGATACCGGCAAACAGCAGCGTCGTCTGGATGGACAGCGGCAGTCCGTAGCCGCTGACGAGGATGGGGACGAGCACTGTCGCGCCGAACATGGCGAACAGGTGCTGCAGACCCAGCAGGAGCATCCGGGGCGTGCCCAGCTCCCTGGCGTCATAAATGGCGTCGTGTCCGAGTTTCTTGTTCATGTGATTGGTTCCTCTCTTTCTTTCGTTCGTTCGTGTCTCTATCTACATTTTATTGCTGACATCAGAAGCGCTTATGCGCAAAAAAAATGACCGGTAGAAATACCGGTCATTGGGAAAAACGGAAACAAGAGTAGTGGGGACGGTCATTTTCGTGTAGAAAATCGGATAAACCATCTGTCTCACTCCCCTCAAAATTTTCTCATTTAGTATAGCGGCTGCGGCGGAGAAATGCAATGCACAATTTCTCCAAGAAATGGAAATATGCGCGGGCGCTCACTTGTCCAACTTGTCGAGCTGGCGCAGAATCGGGGGCATGAGCAGGGTGATGCAGAGGATCTTGATCATGTCGCCCGGGAGGAACGGAATCATGCCCGCCCACATGATGGCGGAAAAGCCCATGCCCTTGCCGAGGAAGGTGTTCAGGATCAGCGCCATATACGGCACGCCGATCGCGTACAGCACGCCGTAGCCCAGCAGACATGCCGGGACGATCTGCTTCGGCTCCGGCTTACGCCCGGCGATGCGCCCGATCACCCACGCCGCGGGGATCAGGCCGATCAGGAAGCCGCACGTCGGCTGCATGAGATACCCGATGCCGCCGCCCTGCGTGAAGATCGGCAGGCCGACAAGGCCCAGCGCCACATACACCAGCTGCGACAGCGCGCCGTACCACGGGCCGAGCACGCAGCCCGCCATAGCGGTGAAGAATGTCTGGAGTGTAATGGAGGAATATCCCAGAGGGATGCGGATGAAAGCGCCCACCGCCGTGAGCGCGGCAAAGAGCGCCACGCGGGTCATCGTGCGAATTTTCATAGACAGGTTTCTCCTTTTTTCGTCTGGATAAACTTATTGTAGAGGATTGTCCAGCAAAACACAAGCGACAAGGTTTACAAACTTGACGGGCTGTGTTAGAATGACTTTCGTTTAAAAAGGAGTGCATTTTCCATGAAATTTCTGGAAGAATTCGCCCCACTCGCGGGGCGTTCCCACCTGCAGGTACTCGCACAGACGGACTCGACGAACAACCGCGTCAAGGAACTGGCCGACGCCGGCGCCCCGTCGGGCGCGGCCGTGATCGCCGACCGGCAGACGGCGGGCCGCGGACGGCTGGGGCGCTCGTTCTCCTCACCCGCGGGCGTGGGGCTGTATCTGTCGTATCTGCTGCGCCCGACGCTGCCGGAAGACCGCCTGATGACCGTTCCGGCGCTTGCCGCCGTGGCGGGGGAGCGGGCAGTGCGCCGTGCGGCCGGGCTAGACTGCGGCATCAAGTGGCCGAACGACCTCGTCTGCGCGGGGCGCAAGGTCAGCGGCATTCTGACCGAGCTCGTCCCGACGCAGAGCGGCCCCGCCGTCGTCATCGGCATCGGCATCAACGTCCACGAGCAGACCTTCTCCCCCGACGCGGCGCAGGTCGCGGGGTATCTCGACGCGTGGACGGACTGCCCCGTGAGCCGCGGCGAACTGGCAAAGGCGCTTTTAGAGGAGCTGGACGGGCTGGAGACGCTCGACGGACTGCGCGAATACCGCGCCGCCTGCCTGACGCTCGGGCGCACGGTGCGCCTGCTCCGCCCCGACGGCACGCAGCAGGCCGAGGCGCTCGGCATCGACCGTGACTACGGCCTGATCGTGCGCTATGGCGACGGCCGCGAGGAAACGGTTCGCTCCGGCGAGGTGTCCGTGCGCGGACTCTATGGTTACATTGAATGAGGTGATTTTTGACATGAAAGAACTGCTGGTTTTGTTCCTCACCTTCGCCAAGGTGGGCGTCATGACCTTCGGCGGCGGCTACGCCATGCTCCCGATCCTCCAGCGCGAGGTCGTGGAGAACAAGGGCTGGGCCACCGACGAGGAGCTGACGGACTATTTCGCCATCGGGCAGTGTACGCCCGGCGTCATCGCCGTGAACACGGCGACCTTTATCGGTCAGAAGCAGCGCGGCATCGCGGGCGGCATCGTCGCGACGCTCGGCGTCGTGTTCCCGTCGCTGGTGATCATCAGCGCGCTGGCGGGCGTAATCGCGGCCTTCTCGCACCTGACGTGGGTGGCGCACGCGTTCGCGGGCGTACGCGTGTGCGTATGCGTGCTGATCTTCAACGCCGTTCTGAAGCTGATGAAAAGCTCGATGAAGGACGCATGGGGCATCGCGATCTTCGCGGTGATCTTCGTGCTCTCGATTCTGACGAATCTCTCCCCCGTCATCTACGTCGTGGCCGCGGCGCTCGCGGGCGTCCTGATCCAGAGTCTGAAGGCGGGAGGTGCGAAGAAATGACGTATCTGCTGCTGTTTTATGAGTTCTTCAAGACGGGTCTGTTCGCCGTGGGCGGCGGCCTTGCGACGCTCCCGTTTCTCTATGACATGGCCGCTCGGCACCCGGAGTGGTTCACAACGTCGCAGCTGGCGGACATGGTGGCCGTTTCCGAGTCGACCCCCGGCCCGCTCGGTGTGAATATGGCGACCTATGTCGGCTTCATCACCGGCGGCATTCCCGGTGCGCTCGTCTCGACGATCGGCCTTGTCGCACCGTCGATCATCATCATTCTGATCGTCGCGGCGTTTCTCAAGCGCTTCCGCGACAGCAAGCTCGTGAACGCGGTATTTTACGGCCTGCGCCCCGCGTCGACGGCGATGGTCTCGTCGGCGGGCGTTTCCGTGGCGGCGCTCGCACTGGTGAATACCGGTGCGGTCGGGCTGGCGCTCGTCAACTGGAAGGGCGTGGCGCTCGCGGCCGTTCTGCTCGTGCTGACGCGCTGGTGCAAGGCCACGAAGGGCCTGCACCCGATCCTCTTCATCCTCGCAAGCGCCGTCGTCGGCGTGGTATTCTCGTTTTGAGCTTTTCAAAAAAAGGTACACCTTTTTTGAAAAGCTCTCGCTCCGAACCGCGCAGGGTGTTTTTTGCGGCGTACACGCCGCCGCAAAAAACGGATTGGATTTTATTCGCGCCGCTGCGGCGGCGCGAACTCTGTGAGGCCATCTGGCAAAAAAGAGCCTGACACGCAAATGAAGTGCCCCCCAAAAGTTAGACAATATTTTACAGTAAAAATTTTGATTATCCCGAAAAACCCTTGAAATACAAGCACATTCGCAGGATTTCAGATTGATTTTACTACCAATTTACTACTTTTAACGGATTGCGCCTTGATATGCCGGAACATCTTGCGAGCATGAAACAACCCAATACAAACGCGACGCACTGGCGGCGCGGCACGTCGGCAATCACACAATTTCATATAGCACCGCACTGGCGGCGTTACCTTATCCCAACCGGGAAACAAGGAACGCCGCTATTTTTTTACCCTCATGTTACGCAGTAGGGGCAAAAAGAGTCTTGCTACACAAGGCTTTGCGGGTACGGTTTTCACAGGGTAAGGGATTGATACCTAAACCCTTAAAATCGCTGTTCTACCGCGTAACAAATATGCAGCAAAGGAGTTGATGAAGCTATGGCAGTTTTCCGCGTGGAGAGAAACACAGGATATACGGTTATGAGCAACCACCATTTACGCAACAAAGAACTTTCCCTAAAGGCAAAAGGGCTGTTATCGCAAATGCTGTCCTTGCCGGAGGATTGGGACTATACCCTTGCGG
>OLGF01002706.1_pt1 | contig 15969 bp, 13 predicted proteins | sample 1604971 | NCBI WGS metagenome assembly OLGF01 (sample SAMEA3888902, study PRJEB22519) | human gut metagenome | biome: human gut; feature: human-associated habitat; material: faeces | place: Denmark | collected 2011 | reverse complement strand
AAAAAATCTTTGAGTACGCAGGGCCATATAAGAAAAATATGTATGTGGCCACGGTTGTCGTACTGGTCAGCGTTCTTATGGGCATCCTGCCTTTTGTGCTGGCCTATCAGGTCATTTCGCCATTGGTTATGGGCGATTCTGTTGAAACAGAATTTGTTTTATTGCGTGTTATAGGGGTTTTGATCTGTCTTGTTTTGCAGGCGTTTTTTTATGGATGGGGATTATCAATTTCTCATAAAGCAGCATATAACACATTGTTCCGGCTGCGGGTATCTCTGCAAAAGAAGTTTGAGAAACTTCCCCTTGGCATTGTGGAGGAAAAAGGGACAGGGACAATCAAAAAGCTGTTTGTCGATGATGTGGACAGCTTGGAATTGCTCCTTGCTCATTCAGTCCCGGAGGGTATCGCAAATTTACTGATCCCGCTGGTGATTTATGTTGCTATGTTTTGTGCGGACTGGAAACTGGCTCTTATGTCTTTGGCCTCTATCCCGATCAGCCTGCTCTCCATGGTCATTATGTACTCTGTTGGAATGAAGCGCATGGGTCCCTACTATCAGTCTGCACAGAAAATGAACAACACGATCATTGAGTACATCAATGGTATGGAGGTTGTCAAGGTTTTCAACCGGGAGAGTGAATCTTACGAGAACTTCCGCAAGGATGTAACGGACTATCGGGATTATACCTTGGCATGGTATAAGGCCGCCTGGCCCTGGATGGCGATATACGGAAGTCTGCTGCCCTGCACTGTTATTCTGACTTTGCCTCTTGGGGCATGGTTTGTTCTCTGTGGCATAAGCACTTTACCTGATTTGATTTTAGTCCTCTGCCTTTCCCTCAGCATTGGGATTCCTCTCCTGAAAGCACTGGGCTTTATGGAGACGATTCCGAATCTGAATTATAAGATCACGGCACTTGAACAGATGTTAAATGCGGCACCGCTGCAAGCTGCTGAGGATGATTTCCACGGACAGGATTTTAACATTTCTTACGATCATGTTTCCTTTGCGTATCAGACGACACAGCCTGGCCCAGATGGGAAACCGATAATAGCGGAAAACGAAGTCCTCCACGATATTACCCTTGTGGCAAAAGCAGGACAAAAAACTGCCCTGGTTGGTGAATCCGGTTCTGGCAAGAGCACCCTTGCAAAACTGTTGATCCACTACTATGACCCGCAGAAAGGGAGCATTTCCATTGGCGGGCAGAAACTTTGTGATATGAGCCTGGAGGCATTGAACAGCCGCATTTCCTATGTGGCTCAGGATCAGTACCTGTTTAACACCTCCCTGCTGGAAAATATCCGTCTTGGACGTTTGGATGCTACCGATGAGGAAGTAATGCAGGCGGCTAAGAAAGCCCAGTGTATGGAGTTTCTGGAAAAGCTGCCGCAAGGTATTCACTCCATGGCGGGCGATGCGGGGAAAATGCTTTCCGGGGGGCAGCGCCAGCGAATTTCCCTGGCGCGGGCAATATTGAAGGATGCCCCGATTGTAGTGCTTGACGAGGCCACGGCCTATGCTGATCCAGAAAATGAGGAAAAAATGGAGGCTGCTATTGCGGAGCTGGTGGAGGGAAAAACCTTGGTAGTTATCGCTCACAGACTTCCCGCTATAATGAACGCAGATCAAATATGCGTTATGGATCACGGAAAGATGGTGGCAACCGGAAAACATCAGGAGCTGATTCAAGCTTGCCCAGAATACCAAAAGTTGTGGAAAGCGGCCCAGGACAGCGCCGAGTGGAAAGTATCTACTGCAAAGGAGGGAAGATAAATGTTTGCATTGATTTCAAGAATCCTGAACCTCTCCGGGAGGTATAAAAGCCGTATTCAGGCTGCATTTCTATGTGCATTTGTCGAGTCCATTCTCTCCAAAATGCCGATCTTCATGGCGTTTATTGTCTTGGCCGGGTTTGCTGATAATACGCTGACTGGAAAGACCTGTCTGTTTGTCGGACTTGGATTATTAGCTGTTGTAGTGGTTCAGACAGTGGTTCACTATTTGAGCGACCGTCTGCAAAGTGCCGCTGGATTTATGATCTTTGCTGATAAACGGATGGAGTTGGGAAATCATTTAAGAAAAATGCCGATGGGTTACTTTACATCGGGGAATATTGGCAAAATCAGCTCTGTTCTCAGTACGGATATGGTATTCATTGAGGAAGTTTCTATGAGTACCATTGGCAACATGATGAGCTATATGCTGTCTACTTTGGTTTTAGCTGTTTTTATGTTCGTACTGGATTGGAGACTTGGGCTGATTGCGGTAATCATTACCTTGCTGGCATCACTGGTTGCAAAATATATGAATAAGGTTTCCTTCAAGGAGGCTGTCGGGCGTCAAAACCAAAGCGAGAATTTGACGGATGCGGTCTTGTCTTTTGCTGAAGGAATTGGGGTTATCAAAAGTTACAATCTGCTCGGAGAAAAATCTGACGAATTAACGGAAAACTTCAAAAAATCAAGGGATGTCAATACGAAGTTTGAGCAGAAAATGACACCGTGGACCACTGGCTTAAACATTCTCTATGGCGTGGGTATTGCCGCTATCTTCGGTTTATCTGTTTTTTTACATCAGGAAGGCGTACTCTCCCTGGCTTATCTTTTGGGCGTGCTGCTGTTTGTCTTTGATCTCTTTGGACCTCTGAAAGCTCTTTATGGAGAAGCAACCCGACTGACCGTGATGAATGCCGCATTAGACCGCATTGAAGCTGTTTTGGACGAGCCCGAACTTCCCGATAACGGAAATCAACATATTCTGTCACAGGCACAGCCGGATCAGCCAGAAGTACAATTTAGCGATGTGGGCTTCGCCTATCAGGACAAGGAAGTCCTGCACAACATCAGCTTCTCTATGCAGAAGAATACCATGACCGCACTTGTGGGACCGTCTGGCGGTGGAAAATCCACGATTGCGAACCTTCTGGCGCGGCTGTGGGATGTGAAATCCGGCAAAGTGACAATCCGTGGTACAGATATTCGGGATGTACCTCTCGCCGAACTGATGGAACAGATCAGCATGGTTTTCCAGAGGGTGTACTTGTTCCAGGATACCATTTACAACAATATCAGCATGGGTAAACCGGACGCTACCGAGGAAGAAGTCTATGAGGCTGCAAAAAAAGCCCGCTGCTATGATTTTATCATGGCGCTGCCAGATGGATTCCAGACAATCATCGGTGAAGGCGGCGCTACTCTGTCCGGCGGCGAAAAGCAAAGAATCTCTATCGCCCGCTGCATTTTGAAGGACGCACCGATTGTCATTCTGGATGAAGCGACTGCAAGTGTTGATACCGATAATGAAAGCTATATCCAGGAGGCAATCAATGAACTGGTAAAGGGTAAAACATTGCTTGTGATTGCACACCGCCTGAATACCATCCGTCAGGCAGATCAGATTTTGGTGATCTCCGATGGACGGATCAGCGAACAGGGAACCCATGACGAGCTTATGGCAAAAGCCGGGATTTATCAGGATTTTGTAAATATCCGTAAAAAGTCCTCCAGCTGGAGCCTTGCATAAAGGAGACAATAGTGAAGATTCATGCGTCCGGAGAGGATTATCTGGAGGCTGTGCTGGTTCTTCAAAAGAATCACGGTGCTGTCCGCTCTATTGATGTTGCACGGCGTGTTGGAGTTTCAAAAGCCAGTGTAAGCTATGCGGTGTCGGCTTTGCGTGAAGGGGGCTTTTTAACGGTAGATAGTGATTACGTTTTGCATTTGACCGAAACAGGCCGGAATGTTGCCGAAAAAATTTATGAGCGGCATCAGTTCTTTACAGAGCAATTTATCGCAGCTGGCGTTGACCCTGAAATTGCAGAGCGAGATGCTTGCCGGATTGAACACGCCATCAGTCAGGACACCTTTGAAAAGATCCGGGATGCACACAAACAGGAAAAATAGGATACTAATGCCCGTCGTTCCAACTGTGCGGACAAGAGCAGCCAGTGGGGAAAATATAAGCCCACTGGCTGCTCCACATGAAAGACAATCATCGGCCCTTTTGTTTTCCCCTGTACATCACTTCAGCTTATCTGCGCTCATGCACAGGTCTATGTACCGTTGCGACTCTTCTTCACCCTTTCCTGCAAAGTAATCAAGAACGCACTTGGCAACGGTCTGCGGCGCTCTATCGTGGAACACGATTCCATCCAGACTGATGTCCATTTCTTCTGAGATCAGCGCAACCGTTTCAAATTTCGGATTGCTCTTGCACTTTTCAATCTCAATGACAGTTCGGGTACACATATTAAGCCGTTCCGCTAATTCGCGCTGCGTGATCTTTTTCTGCTCCCGCTTTTCGCGAAGCTTTTGGGCGAACAGGTCAAGAAAGTTCATTGTAAATCACCTCTACTACATTGTAGAGTGAGCCTCAATTCACTTAAATACACATGAAGCTCACATTGAATGAGCCGCAAATCACATTCAGCGAGTTGGAGGTAATTTTATGATGTCACGGATGAACAGGAGATACTGCTAAGGCCGCTCGCGGTCATGTAAAAAAGCATAAGCACCGATTAGCCGTCCACTTCAAAAAGCACGCGGCTATCCCCCAGACGAGCTGCACTCACGAAAGCGAGTTGCAGCTCTCTTTTTATGCGGTTTGGTTCATCCGTGATTTAGCCCCTCCCGGTACAGTATTCGTTACTCATGTTTTCACTCGCACGCAAGGCGCTCGTTCAGGTCATCATGCCTGTTCGAGCGCCTTTTTACGTTTTCCTGTCGGCTGTCGTTCTCCGCCGGTGTTGGTCTGGTTCACCACTCACCCAACACCGAAACGGAGGACATATTATGTTTAACAGAAAGAGCAGCTATGCGCTGAACAAGAAAGACCCCAACGCTATCGTTTACATGGATGCCAACGAAGCCATCATCCGCCTGACCCGCGAGGACTTTGCCAGCGAGGAAGAATTTCTGAAATGGAAATCTTGGTCGGATGGAAACTACCGCACTGAGGACAATCAGGATGTGGTAGAGGGGAAACACAATACGTCCATTGATGACCTGTCCGAAGCCGCACTTTCCATTCCTGCCATTGATGTGGTTATGGAGCGCCAGCACGAGAAATCTGAGCGGCGCAGAATGGCTTCCGCGATGGTTTTCTCAGATCAGGGACAAGCTGACGGAAACACAGTTCCGCAGACTTTGGATGTACTACGTTGGCGGAATGACCGTTGATGAAATTGGGCGGATTGAGGGCATCAGACACCAGAACATTTCCAAAAGCATTGGCTCCGCAATGAAGAAAATCAAAAAATTTTTCCCGTAAGCTCAAAAACAGGGTGCAAAAATGCCCTAAAAAAGATGATAGGTGAAGGGACATTCTCCACGAAGCCTTTCGTTGAACGTTGAAAACTGAATAGACCATGATGCAGGCACAAAACCCGCGTGATAGCGGCATAAGGTGCGCCGCCACGACGATGGCTTCAAGGAGGTGATTCCGGAAAAGCCATCCGAGCGATCTACGCAGCCTTAGACCCGATTCGGCAAATCGGGCGCGATGACAGCGCGGCGGATAATGAAACTTGCTCACGCCCTCCCACAGACTTGAGGGGGAACCCTGCGGTATGCGCCAGCTCTTTGAGGCAGCGGTATCGTGGAGTTATGACGGCCCTGCCAAGGGCGGCCTGCATCATGCCCACTATCCGGGGCGCGTGGCAAATAGGATAGATTTTCTCAAATGGACAAGCAGAGCGGCTGCGCCGGTATTCGCCATTATGTTATGTGGCTCCAATTCTGCCCGCGCAGCCGCCTCTCAAAGTCAGATACCATGCGCTGACGGGCTTTCCCATCAGCGCATTCATGTGACCTTGAGGAAACCCACCAAACCGAGAAAGGAGATCGCCATGATGCAGCCAACGCCAAACGAATCCCGAATCCACACGGATGAGCTGGTGGACATCCGGGAAGTATCTGTTGACAAAAATCTTCCCAAGGAAGAACGCATTGCCGCCTTTATCCGCCAGATCAAAAATCCCTACCGCTTCCGCTGCGGCGATTTCGTGGTAAACGCCTGCTTTGCCGGGAACGGTGTTACGTTGGAGGAATGTCTGCAAGGCATTTTGCGCTGAGCGACATCCTCGCTTTTTTCCGCAGAGAGTGCTATGATCGGTGTGGAAAAGGATGAAAACCTAATAGCCAGATAACCACTCTTTTCATGCGGGAGCAGTCCGGGAGAAAGGAGTGCTTTTTCATGCCTAAATACAAAGCAACCGCTTATATCCGCCTGTCCTACACCGACGATCATTCCAGCGAAAGCGACAGCGTTTCCAATCAGCGCAAGCTCATTGAAAACTTTGTAGAGCGCAACCCGGATATTGAGGTCGTTTCCGAAAAGATCGACGATGGATACAGCGGCATCATCTTTGACCGCCCTGCGTTCAAGGAAATGATGCAGGATGTCACCGATGGCAATATCAACTGCGTCATCGTAAAAGACCTCTCCCGCTTAGGGCGCGAGTACATCGAAACTGGCCGGTATCTGCGCCGGGTATTCCCGGCCTACGGGGTGCGCTTCATCGCTATCACCGACAGCATCGACACCGCCCACGACAGCGGCGATGATCTGACCGTATCGGTCAAGAACATTATGAACGAAGCCTACTGCCGGGACATTTCCATCAAGACCCGCACCTCTCTGGACGTGAAGCGGCGCAACGGCGATTTCGTCGGTGCGTTCCCGGTGTACGGCTACATGAAAGCCGAGGACAACAAGAATTTGCTCGTCCCTGACCCCTACGCCGCCCGCGTTGTCTGCGACATCTTCCGTATGCGGCTGGAGGGCGCAAGCGCCTCCAAGATTGCATCAGAGCTGAACCGGCTGGGTATCCTCTCCCCGCTGGCTTACAAGAAGAACAACGGTCTGCCCTACGCGAAAAAGGGCTATGCGGACAAGGCTGACTGCAAGTGGTCGGCCACCACCATCATCCGCATCTTGCAGGACGAAACCTACACCGGAACGCTGGTGCAGGGCAAACAGGGTACGCCGCATTACAAGATCAAGCAGATGGAGCAGCGCCCCGCCTCCGAGTGGGTGCGTGTCCCGGATGCCCACGAAGCATTGATCGCCCGTCAGGATTTTGATCTGGTGCAGCGCATCAAGGGGCTGGATACCCGCACTTCTCCCAACGAGGACACGGTGTACCTGTTCTCCGGTATTCTGATCTGCGGGTGCTGCGGAAGCCGCATGACCCGCAAGACCAACCGTGCGAACGGCAAGGAGTACCACTACTATTATTGTCCTACCGGCAAGAAAAAGGGCTGCGCCCATCCGGTCATGCTGAAAGAAAGCAGCCTGATCGACTGTGTGCGGGACAGCCTGAAAGCCTATATCGGCAATATTGCTTCTCTGGAGGCGCTGCTGACCGGCATTGACCAGTCCAGCATCAATCAGGCGCTTGCCAAGGAATACAGCGACCACATTACCGACAACGAGCGCCGGTTGGAGCAGGTGCTGGAGTTCAAGGCACGGCTTTATGAGAGCCTTGTGGGAGGTATGCTTACCAAGGAAGAATACGCTTCCTATAAGGCAAAGTACACCAAGCAGGCCGAGGACATCCGCGAGAGCATCCGCGTTCTCAAGGAAAAACTCACGGAGGTTTTGGAAAACCGGAGTGAGCGCAACCGCTGGATTTCGCAGTTTACGCAGTTCTCCACGCTGGAAACCTTAGACCGCAGGGCGCTCATTCACATGGTACAGAGCATCCGCGTCCGTGGCAAAAAGGAGCTGGATATTACCTTTACCCATGAGGACGAATACAAAAAGGCGTTGCAGCTTTTGGCGCTGGCAGCGCAACAGAAAGATTACGAACAGAGAAAGGTGGGCTGAGCATGGCGAGAAAAAGCAGGAAAGAAACGGCTGCGGTAGCCGTGCAGGAGGCCGACGCCGCTTGCCGCGCCGCGATCTACGTCCGCCTTTCTGTGGAGGATACCCACACGCACAGCGTATCCATTGAAACCCAGCAGATGATTATTGCCCGCTATCTGGAGCAGTACCCGGAGATCAGCGTGTACGATACCTACATCGACAACGGCGCGACGGGGACAAACTTCCACCGTCCGGGCTTTCAGCAGATGCTCTCGGATATTGAGGCCGGTCATGTAAACTGCGTGATTGTCAAAGACCTTTCCCGTTTGGGACGGAACACCATCGACACCGGCTATTACATCGAGCAGTATTTCCGCATCCGCAACATCCGCTTTATTGCGGTCAATGAAAACTTCGACACCGCCGCCCCGGAGGACGCTCATTCCGGTATCATCATTCCGCTGCGGAACATGATAAACGAAGCCTACGCTTTGGACATCGGGCGCAAGATCAGGGCGCAGCAGCGGCAGGCCATGAAGGACGGCAAGTTCATCGGTGCGCGTACTCCCTACGGCTACCTGAAAGCGGAGGACGATTGCCACCAGCTTATCATCGACCCCGTTGCCGCCGTTGTGGTACAGCGGATGTTCCGGTGGGCTTCTGAGGGCGCTGGCCTGAATACCATTGCCGTGCGGCTGAATGAAGCAGGCATTCTTACCCCCAGCCACTACAAGAAGATGCAGGGCAAGATCACCCACGAAAATTTGCTCGGCAGCGGCAAGTGGCAGACCCGGACAGTCGGCGTCATTCTCCGCTCCGAGGTCTACACCGGAGATCTCGTTCAGGGGCAGACCAAAACCGTGGATCACCGGCAGGTCAAGGCCGATGCCGAGGAATGGACGGTGGTGCGGGACACCCATGAGGCCATAATCAGCCGGGAACAGTTCGCGGCGGTGCAGGAAATTCTCAATCAGACCGCCAGCCGCGCCAAGGCACGGGAGGTCAAAGCCTACACGCCGAATTTGCTCAAAGGCAAGGTGTTCTGCGCCCATTGCGGCGGCAGCCTGCACCGGCAGAGAAATATCCGCAAGAAGTCCGACGATGTGTACTTCTACCATTGTCTGAGCCAGAGCCGAATCAGCAAGGATGCCTGCCCCGGTGTGACCATCCGCGAGGATATGCTGCTGGATATGCTGGCAGATATGCTTCAGGACGCGCTTGATACGGCGCTGGGGCAATACACCCTCTCCCTTGCAGAGCTACCCCGGCAGGCCGCTGAACGTGCCGAGCTGCGGGAGAAGATCACCAGCCGCAAGCAGGAAATCCAGCGGCTTCGCGGTATCGTGCGGAGCTTATATGAAAGCCTCGTCCAAGGCGTTCTTACCAAGGATGAATATTTCGACTACAAGGAAAAGTACGAAAGCCGCATTGCCGACCTCGCCGTGGAAATGGAGCAGTTGGAGGACGGTCTGCGGACGATGGATACGCAGATTGAGCAGCACCGGGCGCTGGAACAGGACGCCGCGCAGATCAAGACCGACCGTGCGCTGACCGGCGCACTCATCGAGCGGCTGATCGACCGCATCGAGGTATCCCACGACAAGCAGATCACGGTGCGCTATCGCTTCCAGAGCGAGTTTGAAACCTATGCGGAGGTGCTGGAACAATGCAGAAATATGTGATTGCCCTCTACATCCGCCTCTCCATCGAGGATTACAAGTACGACAGCCTGAGCATTGAAAATCAGAGCCTTGTCCTCCACGAATACGCGGCTTCCTTGCCGGAAGCTCTGAACGCGGAGATCATGGAGTTCATCGACAACGGGTACAGCGGCACGAATTTTGAGCGTCCGCAGGTACAGAAGCTCATTGAGCTGGTGCGGGCCAATCAGATCGACTGCATCATCGTCAAGGATTTTTCCCGCTTCGGGCGAAACAGCATTGAAACCGGCTACTTTATCGAGCGCGTGTTCCCGCTGTTCCATACCCGCTTCATTTCTATCAGCGACGATTTTGACAGCAGCAAATTCAAGGGCGACACCGGCGGCATGGACATGGCGTTCAAGTATCTCATCAGCGAGTATTACAGCCGCGATATGTCCATCAAAACCAAGAGTGCCAAGTACGCCAAGATGCAGCGCGGCGAGTATCAGAGCAAAATCTGTCCCTACGGCTACCGCAAAAGCGCCGATGGCAGAATGGAACCCGACCCGGATGCCGCAGCCATTGTACAGCTCATTTTCAGCCTCTCCGCAGGTGGCATGAACGCCGCTGCCATCACGCGGGAACTGTTCCGCAGGAACATCCCCACTCCCGGCCAGTACAAAGCGGCGCACGGCAATCACACCCACGATATTTCCCGCTGTCACGGGATTTGGAGTACATCCACCATTCTCCGCATTTTGGAGGACGAACGCTACACCGGCGTGTATGTGATCGGCAAGCGGGCGGTTCTCGAAGTAGGCGGCAACAGAAGCCGCCTGAAGGACAGAGAATCGTGGTACATCATCCCCGACCATCACCCGGCCATCGTTGAGAAAGCCGTGTTTGATACCGTGCAGGCCAGCCAGCTCCGCTTTTCCCAGCCCAACAAAAAGAAGCGGGATTACCCGCTGAAAGGCAAAGCCTTCTGTGGCTGCTGCGGTCATGCACTATCCCGCACCATGCAGAAAACCTCATACTATCACTGCCGCCATTCCGAGGCGGACGTAGAAAGCCGCTGCCACAAGATGCGCCTGAACGCCGCGGAGCTGGAACAGGCGGTATTCCTGACGCTGAAAAAGCAGATGGAAGCCACCGCGCCGCTTGCCCCTGACGGTACGCTCCGGGTAGATGCTTCCGTACCGGAACGCGCCGAATATGAGCAGCAGATTGAGACGCTGCAAGACGGCAAGCGCACGTTGTATGAACGCTATCTCATGGGCGAGATCGACCTGAATACCTACAAGGCAGAAAAGGCCGCGTGTGACGAGCTGCTGCTGAAAACGAAAAACGCCTATGCCGCAGTATTGGCACAGGCGAAGAAAAAGCAGGACGAACAGGCACGGCAGGACAGCCGCAAGGAAGCGTCCAAGGCGATTTTCGATGCGGACACGCTGACCACCGAGCTGGCCGAGCTGCTAATCGACCGGGTGCTGGTGTACCCTGATAAGCGCATTGAGATCGCATACAAAATCCAAGACATTTTCGATTGAGGAGGCAGACATGAAAATCGCTTTCTATTGCAGAGTGGACGGACAGGGCTTCGGCTTTGTCCTACCCGAAGAAGCTGACAAGCTCCGCGAGTTTTTTGCCGAGCATCAGGATAAGCCTGCGCTTGAAAATCCATCAGGCGTAAGCTAAAAATTTTTGTCGTGTGCTTGACATACGGGTGTCTGAGATCGTGAAAGCGTATATGCGGCAGTCCAGCGTCTTTCAGAATTTTCTTATGCAGGTTCACAATGGAATCGGGGTAATACATCTCCCCTGTGACGGGCGATGGGAACATATATGGGTTGTCGGGATGCTTCTTGTGTTCGGCAACCAGCAGGTCAACAGCCTCCTGTGGAATACTGACCTTTCTGACCGATGTCTCCGTTTTGGGGCGCGAGAGTGTCAACTCCCCATTGGGGTTCTTGACGTACTGCTTGCTGACGGAGATGGTTTTGCCCGTGATGTCGAGGTCACTCCACAGGAGGGCAGTCAGCTCACCCTTGCGCAGTCCGCTGACCAGTTCCAGATAAAACATGGGCAGCAGTCCCCTCTTATCCGCGGCGTCGAGGTAGGTCTTGATATGCTCCGGTTGGAGGATCTGCATCTCGAATTTCTGTACCTTCGGTGCGATGCAGTCCTCGGTGGGGTTGCGGAGGATCAGGCGTTCTTTTACGGCGCGGTTCAGGGCATTGTGAAGCATCAGGTGCAGGCTGCGGACGGTGGTGCTGCTGAGTCCTGTGTTGCCGTGACCGCTTTTACCTCTGGTGCGGCCGCTCTCCATCAGCTCCTTGTAGAGCTTTTGCAGGTCGTGGGCAGTCAGCTTCGTGAGCTTGATGCTGCCGATGCGGGGGATGGTATACTGCTCGATCATCAGGTGGTAGCGATCCGCCGTGGCCACCCGCACATTTGGCTTGGCATAGATGTCGTACCAGCTCCGCAGCCACGTGGCAACGGTGTACTCGTCGGCGCGGCTGATGTCGACATCCTTGGTGGCTTCCATGGCGGCGGCCAGCTTCGCTTTGCACTCCGCCTGGGTCTTGCCCAGGACATTTTTGATGATGCGCTTGCCGGTTTCGGGGTTGTAGCCTGCGGTGTAGCGGCCCTCCCAGCGACCATCGCTGCGTTTGCGGATGTTACCTTCACCGTTGGCGCGTTTCTTGGCCATTGAATCAGCTCCTTTGCTTTTTATTAGCAAACATACATACCACACTGCAGTCTAAATAGCCACCGCCGAAATTAAGAGTTAAGGGAAAGTTATCAATTAGTTCTCGTGTTTCTCTTTGCTTACTGCGACGCAGGTTTTGCGTCGGTCAGTCTTCTTTGTAGAACAGCAGCACATCCTTGAAGGAGATCGTTCCATGGGTCGCCGACACCTCGCGGACGCTGCTGCCGCGCATCTTGCTGTACTCGTCGCGTGTCATATCCATGTCGCCGCCCAACAGATGGTTGGTCATGTTGTGCTCCACCGCCAGCTTGAGCAGCAGTCTGCCCAGCCGTTCACCGAACACACCCAGCGTACCCTCCAGCACCCCTTGCAGTGCACGAGGCAGATATGCGCCCGTCCTCTCGGCGTGCAATCGCCCGCAATACTGCCGCAAGGCCTTCTCCACAAATTCGTTGCGGATGGGACAATTATCCAGCTTGTAGAACGCATCTACCTCCTGCCACACATCGTCTGACAGCCAAACGGAGTGCCTGCGCCCGCCGAAAGCCTTGTAAACACGGGGCTGACGGGCTTTTTTACAAAGAATAGCGCCAAAGTACATTCGGGGTCCGATAATCAGCGTCAATCTCAAAACGCCGCAAACCCTCGTGGCAGTCCGCACTGCGGGCTGCCGCGAACGGCGTTGGCGCAGAAAAGCGCCAATGCCTTTCTCCTGCCTCTTCCTTCGTCCTCCGCAGAGCCGGGGAAGTCCACAAAAATCCGCCCGAAAGAGGCTCCGAATCCCTCTCCAGGGCAGGGACGCTGCCCCACCCCGAAGGAGGCCACACAGCGGCTCACAGGGGCGAACACGGGTGTTCTGTCGCCTGCGCTGCCAGCTTTTCCTGTACCCGCTGGCGCTCGGTGGCAGCTTCGGCCATGGCCAGTTGCCGCTGGTAGAACTGCTCCACCGCCTGTCTCCACGGCAGCAACGTGTAGAGCAGTGAGCCGTTCCGCTTGCGTCCGTCCTTCAGCGTGACGGTGGTGCGCTCTGTGCGGATGAGGCCCTTTTCCTCCAGCGACCGCACATATTTGCACACCGTGTTGCGGCTCATGCCCACCGCTTCACCGATGGTACGGTAGCTGGGGTAGCACTGATAGGTCTTGCGGTCTTCACAGAACAACAGGAACGAGTACACGGCGATCTCACCGGGTGACAGGCCCAGTTGGCAGATGACCTTCGGCACGGGGTAATAGTTTTTGACAGGGTCTGGCTTCTGCCACGGCAGGGTGTGGGTCATCTTACACCGCCTGTCTGCGCCTCTACCCACTGGCAGAACTTTTCTTTCGGGACAACGATGCGGCTGCCCACACGCAGAGCGGGGAAACTCGCTTCGTGCATCAGCTCATAGGCGCTGGAGATGGAGATGCCCAGCACCTTTGCCACCATTTCCGCGTTGAGGAATAACGGCAGCTCGTCGTAGTTTGTATAGACGGATCGTTTCATGAGATACTCCTTGTTTCAAATTCAGAGAAAAAGAACTTGCGTTTCGGAGGTCTCTCTGTTAGACTTGTTACAGATGGCGTCTGCGTTTTCCGAAACGCGGCGCGCCGCTGGACTGCTGCAACAGTTCAGCGGCTTTTCTTTTTGCCAGAACAATATACGGCTCTCACCTCTTTTCGTTGGATTTGCCATGCACCACAGGCCGTTCCTGCCACGCTTTACTTGCGCGGCGTTTGTCTCAGCCTTGGCACGCTCGGCTGCTCTGCGCAGCGTCGCGGCGTACTTCCCCGGCGAGTATCTTCTCTGGTGATGGGTATGTAGTTGTGAAGGTGCAGTGGAAGCTCTTTCCTTCTTCATGCCCCCATGGTACAATAAGCCCGACGTAAAATACATCATGAAGTGATCTTTTTTGCCGGGAGGTGTCGATGTGACTTCTGCAATTCCAAGCTTTGATCTGTGCACGACAGAAGACAGCGGCTTCATGCCGGTTTTGATCTGCGATGACGGAACGCAGATCGAGCTGCCGCCCCACTCGGCGGCAGAGCTTCTTCTGGCTGCTGCTGAGATCGATCTCACGGCATATACCGATGCAGTCCGGCATTTGCGGGAGACACATCCGCTGTTTGAAGAGAAATTGGACATTAGTGTTTTGGAGTACCGTGACTTTCTATCGCAGGCACTGGAGCTACCCAAACAGCTCCGCCGCACAGATCCCGTAGGCTGGTTAGACGCCTGTGTGCATCTGCGAGCTGCCCTTCAGCAGCCTGACGACGGCTCCGCTTCGTTCCTGCTCTACTCAGGCCAACGCATCTTGCAGGCAATAGAACGTCCCGTTCTTTTGCAGGTTCGGCTCCGCAATATCTTTGAGATGATCTTCGACAACATGGATGTTTCAACACCGCACCGCCAGTGGGAATATCTGCGCACTGTATACCCTGATGTCGCGCAGCAATGTGACCCAATTCATCTGAAAGAGGTGACGGAACCTTTCCGGTTTAGCGCAGTGAACGGCTGGAACTACTATCTGACGATCCTGTCACTGTATTTTGCGCAGGAGGCCCAGCGCATCACGCGATGCGTACACTGTTGGGAATATTTCATCCCGCCCACGAGGAAGCGAACACTGTACTGTGACCGCAGGTACGATGGGCAGACCTGTAAGCGTCGGGGTGCTAACCTCATGCGGCATGAACGGGATGAGCAGGATGAAGCGCTTTTCATCTACCGGCAGCTTCGGGATCGAATGTATGCGCGAATGCAGCGATACGATACGGCTATACCGGAAAAACGAGGTCGGCTGCTGGTCTTCAGCGCGTCGGACTTTAAGGCTTGGATGGACAATGCCAGCAAAGCCCATCGTGAATACACCGGCGGCAAGATCGATTCCTCAGAATTTTTAAGGCGTATTGATACTTGGCAGGAATTGAGCAGCTACGATGTGAAAGCCATGCCCCTTGTTGTGGATACGACCGTTTGGCAGCAGCGTGTAGCAGCAGATATGGATCACGCGCCCGCCGACAGCTTTCCGGAACAGGTCATGTTTCTTAATCTTCCCACAGATGGCAGCCCTGCTCAGTGGGAGATGAAAACGCGAGACCAGCTGCGGCGTGAGGCACAGAAGGGACATCAGTCCTTGCGGGACAAGTATACACAGAAAGAAAAGCAGAACTGACGGATGTCAGTTCTGCTTTTCTTTGTCTACACCGGCGCAGGTTTTGCACCGCTTAACCGTCGTAGAGGACGTAGATCAGCAGACTGCCGCCATCCTCCACGATGTAGACATTGCAGCGGAAACCGGCGTCCGCGATGGTATCCACGCCCGCCTGCATCATGAGTTGGCGGAAGGTGAAGTCTACCATGTCTCGCGCCTTGGCTTCCAGTGTTTCCTGCGAGGCATCCAACGGTACTGCGGCTGGGAAGCGGTAGGCGCTGTTATCCAGTGCCAGACTTGTGTCCGTGGTGACACCGTATTGTGTGGACGCATAGGCGTTGGCAACGTCGATGGCCGCTTGACGGTCTGCGGGTACTGCGGGTTCGGGCGCTGGCTCTGGTGCTGGGGCAGATTCCAGCTCACCTTCAGGCGCAGGCGTTTGGACACTGTCCGCATCGTAGCCGGTCTTAGCCGAGACAGTGACCGAGGGAATGTCCTCCGCGGGCGCGGGTTCTGTGACCGGCTCAGGGGTCTGCGTGACTTGCGGAGTGGCTTTCGGTTGAAGCTCGTCCTCCTGAGACAGTTCTTGTACAGAGGTCGATGCTGCGGCTGGAGATTGCCCTGTCGTGGTGGGTCCTGTGGACGGTTGCAATCTCCAGCCGCAGCATCGA
>OLGF01002697.1_pt1 | contig 16018 bp, 9 predicted proteins | sample 1604971 | NCBI WGS metagenome assembly OLGF01 (sample SAMEA3888902, study PRJEB22519) | human gut metagenome | biome: human gut; feature: human-associated habitat; material: faeces | place: Denmark | collected 2011 | reverse complement strand
TCGAATCCGCATCCTACGCGATTGGTATAGTTATTTACGAAACGATGTACTAGTGTACATATAAGCAGTTTTTCTATACCTTATGCGCAATTGTTTTTTTTATTATATCTATTTTTTGTGCAAATTGCAATACAACTTTCATGTTATCCATTTTTTCGTGAAAATTACTAATCATTGCTTAGTTCTTTTCGTCATCTTCCATATTAAACACCAATCATTTCCACTCAGAGAATTGTCGTCAAGCGGATATTCACAATCTGCTTCGCTACGCAGCTCTATACCGAATAACTGCTCCGCATTTCATCAGAAGGAGCTTATTTTTTATCCATATCAAAAACTTATAATTACAATGCAATATTTCTATTTTACGTTTCATTTCTGATATGATAGGATGTGTTCGGTTAAAAAATAACAAAGTAACACTCCAACTTATCTGTTAAGAAACGTTTATCATTAACTACCATCAGAAAATTTCTTATACAGATATCTTCGACATCTTAAGCTATACACATCAAAGACAAAGAAAGAGGTAAGAAAATGGAAGACAACAAATTATGTCTGGAAAAGCAGCCTTTAAACCAGGAAATGCTTGACAAAATCGATGCTTACTGGCGTGCAGCTAACTATCTGTCTGCCGGACAGCTCTATCTTCTCGACAATCCGCTTCTGAGAGAGCCATTAACTATGGATCAGATCAAGAAAAAAATTGTTGGTCACTGGGGAACTGTACCGGGACAGAACTTCGTTTATGCACACTGCAACCGTGTCATCAAACGTTATGACCTTGATATGATCCTGCTTTCCGGTCCTGGACATGGCGGAAACTTCATGATTGCCAATACCTATCTGGAAGGTTCCTACAGCGAAGTTTATCCTAACATCAGCCAGGATGAGGAAGGTATGAAGAAAATGTTCAAACAGTTCTCCTTCCCATGCGGAGTCCCAAGCCACTGCGCACCGGAAACACCTGGTTCCATTAATGAAGGTGGCGAGCTTGGTTACTCCATCGCTCATGCTTTCGGAGCTGTATTTGACAACCCGGATCTGATTGCAACTACTGTTGTAGGTGATGGTGAAGCTGAGACTGGTCCTCTGGCGACATCCTGGCAGTCCAACAAATTCCTGAACCCGATCACAGACGGTGCTGTACTTCCTATTCTTCACTTAAATGGATATAAGATCAGCAACCCGACTATCTTCTCCCGTCTTTCTCATGAAGAACTTGAATGCTTCTTCAAGGGCTGTGGCTGGAAACCATATTTCGTTGAAGGTGACGACCCAATGACAATGCACAAGAAGATGGCTGAAACAATGGACACAGTGATCGAAGAAATCAAAGCAATCCAGAAGAACGCCCGTGAGAACAATAATCCGGAACGTCCGGTATGGCCAATGATCATCCTTCGTACTCCTAAGGGATGGACAGGTCCTAAGGTTGTTGACGGACTTCAGATTGAAGGTTCTTTCCGTGCTCATCAGGTTCCGATCACTATGGAAAAACCGGAACATCTTGAACTTCTGAAGGAGTGGCTGGAAAGCTATCGTCCTCAGGAACTGTTTGATAAAAACGGACGCCTGATCCCGGAACTGGCTGAACTGGCTCCTAAGGGAAATGCACGTCTCGGTGCCAACCCACATGCAAATGGCGGACTTCTTCTGAAAGATCTTCGTCTTCCGGACTTCCGCGATTACGGTATTGAAGTACAGCCTGGCAAAACAAAAGCTCAGGATATGATCGAACTTGGCGGATACATCCGCGACATCTTCAAACTGAATGAAGAAAACAAGAACTTCCGTATCTTTGGACCAGATGAAAGCATGTCCAACCGTCTGTACAAAGTATTTGAATATCAGAAACGTGACTGGAACGCAGAAATGCTTGATACTGATGACTGCCTCGCAAGAGACGGACGTATTATGGACAGTATGCTCAGTGAGCATATGTGTGAAGGATGGCTGGAAGGTTACCTGTTAACAGGTCGTCATGGCTTCTTCGCAAGCTATGAAGCTTTCATCCGTATCGTTGACTCCATGGCAGCCCAGCATGCAAAATGGCTGAAAGTTTGCAATCAGCTTTCCTGGAGACAGCCCATCGCATCCCTGAACTTCATCCTGACATCCAACGTATGGCAGCAGGACCACAACGGATTTACTCATCAGGATCCTGGATTCCTGGATCACATTGCCAATAAGAAAGCAGACGTAGTTCGTATGTACTTACCACCGGACGCTAACTGCTTACTCTCCTGCTTCGATCACTGCATCAAGAGTAAGAACTATGTCAATGCAATTGTAGCTTCCAAACATCCAAGCTGCCAGTGGCTGACCATGGAGCAGGCTGTTAAGCACTGCACACAGGGTATCGGTATCTGGGAGTGGGCAAGCAATGACTGTGGTGAAGAACCAGACGTTGTTATGGCCTGCTGCGGTGATACACCTACACTTGAGATCATGGCTGCAGTTACTATCCTTCGTGATGAAATGCCGGAACTTAAGATCCGTGTTGTTAACGTTGTCGACCTGTTCAAACTGGAATCTGACCACAAACATCCACACGGCTTAAGTGACGCAGAATATGATGCAATCTTCACAAAAGATAAACCTGTCATCTTTGCATTCCATGGATATCCAACACTGATCCATGAGCTTACTTATGAGCGTCACAACCACAATATCTCTGTTCACGGATATCAGGAAGAAGGTACTATTACTACACCATTCGATATGCGTGTACAGAACCAGATTGACCGTTTCAATCTTGTAAAGGATGCCATCATGCATCTTCCACAGCTTGGAAACAAAGGTTCCTTCTTAATCCAGAAGATGAATGACAAGCTTGTTGAGCACAAACAGTATATTGCTGAATATGGCCAGGATCTGGAAGAGATTCGAAACTGGGAGTGGCATAAATAAATCCGTCTAACAGATGATAAATTCCTTATAAATATAATAAGTCATCAGGATTCACATCATGTGGATTTCCTGATGACTTTTCTATTTCAGCGGTTCTGTTCTTTCCGTTCTGCCAAAAACTTCTGGAATGCTTTAGATGCAATACTTTGAGGATATTCTGTATCATGGATCAGAATAATGCTTCTCTCCGGAAGTGTTTCATTTACATCTATCTCAAAAACCTTTCCGGATTCCAGATCATCTCCGGCAAATTCTCCTGGCAGGAATCCGATTCCCATATTATACCGTACTGCCGGGAGAATCATATCTGTAGTCGCCAGCTCTACATCCGGCGAAAACTGCAGTCCATTTTTTGAAAAATACTCATTCAAAAATCTCCTGCTGATTGCCTCGGAAGTCAGGCTGATCCATGGATAGGCTGAAAGTTCCTCCAACGAAGTCTTCCTCCCCTTCAGCTCCGCAAAACGACTGCCTCCGATCAGAATTTCCCTATACTTTCGCACTACTTTCATTTTCAGTGGCTCTGCTAACTGTAAAGAAGCAGATACAACTGCAAGATCTACTTTACCCTCTTTTAAGGCATTTACAGAATCTGTAGTGCTGTTATTAAGAATTTTAAAATGCACATTCGGGTATTGAATATTAAAGTCTCTGACTGCCTCGAACAAATAACAGTGCAATGCTGTCTCTGTTGCACTGATATAAATGGTCCCGTTCTCAAGGCTGATCAGATTATTAAGATTATCCTCGGCTTTGAAAAACTGAGCACAGCCTGCTGCTACATACTGATAGAAAATCTTTCCCTCAGGAGTCAGTTTCATGCCACTTTTGCTTCTGGTAAACAGTCTGCACCCTAATATATTTTCCAGATTATGTATCGTCCTGGTCACAGCCGGCTGGCTGGTCTTTAATACTGATGCTGCCTTTGTCAGATTCTCATATTTTGATACGTAATAAAAAACTTTATAATATTCAAAATTTGCGTTCATTCTGTTCTCCGTCTTTCATTGTCTTATGTACAGTAACATATTTTACGCGCCTATTCTATCACAATTCTTTTTTCTGTACAATCTGATATGTCCAGAGTGTGTATTACTGTTTACTTCGTTATGTTACTGTTCACTCCGTTCACAGTAACGTATCCAAAATTCATTCCAGATTGCCTGCGGCAATGGAATTTTGGCTTGTATGTCTCGGGATTTTGGCATATTCATGCCAAAACACCTCGCGGGATAGTGGAATGTGAACAGTAACACGTGTGTTACTATTATCAAAAATAATCTCATTTTCTTCATTGCGTTTTTTTGCACAATACAATATAATAATTTCAGAGTTTATTTATGCAAAAAGACGAAAGGATGTACATATGAAACACAAAAAAGACTGGTATAAAGATCTGGTGATCTACCAGATTTACCCAAGAAGTTTTAAAGATGGCAACAATGATGGAATCGGTGATCTGAAGGGAATGATTGAGAAGCTGGATTATCTGAAGGAGCTTGGCATCAATGCAGTATGGATGTCTCCTGTCTATGCTTCTCCGAATGTGGATAACGGTTACGATATTTCTGATTACTTCGCGATCATGGAAGAATTCGGAACTATGGAAGACTGGGATGCTTTCCGCGACGGTGCGCATGAACGAGGTATCGCCATTATCATGGATCTGGTTCTGAACCATTCTTCAGATAAACATAAATGGTTCCGGGAATCAAAGAAATCCCGCAATAATCCTTACAGTGATTACTATATCTGGCGTGATCCTGCACCGGACGGAGGCGCACCCAACTGCTGGATGTCCGTATTTGGCGGAAGCGCCTGGGAATATATTCCTGAACGTGGACAATACTATCTCCATTTCTTTGCTAAAGAACAACCGGATCTGAACTGGGATAATCCGGAAACTAAAGAGAAAATTTTTGATATTATCCGTTTCTGGAATGAGAAAGGTGTTGACGGATATCGCATTGATGCCATCAGTTATCTTGACAAAGGACTGGACGGACGTGCAGATATGAATGAACCCATTGGTACTGTAGCGTGTGTAAATCTGGAGGGAACCCACCGCTACATCCGTGAAATGGTTGCAGAAACAATGACTCCCGACAATCTGATGAGTGTAGGAGAAGTTAATATCAACAATGAACAGGATGCCATCAACTATTCCAGCGCAGCAAGCAAAGAATTTAACATGGCTATTCCATTTGTCCCTCCGATTGTTGAAATCCAGACATGGTCACCAGAGAAAATGAAACGTGATCTTAAGAAAGATTATGAAATCCTGAAAAAAGACGGATGGTGGGCAAGATTTTTAAGCAATCACGACAAACCGCGTCAGGTTTCCCTTTACGGAAATGACAGAGAATTCTGGTCAGAATCTGCAAAAATGCTGGCATGTTATCTGCACACACTTCCCGGTACCCCCTTTGTTTTCCAGGGCGAAGAATTGGGAATGACCAATGTTGCCTTCCCATCTATCGATGATTACAATGACATTGATACCCGCAATTATTATAAAACCATGATCGAACAGGGAGCTTCTCCTGAAGAAGCACTGGCAGAATCCAGAAGTATCAGCCGTGATAATGCAAGAACGCCTATGCAGTGGAACGACAGTCCAAACGGCGGATTTTCTGAGCATACTCCGTGGCTGGGTGTCAATCCAAACTACAAACTCATTAACGCAGAAAGCCAGATGAATGATGACTGTTCTGTTTTCAGATTCTACCAGAATCTCATCGCACTGCGTAAGAAACATCCGGTAATGGCTCATGGAGATTTCAAACTCTGCTGCCCGGAAGATGGTCCGGTAATTGCCTATACCAGAAGTTACCAGGATGAAACATGGCTGGCAGTGCATAATTTCTCTGCATCCATGCAGAAATTCCATTATGGCGCTGAAGATATTGAATTACCGTGCAACACTCCAATAATCGTTTCCAATTACGGCGAAAACGAAGTTGAATACGGAATTGGAACACTTGTACTCAAACCTTACGAAACTGTTGTGTTCCAGTTACATTAAGCAACTTCATCAATACAGACAGTAAAAAGCAGAACCATTGAATCACATCCCTCAATGGTTCTGCTGCTTTTGTGTATTTGTTTTTCATTTATTTAACTGTCATTACTCTGCATTTCTTTTTGTAAAATGCAATACCATATTTCAAAATATGCTCTACTCCCTCTTCCAGCAGTTGATCCTCGTATCGTCTGTCTTCTATCTGTTTTAATGCGTCTTCACTGACAGCTTCCAGATTCCCTGTTTCGGCATATTTTATTTCTATAATGATTCCTGTTTCCTGATCTTCTGTTTCTATCAAAATATCACTGTATCCATCACCCGATTCTTTATTTGATGACACACTCCAGTTCTGCTGAAATCCAAGAATTCCAAGTAAAATCCCATGATAAAAATTCTCTTTCATCTGTTTTTTTACAAAGGTATCCCGAATACTGATGGTCCTTTTCAGATAATTGTTCAAACTTTGTTCTACCACTTCGGAATTTCCATCTTTTAGTGCATTACAGAATTTTTCAAGTGCTTCTCCATTCTCAGAAACAGTTTTCTTAAAATATTCCATAATCTGTGTCAGAAAAATATTACGTATTTCCATATTAGGAATGGTAAGCATGAACGTATTTGCATCTTTTCTTCCGGTCTGTGTGAGATATCCCGTAGTAAAAAGAACACTCCATAGGTTTTCAATCGAAGCATACATATCCTGATATGTCAGTTCCTGATGAATCTCCTTTACAATTGTTTCTCCTGCTATCAGTTTCTCAATTTCCTTTCTGACCGTTCCCTTATCAGTCTCCTGAATAAAGCGTTTCACCGCTTCATTACTGCTAGTATTAGACCAGTAATTCTGTGGCTGCGCCATATTGTTTATACGCAATTCATCACAATAATTTATCACATCCCAGGGACAGTAAACCTCTACATTTCCAAACCGATATCCGTCATACCACATTTTTATTTCATCATAATGCTCAGAAAGTTCATAATATTCCAATATATTCTTTACATCACTGTCCGTAAATCCAAAATATTCATCAAACTGTACATCTGCCACTGACAAAACTTTCAGATTATTTAATCCTGTAAAAATACTCTCCTTTGAGATACGCATGCAGCCTGTAAGCACAGCAAACTTCAGACTGTCATTTGTTTTTAATGCATTTTCAAACAAGTTACGGATCAGCAGAGTCATTGAATTGTAATATCCCAATTCAAATGCTTTCGCCAGAGGCACATCATATTCATCAATCAATAAGATAACTTTCTGACCATGATGTTTCTCCAGAAGTTCTGACAGAATCCTCAGACTGCTGCACAGAACAGATTCCTTCATATCCGGCAGAAGCAATGATTTAAACGCATCCTTATCATATTCCGTCAAACGTTCACTGTCCAATAAATACTGGAATCTACGCGCCTCACCATTTACAATCTGTATTGCCATATCACAGGCTTTTTCATAAGTTTGCGCGCTGATACTCTTCAGGGAAATAAAAATCACAGGGAACTTTCCCATGTATTGTTCGCAAAGATAAACTTCTCTGAAAATTCTTGTTCCTTTAAAGCAGTTCCTATCACCGTTTAATTCAAAGAATGCTTTCAGCATACTCATATTCAGTGTTTTACCAAATCTTCTCGGACGTGTAAACAGATTCACCTCCGCCCAATTATCCAGAAGTTCTTTGATAAGCATCGTTTTGTCTACATAGTAGAAATCTTCCGCCTGAAGCTTTGCAAAATTTTCTATTCCTATTGGAAGTTTCTTTTTAATTTGTTTCAATAGACACACTTCCCTTTATATTTGATATATTAAACTCTAACTTTTATAAAGTGTAACATATTGCTATTGAATTCGTCTATCAAAATTTCTTTACATCCCATAATGTTTCTATTAATATCCCATCGTCTATTCATCCTTACAATACAACTGTAATTGTACTATTTTCTGCATTTAATAATAGTACCATATTGGAGCAAAATAGAGATTGCCAGCTATTTAATAACCACTGACAATCTCTATTTTTTATTTTATCAATCAGATCACTCTGAAATCTCAACAATTATTCATATAACAGAATGTCACTCTTTAGCAGTTTAACAAGAGAAATCTTTCATCCAATCGGCTCGAAGTCTACAGCTCCATGTTTACACAGTGGGCAGATATAATCTTCCGGAAGTTCATCACCTTCGTAGATATATCCGCAGACTTTACATACAAATCCTTTCTTACCTTCTGTTTCAGGTTTCGGTTTTACATTTTTCTGATAATAGGTGTAGCTCATTGTCTCCTGGTCACTTACCACGCGGGCTTCTGTCACACTGCAGATGAACATTCCGTGAGTTCCCAGATCTACATACTGCTCTACTTTCAGGGACATAAATGCGTTGATATATTTGTCCAGGAATATCAGTCCGTTATCAGAACGATTCACCTTCTGTCCCGCAAATTTATCCACGCTTCTTCCACTCTGGAAACCAAACTGTTCAAATACAGAGAACGGAGCTTCTACAGAGAGACAGTTTACATTCATCACCCCTGTCTGCTTGATAACATGGTGAGAATAATTTGTCTTATTGATATTAACTGCAACGCGGAACGGAGAGTCTGTCAGCTGGGTAACTGTATTGACGATCAGTCCGTTATCCTTTTTACCGTCATTTGATGTCACTACATAGAGACCATAACCAATGCGGAATAATGCTGTCATATCATTTTTATTTGCCAGTTCATCATTCTTTGCAATATATTCCTTACAAAGCTCGGAAGCCATCGCTTCCATCTGATCTCTGTTTTCCTGATTTACTGCGGACATAATCTTCACTGTGGTGTCCAGCCAGTTGATCTTCTTACATTCAGAAAGCATATTTTTCATTACTTTTGCTGCCAGAGGTGCCCAGGAACCGTTTTCAATAAGACCTACCGTACGGTTCTGGAAATTATGCTCTGCCAGACGGGTAATAAAGTCATTCATAAACGGATAGATTCCTGCATTATAGGTAGTTGTTGCCAGTACCAGCTTACTGTAACGGAATGCATCACTGAGTGCCTGAGACATATCATCTCTTGCCAGATCATAAACAACTACCTTCGGACATCCCTTGCTTTTTAATTTCTCCACAAACTGATTGACTGCTTCTTTGGTATGTCCGTATACAGAAGTATATGCAACTACGATTCCTTCTTCCTCCGGTGTGTAAGAGGACCAGGTATCATAGAGGCTGATATAATGTCCCAGATTTTCTGTAAGTACCGGACCATGTAACGGACAGATGATCTGAATATCCAGAGTAGCTGCTACTTTCAGAAGTCTCTGTACCTGTGCGCCATATTTACCAACAATACCGATAAAGTATCTTCTTGCTTCATCATCCCAGTTTTCTTCCACATCCAGAGCACCGAACTTACCAAATCCATCTGCTGAAAAAAGAACTTTATCTGTACTGTCATAAGTCACCATAACCTCCGGCCAGTGTACCATTGGTGCAAATACAAAAGTAAGATTGTGGTTTCCCAGGCTCAGTGTAGAACCATTCTCTACTTCCAGTTTCTGCCCTTCCAGATCCAGTCCGAAGAAATTCTTGATCATTACAAATGTCTTCGCATTGGCTACTACTGTAGTGCCGGGATATACTTCCAGAAAGTTCGCTACATTTGCTGCATGGTCAGGCTCCATATGCTGAACGATCAGATAGTCCGGCTTACGTCCGCCCAGTGCCTGTTCAAGATTATCCAGCCATTCATGTTTGAAATTGGCATCTACAGTATCCATAACTGCAACCTTGTCATCCAGAATCACATAGGAATTATATGCCATTCCGTTTGGCACTGCATACTGTCCCTCAAATAAATCTACCTGATGGTCATTCACTCCGACATATTTAATGGTATCTGTAATCTTCATATTTCTGCCCTCAATTCTTTCTTTATAGTATATCGTCTGTCCGTTACTTTTCAGCAATCTGCTGTCACTCAACGTTAATAAGTTATCGTTGCTATGCATTCTTAATTTGTTTATGTTTTTATATTATACTATTTTAATCCAATTTTCAAGTCCTTTTGGTAATTTTTTTCATTTATTTATGAGATTTTGTTATTGTTCACACACCACTGTCCCGCGAGGTGTTTTGGCATGAATATGCCAAAATCCCGAGACATACAAGCCAAAATTCCATTGCCGCAGGCAATCTGGAATGAATTTTGGCTACGTTACTGTGAACGGAGTGAACAGTAACGAGATTTTTCATAGAATCCGGTGGATATCCTCAATTGAAGCAGGGCCTACTTAATTTGGTTAATTTACAGTATTCTCTGAAATTATTACGAGTATACTCAAAAAAACAGCAGAACAGATACAAATTATCCATCCTGCTGACGTTCCTTCCATAGCAATCTGCGTAAATAATATATTAATCCAGTTCAGTAGAATTTCACGCTCTGCTGAACCACATCACAATTCATTATTTTCCAAAATTGCAATACTCATAATGTAGTTATAATCTTATACAATGTCTCCACGCTGTACGGCAGTATTCTCTCATCCAATTGAAATTTCGGATGATGCAGAGGATGATTCTCTCCTGGTATTCCCGCAAGAAATACTGTGAAAAGTCCTCTGGTTTCTCTAAAATATCTGTATGCGTTGTCACCGGAAAGAAACAACTCATCTTCTCCTTCCAGAACAAATTTATCTCCGAATACTTCTGCACCCACTACCTTTGCTGTCTCTGTAAGTTCCTCATCATTGGCAAACGCATATACCGGATCTTTTGGAAATTCCATACGGATCTGTGTGCCAGTCTGCTTTTCAATTTCCTGCAGATTTCTCTCCAGCTCGTGCTCAAGTGCCATGTAAGTTTCTTCATGAACTGCGCGTATATTTCCGTTTAATACCACATGGTCTGCAATAATATTCGTATATTCACCGCCATGAATCGTACCCGTACCCACAATATATTTTCCTGCATCCGGATGCTGTTTTCCAAACCTTTCATTCAGATCATGAATGGCACTTATCACTTGAGCAGCTGCATAAATTGCATCAATCCCCTTATCCGCTTCACACCAGTGACTGGATTTTCCATGAACATGAATCTGCATACTGTTGATCATGGAAGATGCCTGTCCCTGATGCACTGCCATTCCAAATGTCATGTCCGCTGCGTAATGAAACATCAGAAATGCATCTGCTTTCGGATTCTCTAATGCTCCGGCCTGAAGCATTCTTTTTGCACCTTCACCAATCTCCTCTGCAGGTTCAAAAAGGAACCGGAGCCTGACCGGAAAACTTTCCTGCATTCTTTGCTCTTCTGCCATAATTTTTGCAAGGATCAGTGCTGCTGCCAGGATCATATCGTGACCGCAGGCATGCATACATCCCTGATTTACTGATGCGTATGGTAGATTTGTCTGCTCCTGTATGGGCAATGCATCCATCTCCGCCCTGAGTACAACCAGTTTCTCCCTGTTTCTCAGAGATGGAAGTTCCGCGATCAATCCTGTAGGTTCTATCGGCACAGTCTCATATCCCAGTTTCTCCAGATATTTCCGGATATATGCAGACGTCTCCACTTCCTGAAGTGCCAGCTCCGGATATTGATGAAAGTAATGTCTCAATGTGATTAATTCTTCCGTATATTTTTCTATATTCATCTGTTTTCCAACCTTTGTTCTCAGGGATTACCATTTTCATCTTCCGACATACTCAAAACCGCATTCGGACGTTCCAGGCAGAACTTCTGTATCTCTTCCAGAAATCTCTGACCGTATTTCTTTAGCTTATTCTCGCCCACACCGGAAACCTCCAGCATTTCTTCTTCATTTGACGGACATTTGATGCACATATCTATCAGCGTCTTATCACTGAACACGATATATGGAGGCATGGCTTCCTCTTTTGCAATTTGCAGACGAAGTTTCCGCAGGGCTTCAAATAAATCGTAACCTGCTGCCGTAAGCGCATCTGTACTGCGTTTTCTGACAGATTTCTGGGGCTTTTTCTTTTTATCCGGTTCTTTTTCCTCGTAAGTACGCATGATCACGTGAGTATTTTCATCTCTTAGCGGAGAAATATCGCCCAGTTTCAGCACACTGTAACGTTCCTGTGTCTGATAGAGATATCCCATCTCAGTCATCTGGCTGATCAGTGCCCTGAGTTCTGCCTCACTGTGATCATTCAATGCTCCATAAGATTTATACTTATCTGTTCCAAGCTCCCTCAACCGGGCTCTCTTAGCCCCCAGCAGAGTACCAATCACAATTGTCAGTCCATACCTTCCTCTCGTCTCAGCTACACAGTTCACTACCCACTTCGCCTCTCTGGTCATATCTGTCTCATGGTATTCTCTGTGACAATTTCCACAATTATCACAGGGACCGAAGGTCTTTTCACCGAAATACTCCAGAATATAATTTCGCAGACATCCTGTTGTTTTACAATATCCTTCCATGATCTGAAGCCTTCGTATATCCCGCTGACGAATGAGAAATTCATCCTCTTCATCCACATCGGAAAAATCTTTGTTATCCAGAAGCATTCGGTCGATCATAACATCCTGTGCAGAAAACAATAGAACGCACTGGGAATTCTCTCCGTCACGCCCTGCACGTCCTGCCTCCTGATAATAATTCTCCATACTCTGCGGCATATTGTAATGGATCACATATCTCACATTGGATTTATCAATCCCCATTCCAAATGCATTTGTTGCAATAATAACGGGGGTTCTGTCGTAAATGAAATCATCCTGATTCTTTTTTCTGGTTTCATTATTCAGTCCTGCATGATATCTGGTAACAGCAACTCCTTTTTGGAAAAGCAGTTCAAAAAGATTGTCCACATTTTTTCTTGTAGAACAGTAAATAATCCCGCTCTCTGTTGGATGTCTGTCTATGTAATCCATCACAAAATCGTCTTTTCGCCGGATATTTTCCACGCTGTAATATAAATTCTTTCTATCAAACCCGGTGATCACTACTTTCGGATCTTCCAGATTTAAAGTACAGAGAATGTCGTTCTTTACTTCCTCTGTTGCAGTTGCGGTAAAAGCACTGACGATCGGACGACCGGGAAGATTTTTTACAAAGTCTACGATTTTGACATAGCTTGGTCTGAAATCCTGGCCCCACTGTGAAATACAATGTGCCTCATCCACTGTCACCATGGAAATCTCCACCTGTCTGGCAAATTCCAGAAACTCATAATTTTCCAGACGTTCCGGTGCAACATAAATAATTTTGTATCTTCCTCCTGCTGCCAGGTACAACGCCTTGCTAATCTGACTTTCCGACAGTGAAGAATTGATAAATGCGGCATGTATTCCCGCTTCATTCAAAGCATTTACCTGATCCTGCATCAGTGAGATCAGAGGAGAAATTACAATCGTAATTCCTGACAGCATCAGTGCCGGTACCTGATAACAGATGGATTTTCCGGCTCCTGTCGGCATGATTGCAAGCACATCCCGGTGTTCCAGAATGGACTCCACAACGCTCTCCTGCCCTTCTCTGAATGTATCATATCCAAAATAAGTCTTTAAGGTTTGTACTGCCTGTCTGTTCACCTGAAGCCTCCCTCTGCATTTTAATCTATTTTAATCTCTTTTTCAGCTCCTGAATCAGTTCGGAATAGTCTCTGTGCTGCATCTTCGGAAATGCCTTGATGATACGCCCCTGACCGACAACGGTATGATTGGTAATAGAACTGGACAGTTCCTCAAACTGAGCCTGAAGCTCCGCTCTTTTTATACGAAGCATTTCGATAGATTTTTCTCGCTGTGCGGCAGTTGCATCACGCAGTTCTGCTGCTGCAAGAGTTGCCTGAACCTTTCCTTCTCCCACTTTCTGTGCTGTGCCAATCGTAGTCGTAGCCAGTGTATCACTCAGTTTATCACTTACAATTCTCAGATCTGAGCGAACCTTATCCAGTCTGGTAAGCTTTTTATTCAGTCCCTGGATCACTGCTACCGTCACAATAAAATCTGTCAGATACACAGCATACAAAACTGCTATCACAATCCATTCCCAGGTTGCAGGTGTATGTAACGCATGTGCCTCTACATACTTCTGGAAAACTTTTACTACCATAACGATAGCCAGTCCCCAGATCAGAGAAAACTCCAGGCAAATGTAGCCATTAAAATTAAAGGGTTTATCTGAATAATCCCACCATCTTGCGTGGAAACACACATCCAGCAGCCAGCCTGCAACCAACTCCACCGCAGTTGCCAGAACAATTCCAAACACAAAAATCATTCCATCACTCATCTGACGCCCGCTGCCCTGAATTGTATTGAGCAAAGCAAAAACAGAAAGCACCCCAAATCCATATACCGGGCAAACCGGTCCATTCAGGAAACCTCTGTTTATAACTTTTCCCAACGCTACTGCATGAAAAATAACTTCAACAACCCAACCGCCAAAAGAATAAACCAGAAAATACAGGCATATCTGAAAATATGTCATTCCAAAAATCATGACTCTCTCCCCCTAAAAATCACTTTTTTCACCTGTCTGTTAATTCACTGTTATCAGATGTGGAAAAAAGACGGAAATTCCGGAAAGAAAACCATCATCGCCCAGGGTGGAGATGCGATTCACAAAGGAGCTGTACAGATCAGCTGTAAGGTTCCAAATGACACCTGGTATTTTGAGATTATTCCACATACCGGATGGGTTACCGTGAAACAGCAGGCACTGGTTTTTCTGGTTGCTATAAGCATAGCGGTTCTGGCCACTGCGATCTGTTATCTGATGCTTCACAGAAAACAGAGAGAAAAACTGTATACAGAAGAAATCCGGAAGTCCGCGGAAAAAGCCAGAAAAGCAAATGAGGCAAAGACGAGATTTCTCTTTAACATGAGTCATGACATCCGGACACCAATGAATGCCATCGTAGGATTTTCCGGACTCCTTGAAAAAAGCATTCATGACGAAAAGAAATCTCTTGATTATATAAAAAAGATCAGGGTTTCCAGCGATATTCTGCTGACGATCATCAATCAGGTTCTGGAAATGGCCCGTATCGAAAGTGGAAAGATCACTCTGAATCCGGAAAGTGTAAATATCCGTGAAATGGTGGAAGCCATGAACACCGTTTTTGAATCATCCCTTACAAAAAAATCTCTGGAATATCAGTGCAGCCTGAATGTGGTCCACGATCAGATCCTGTGTGATAAAACAAAGATGGAGGAAATTATTCTGAATGTTGTCAGCAATTCCATCAAGTATACCAATCCTCATGGAAAGATCACAGTATCCATTGATGAGCTGGATTCTGAGGATGAGAAAAACGCAAACTATAAAGTTGTTGTAGAAGATAACGGGATTGGAATGAGCCAGGATTATCTTCCACATATCTTTGAGGAATTTTCCAGGGAACATACTTCTACGGAAACCAGAGTTGCAGGCACAGGACTTGGACTTCCAATCGTAAAATCTCTGGTTGACCGGATGGGTGGAACCATCGAAGTAGAAAGTGAAGAGGGAAAAGGCACCCGCTTTATTATGAAATTTTATTTTCCTGTCAGTTTAGAAAACCAGGTTCGGGAAAAAGAGAAACAGAATATTCCGGATATTACAGAGAAGCTTGAAGGAAAACGGATTCTTCTTGCGGAAGATAATGAACTGAACGCGGAAATTGCGGAGACAGTTCTTGAAGAAACCGGAATAAAAGTGAAACATGTGGAAGATGGCATCCAGTGTATTGAGGAACTGAAAAAGATGCCGGAGAAATATTATGATGTGATCCTGATGGATGTCCAGATGCCAAATATGGATGGTTACACGGCAACACAGAGGATCCGGGATTTGGACGATTCGAGAGCTGAGATTCCGATCATTGCCATGACAGCCAATGCTTATGATGAGGACAGACGGAAGGCACAGGAAGCGGGAATGGATGGTTTTCTGGCGAAGCCACTGGACGTGGATGAGATGATGCGTCTGCTGGCCCAAATTATAAAAACAGAATAAATGAAACAGCACAAAACGCAGGATTTTTCTGGAGAAAAATTCCTGCGTTTTTTTGGCGGAAATGTATTGACAAATCCCTGTACTATGATATAATTCAATCAAATCACAGAAAA
>OLGF01002686.1_pt1 | contig 16084 bp, 5 predicted proteins | sample 1604971 | NCBI WGS metagenome assembly OLGF01 (sample SAMEA3888902, study PRJEB22519) | human gut metagenome | biome: human gut; feature: human-associated habitat; material: faeces | place: Denmark | collected 2011 | reverse complement strand
TAACTAATTTGATAAACACCTTTATTAAAGCGTTTTAACTCATGCGTTTTCCCTGGTTGCTTAAGACTAATCTATAAACGCAAGTTCCGTTTATAAAAATGCAAGTTTTGTTTTTATAATCAAAAGCTTCATTTATAAAAACAGAACTTGCGTTTATAGTTTATAATAAGTTGATTGTAAGTTTGGTATTAAAAGAAAGGAAGTTTACCCTTAATGCGGAAGAACTTTGCTATTAATAGATTGGGAGGCAACTAGTGCTACTTTACACTCGTTCAGTTATCTATTGGAATAACTTCCTGCATATAAATAGCATCCAAGCTCCAAAGAGCAGCATCATTCGTGCTGATGCTCGTACATTCATCTAATGGGGACGGTACTTCCGGCGGAAGTATGGTAGTGATGCGGAAAGGCGGTGCAGGTGTATGTTCCAACCGGGTAAACAAATCTTTCCAGGCTTCTTCAGCCATTTGGGTATTACGCAAGTGATAAGCTGCGTAAGCCATCAGGCGGGAGACACGAAAACGGCTATGGCTAAGTTCCCATGCTTTCTTCTTGTAACGTGCAGCATGGTCAAGCCAGGCATCTTTCCATTCGGGTATATCAATCATACGCATCATTTCATTGGTTATCTCAAATCCGCCCATGATCGTCATTAAATGGTTGGTTGTTTCCAGTTTGGGGTCACATTCGGTTGTGATGATCCCTGTTGACGGATCAAATCCTAGAGCTTTGGGACCGGTAAAAAGGCGGTTAGGCAGAGCGGCAATGCTTTTCATTCCTGCTATTATTTTATCACGATAAGTTGTGTTACCTGTGCGCTCCCATTCTGTCATCCAATTACCGGCATAAGCCAGCCAGTCGGGACCGATACGCAAACGGGCGGGAGCGGTACAAGGATATTCGCTGCGAGGTTGGGCCAGGCGCATAGGGTCCAGTTCATAGAGTTTGTGGTCGGCATCCTTCACTTCAGTCATTAAATCACCGCAACGTTCGTCCGTAGTAAGGTAATAGTAGAAACGGTTCCAGGCGGCCTGGCTGATTCGCGCTTCTTTTGCTCCGCATCCCCAATGACTTACATTATGCCGACTGCCTAATCCGGCATTGGGACCGATATGATAGACATCCACTTCACCCGTATGACGCGTCATAGCTTCTGCCATACGCCAAATATCAATACGCCCGGTACGCAGGAAATTATACCATAGCCACATATTAGAAGCCAGTTCCGTATTGTCCCAGGCAAATCCTCCGACATCGTAACGCCAGGTATGACGAACGGGGTCATAAGCGTGCATCACATCACCATAATTCCAGAAACCGTACCATTTGTTTTGTTCGATTGCTTTCTGATAGAAGTCAATGTAAGCATCCAAGCGGTCTTCTACACGAGTACGGAATGGAGTAGTACGGTCAGGGAGACTCCATATCCCGAAAGCTTGGCGGGCATGAAGATAATTCGGGGTTGGCAGTAACAGACTAGGGCTAGAAAATTGTTTGGCATAATCAGCAAAAGCCTTTTTCCCGGTATATCCACTTTGTGGGATCAGTGTAAACGTAGTTGTACGGGCAATGCCGTATGGCGTATTCATGCCCTCCTGAACATCTTCATAGCTGGCATTCAGGTCATGAGCTATACGATCATAATGCCGCAAATCCATAGGTTCGGACTCCGGGCTCCACAACCAGGCGGTAAGGGTAGCTACCGGGGTTCGTGCGTCTGAAATTTCAATAGAAGAGGGATAAGACTGCCAAAAGTCATGCATACAAAGTCCTAATCCTCCGGTAATATCTCCAACAAAAGTATATCCATCGCTACGTGTGCCGGAAAAGGTTCCTATCCAGGGATTATCGTTATTGGCACGTTTACGAATGGAGAAAGCATCGGCAGTGAGTTGAGACAGACGGTAATCATTCCATGAAGCCCAGTTATCGAGCAGAGAGCGGTTCTTTTCATCGAAAGATTCATAAGGTGGAATACGTTTGCCTTCCATTTGCTGTTGTTGCAGGGAGGGTTCATCTGTTGACTTCTGTTGTGCATCTTTCTTTTCATTACTGTTTTTCTTATTATCTGTCTTATTTAAAGTGAGTATGCGACGCCCTACCAATGGTTGTACCGGCTCGCTCCACACTCCTCCATCTGCACACGAGAAAGCAATATGACGATTATACAGAGCTTCACGCATAGGAACGTCGAAACGGATACCTAAACTACGAATGAAATCTTTCTTCTGATCTCCGTCATAGACGAAACTATGTACCATTTTGATCTGTTCACTGCAACCATAAAAGTAGAGACGTACCACAAAAGGAAGCCACTCACGGTTATTCCATTTGTTCATATCAGAGTTATTCGCATAGTTCCCTTCCTCTTCAGAGTGATTCGTATCAATCTCCTTATTCCTGTTCCGATGTATCCCTTCCAACTTTACAAGTGCCCGTACAGAGCCCAGACGTTCTATGGTTACTGATTTTATTTCTCCTATGTAACGAGTAAAAGATATTTGAGATGTATTTTCTTGAATCGGCTCGCTTTGAGTATTACAAATCAGACGCGCTTTCTCTCCTACTTTAGTTCCTTTATATAATAGACTATCAATCAGGAAATCTCCGCGTTGGGGAATAAATACGGAAATTACCCCTGTTTCAATTTGAATATTTTCAGGCGTTTCAGTGATTGCAATAGAAGCATCAGGCTGTTTATTGATAGTTTTTGCTTTCCGGGGGGCTTTTTCTAATGTCAGTCTTTCTGTTCCGGCAGGAATGACTCCGGCAACTCCGCTCCATTTCACGGAACCATCCGGCCAGTAAGCCAACGGCCAAGTATCTACCGGAATCTCTTGATTTCTATCTGTTTTTAGTCGCAATGAAGTTTCAGGAAATAGGTAGCCTTCATCAAAAGGAACTCCGAAGCTTACAGCTTTGTCTTGTTCAGGAGTATTGCCGATCCAATGTAAAGGAACAGTAGACGTTTGGGATGGCAAACATTCGTAGCGGAAGTTTGTAATACGGGTACGGGATAAGGTGGTGCGAAAGCCGAACCATCCTTCTGTCAGAGGTTCGGCATCGCGGAAGTCCACCAGTCTCTTGCCGTCTATGTAATAACTAACCCTATTATTTTCATTTGTTATCTTAATGTGATACCAGTGATTCGCTTTTAGCAAATGTTCGGTATCTGTATATTCTTTCAGTATGGCAGGACGTACCTTGGGATCTGTGATTCCTGCTTCATTGCCGTCATAACGACGGAAGCGTGTAGTAGAGTTATAGTTTCCACCATATCCCATGTAATAGAGTTGCAAAGAATAACAATTCAGAAAGATTCCGCTACGCCACTTCTCACGTTTCCATATATTATCAGGATGTTTGGGGTCCGAAGCCATCCAAAAGCAATTCAGGTCACTCAAGCGGTCTCCTTCTTTTTCTACAACTACACACGCATCATATTCAATGGTTACCCGTCCGCTCATCTTTTCTTTCCTCCATAAGGTAAGGCCTTTAGGAGACAGTATTTCAGCGGTATCACCCTGAAATGTCACTTTATAATCCGGAGATTCCGACTCTACCTTCCAATATTTATGAAACTGGCGGGCGTTGAGGCAGGAAACTTTATTGTTTTGTGCGTTTGTTCCCAAAGTGATGAAGAGGAACAAAAGGATAAAGAGTTTTTTCATATGTATATTTGCTATCTCACCTTACAAAGGTAGGGAGAGCCGTTCAATTAAGAAATAGAATATTATCCATATATATGGCGATTCGTTCAACTATGAAAAAAAGAACAACCCGACAGTTAGCCGGATTGTTCTTTTTCAACAAACTCATATCAAATAAGAGATTTCTTATTCAAAAACCTTTTTATTCTGCTTTTTTCAAAGTTTCAGCACCTACATAGTAACCTAAGTTAGTTCCCTGGTTATATCCCATATTCTGCATCGCTTGAGACATATCATAATTATGATCGGTCATCAAGTGAGGAAGACGGAATTCGGTAGGATGATTCGTGGAGAATATATAAATAGATTTCATGTCACTTGAACCCATTATTACTTCTTCACGATAGTCACCGAGAAAATCACCATAGTAACAAGGATTGTATTTGGTGCTATGGTTACCGTCATTGCTACCGTAAGTTCCAAAATATACCAAACGAGTCTTATTCGTCTTGTTTACATCAGGGTTCTCTTTATAGCTCACGACACAAGCACGGTCCAGCATTTCTCTTGTCGGCTGCCCGCTCCAATAAATGGCTACATTATACAAAACTCCACCACCAATACCTGTAGGATATGTACTGGATACCAATCCACTGCCACTACAACTGAATACCCCTTCCTGCAAAGAAGACCAGTACTCAAAATTCGGGCTATCCGGATCGATATCTGCCACAATACAACGACCGACATCAGTAGTCGAACCCGCTCCATGGCCGGTAATCAAGCCACCATCTCTTGCATCAATCACTTGACATCCATAACCGTGTCCTTGTCCATTATAATTGCCCGGTTCTTCAAATGAAGCAACAATTTGCAATCCTGAACGGTCTTTTATAAATTTGCCAACACATAAACAGTCACCATGACCGTTTCCGGTACACCACAATTCGCTTCCATCATCATCTATAGCCGCAGAACCATACAAGATTTCATCTTTTCCATCATCGTCCAAGTCCGCTACACGAAAACTATGCGAACACATGGACAACCATTTTGAAGAATGTTCGGCTGTATCAAACTTCCAACGGGTTTCCAGTTTATTCCCTTTCAAATCGAGTGCCCATACTTGCCAATTATGATAAATACCTCTACTGATGATCAGACTGGGGTTGCTTGTTCTCACTCCGGTCGCTTCGTCAGGTATACCATCCAGATAAGCCACCCCGATAAAGAAACGGTCCATGCGGTTTCCGTAATCATCTCCCCAATATTCACTCCAATATTTAGCACGCGACGCTTTTGAACCACTTCCACCACGAGGAATATTATCCACCCGGGTAATTTCACGTCCATCATATCCACGGCAAATAGAGATATATTCGGGACCTTCCATTATCAAACCGCAAATTGTATTAATACTTGCTCCCGAATACCAGCCCACAGCGTCAGTCTGACGAATTCGATAATCGTTCACATTACCATAAGCATCGGTAATGACCTTACCATCCCCAAACTTTGTACCTTCTGAAGAGCGGAAAGCTATTTCACATAAACCATCTCCATCAAAATCGTATAAAATATATGAAGTATAATGTGAACCGGAACGAATATTGATTCCCAAATCAATTTGCCACAAAAAAGTACCATCCATCTTATAAGCTTCCAACAAGGTCGAACCATTATTCCATCCCCCCTGGTTGGCACCATCATACGGTTCTCTCTTCACCACAATCTCCAATTCACCGTCACCGTCCAAGTCACCTAGCTGAATATCATCAGGAGAATATGTAATCGACGCATCGGGTACATTCATGTTTAATCTAATCTCATGATAAAACTTTTCTGCCATTTCAGAGGTAAAGGTATAATCGCAAAGCGTTTCAGCCTGATTGGCAAGAGTGACCCGGTATACATTCGTTTTTGATACATCAATATCCGCATCCACCCAAGAAGTAGTATTCGAAATAGGTTTCTCATTCAATTTCACTTCCGTCTCGCCGTCTACCGACTTATAAATATCAAAAGCAACATTAGACGGATCGGTCTTCAGTAATCTCCAGCTAATCAATGCGGATGATATGCCGGAAGAGTTATTGGCGTCAACATTTGGTGCCGGGTCGTAACTAACCCACATTGCACGGCTACCCGTTATAACTTCAGTAGGCAGAGGCGGCAACTCCTCTTCCGTCTGATTGCCATTGTTCACTTCAACGACGGGGTCATTATCCGAGCAGGCAACTATGGCCAGCAGACAAAACAGCCCCAGTATTATATAATGTTTCTTCATTTCTTTCGTTTTTTTATTCTATAAACATCCGTTCTATGCAAGAATATCCTATCACTATTCATCAGCATTCCGGTTGTGGGTTACCACCCCGGATTCTGCTCCAAATTAGGATTCTTAGATTTTTCACTCTGCGGAATCGGGAAGAAATACATCTTATCATCCCAACTTCTTTCTTTTACCTTACGTTCATACGTATAAGTATCATCCCCATTCTTCGTAATCTTCATTTCAACAATGTTCTTGAAATGTTTGTCACCCTCCTTCCAACGACGTACATCCCAAAAACGATGTCCTTCAAAGGCCAATTCTACCATACGTTCATTCTGATATTTCTTCCAGAAAGCATCATTGGTCATCCCTTGAGGGAATCCGGGCATCTCGGCACGCGTACGAACTACTTTGATAGCATCCACAGCCGAAGTTGTAAATTCATTATCCGTTGCATACGGACTACCCAGATACTTATATACAGCTTCCGCATAATTCAAATAGAACTCTCCAAAACGGAATGTAATCCATGAATGATAGGTCTTTGAAGCTGTACCGGCACGTAAGTCTACTGCCGTCTGACAATACTTCTTCAGATAATAGCCAGTCGGAGTTCCGCCACTCAAAGGCTCCGCATTTAGTCCGCCCTGATAGGTTTGCAGAGGAACAGTATTCCAGTTAGGCCACTTTTCGTCCCCATTCTTGGCAATAGTCAGATAGAAACGAGGGTCGCGGTTGGTATAATAAGGATTAGCAGGATCATAGTTATCCAACTCGTCCGGACGCAACCCTGTATCCTTCATCTCATACGCATCCACCAGTGTCTGTGTGGGACAGTTTCCACCTTTACAATTTTCCAACCCTACCGGGAAGTTATATCCCTCAAAAGAATTAGTGGTAGTAGTGGCACGACGGAGAAAAATCAATTCATTAGTAGCGTCATTGTAATTGTCCTTGCTCCAAAGTGATGAATAATCCTCCACTAAGAGTTTTGCCTTTTCAGCAAACCCATTACTGTCATCTAAAATTTCCTTATTGGCTTTAGCTGCACGATACCACAGTTCTCTATTATCAGTCGGATTAAATAAAGGACTTGCCGCATACAATGCTGCACGAGCTTTCAAGGCCAATACCGTTTTACGGTTGGCACGTCCTGTTTCCGCCGGACTACTAGGCAATGCCATATCTCCCAGTTTACTGTAATCGACGATAATCTTATCTTTAATATCATCACATTCGGCTATGATATAATCAAAAATCTCCTGTGCCGGTCTGCGCGATAACGTATTCGATTCTTCGGCTGTTAATATATGGTCGCTAAACGGCACATCTCCATATTGCCGTACCAAGTTAAAGTAGAAATATGCACGAAGGAAACGTACCTCATACTGGTAATTGGTATAGCGGAACATCTGTTGTGCATAATCACTGTTCAAAGCCAACTCGGGAAATGTCAGTCCGGTAAACTTCTCCAGATATAAATTACAATTGGCTATCCCTTCATAACAGGACGTCCACATGCTACTTTTAGCATTCGACGGACTCCAAGAACCATTGTAAAAGTCTTCAATCTGATTTCCCGAATAAGCATATTCGGACTCATCGGTAGCAGAACCAAGAATTGCCCCGCTATAGTTTCCAAAGTCCACATCCATGGACAAATAGATATTTGTTATCAGCCCTCCTACATTACCGAAGTTGAGCTTCACAAAATCCTCATCATAATTATTGTACTCATGATATTCCATCTTATCTGAGCAGGAACCGAGTGCGGCTACACACATCATTCCGTAGATAATGTTTTTCAGTTTCATTCTTTCGCTTTGTTTTTATGATTAAAAACCAATCGTAACACCGACTACTACACTCTTATTCAGCGGAGTCGCTACACCATAACATTCCGGATCTGTCACATCAATATGATCTGAACAGAACAAGTCTGTTCCTCTGACATATAACTTGGCACTCCCCAATATCTTAGTCTTCTTCATCCATTCTTCCGGAAATCTGTAATACACCTCCGCGTTACGTAACTTCAAGAATGACCGGTCCGCCAACCAAACTGTATTAGCCTGATAGTTATTGGCATTACTCTGTGAACTCAAACGAGGATATTTGGCATTTTGATTTTCCGGTGTCCAACGATTCTCATAATAATGAGTAGAAAGTGTCGTATTATTTATCAACGGCCAAAACATACTCTTCGTATTCAAGACAGCAGAATAGTTACCTGTTCCCTGAAACATTACATCTACTCCAATCCCTTTCCATTCGGCTCCCAAATGGAAAGAATAATAAATTTCCGGAGCCGTCGTACTATAACCGATAGCTGTTTTATCATTGGCATCAATGATTCCGTCTCCATTCACATCTTTATATTTTATGTCTCCCGGCACTACCGTACTAAAGTTTTGCGGAAGGCTGTTTGCTATATCTTCTTTATCTTTGAAGAAACCTTCAGCTACCATTCCATATACTTGTCCCAACCGATTTCCTGTTTGCACAAGATTCTTATACAAACGCGGTTCTTCCAGTTGTTCCTTAATTTCATTCTTATTCCAAGCAAAATTACCGCCAAGGTTGAACACTACATCTCCTAACCGTTTCGTATAGTTAAGTCCTAGTTCCACGCCATAGCTATCAACGATTCCGGCATTCTCGAACGGAGCATCTACGCCCAACACATCGGTATATTTTCCTTCGGAAGAGACCCAAATATCTTTTCTCCGTTGGTAATAGCCTTCTGCCGTCACGTCCAGTCCATTGAACAACACGGCATCAACACCAACATTGTATTTATACGCTTTCTCATGTGTCGAATTAGCAGTTGCCAGGCGCCCGATAATAGTACTTCCGAATTCAGAGTCGTAACTACTGTTAAACTTATATTGCGTACCGGTAGTCGTATAAATCTGATCCCAATAGTCATATACGGTAGTACTTCCGTCTTTAGGCAGATAATCAACATTGATCACTCCAAACGAAGCGCGCAATTTCAGGAAGTTCACCCAAGACACATCTTTCAACCATTTTTCTTCCGAAAGCACCCAAGCAGCAGAAATGGTAGGCGAGAAAGCCCATTTATGCCCCGGTGCCAATAAACTGGAGGCCGAGCCAACCAATGCCAGATCCAAATAATAGCGATTAGAGAAACCTACATGATTATACCAGGATACATTTTGCCGATAAATAGTAGTGTTCAATCCGTATGAATCACGATACTCATAATCCCATTTGAATTGAGAATACACATCCCACTTCCGAAACGAGCGATTGTAATCGACACTACCTGCAAAGTTAAATTGGCGCGCCCAGTTGTCAATACCTGCACCCGAACCCATTTCACTGGATTCGCCACCTGAAATGGCAGTATAAAACGGACCGTTAGTTGTCCAGCTTGTTGCATAACCGGCATACGTATAAGTCTTGCTATGGTCTTCCAGAATATTGGAATAGTTGTCATAAGCTAAACGAAAGTTTGCTCCCAATCCTTTCAGCAAACCAGATAAATCTTGTGACAAGGTAAGGTCGGCAAACAAACTGCGAGAGTGTCCTTTAGAATAAGCAGCTCCCTGCGATTGTGCGACAGGATTCCATGTTCCCGCCCAAGTAGTACTTCCTCCCCAACTGTCATCTTCCGTACGAACCGGAAAAGCTGCAGAAGGAATCGAATAAATCATATCCCATAGGTTAACCGAAGCCCCCGGAATCCGAGATTCGGACAAGGTACCGAGAAGATTCAACTTCAATTTGGTAGTGGCGGTTAAATCAATATCCAGATTTGTACGCAAATTAGCACGTGAATACATATTCTGTGTAGAATATCCGTCATTTGCATTCGGGGTCTTGATAAACCCTTTGTCTGTTAATAAATTCGCCATAGTATAGTAGCGGAACTTTGTTCCTCCTCCACGGAATTCGATCGTATATTTATTAGAAACTCCTCTGTCTTTAAAGGTTTCATCAATCCAGTTCACATTAGGATAGAGATAAGGGTACATACGGGAAGCCCCTCCACTACCTACTCCATTACGGAAAGCATCGACTTCTTCCGGAGTATACCGAGCTCCCAAACCTTCATATCCACGCGCTTCATTCACTGCAGAAGCATACGTAGCTGCATCTACAAATTCCGGACGTCGAGACTGAGTGTTAATGATATGATCATACGTAAAAGTTATCTCTTTTGTTTTGTACTTACCACGCTTTGTAGTAATCAAGATCGCACCGTTCACCCCTTTGTATCCGTACAATGCCACAGCCGCGGCATCTTTCAGGATGGAAACGGATTCTACTTCTTCTGGGCTCACCAAGCTCATGTCTCGTTCCAAACCGTCAACCAGCACAAGCGGTGTACTACTTGACAAGCTCTGCAAACCACGTACATAAAAGGTAGGATCTGCCATTAAACCTGTACTAGCTGCATTCTGCAAAGTAGTAAGACCCAATCCATATCCATATAAAGAATTGGATATATTCCGGGAAGACCGCTTATTAAACTCTTCATTATAGGTGGTAGAAACAGCTGCTGTTGATTCATGACGATTGAATGTCCGGTTAGCTCCCACATCAATAGTCTGAGCTGCATATCCCATCACAATAGTCATCGGACCATCAGCCTTTACCACAACTGTGGTAGAGCCTTTGTCGGCAGAAAAGACACTCAAGCGTTGTCCCTTCTCGACCGCAATCTCGAATTTACCATCTTTATCAGTTTCAACCCGGGTCTCCACTGCGCCACCTTCCACATTAACGGACGCTCCATAGACTGGGTTTCCCGATTTATCAACAACAATACCTATAATGTTGTTGTCTGTATTCTGCGCTCTGACCGGAATGCTCAAACAAACTAGTAAAGCCAGTATCAGAATCTTATTTTTTCTCATATAAATCAATATTCAAGTATTGTTTTAATCTATTTCGCTGTCTCACATTACCAACCCGGATTCTGAATCAATCCATATCCTTTGTTAATTTCCGTTTGCGGGAATGGAGAAAGATACCATTTGGGATCAAATCCGTATGTCCACCACCGACGGACCGGCTTGGATAACTCAAACCTTTCATATTCAAAACGAGTAGGCTGCAATGCCCCCTTGTTCTTATCTCCTTCATTCCATTTAGCATTTCCCGTTATACGATTACCGGTATCATCCAAACGATAGGCGAGCAACCCGTGCAGGCGCTTCTCGAAACGATCGGCACGCTTGTAACGGACAAGATCAAAGTAACGGCTATCTTCAAGCCCCAATTCCCGAACACGCTCGCACAGCAATTCTTCCAATAAGGCTGCTTTGTCAGAAAGTAAATTCTTATCTGTAACACACTCCGCCAAATCTTTCTTCAATCCTACGCGGGCACGTACTATATTCATTTGGTCAATAGCACCCCGGTGATCATTCTTGGCTTGAAGCAAGGCCTCTGCATAAGTTAAATAAATGTCAGATAAACGAAGATATACCCAATGCGTATACTGACGTTGGTACTCTGTTCCCAAATAATATTTCATATTTTTATAACCAGTCGCATAGTTACCTGATTCAAGTGCAGCATTTTGTCCTTCATCGTATCCTCCGACCCACAATTCATAAGGTAAACCGGACATTGTTCCTGCACTCCAGTCTAACATCTTCGGCAATCCGTTTACCATGCAATGCTCATACAGACGAGGATCACGGGTTAATACGATTTCCGACAATAGTTGTTCTCCATTTTTGAATGTTCCGGTCAGGAACATTGCATCCAACTTACCTTCTGTTTCCGTCTTTTTCCAGTCAAACGGAGTACCGTCGGCCCATGGGAACATCTCCACATATTCCTGTGTAGGCGGATATTCGGTACGACAAAGTGACGGAACAGCCCAGGAATGCCACATATAAGAACTTGAGTTGAAAGCGTCCGACATATTCGTGCGGACAGAATGCAAGACCTCCTTGCTGTTCTGACGAATATATCCCATACGATATGCCTGCCGATACTGTTCCGGTGTTTCTTCCGAAGCCTTATTCAGGCTATATCCGCCTTGACTCTCCAGCTCTTTAAAGAATGCTTCACAAGCCTTCAAACAGTTATCCCAAAGTTCCGCATGGTAGCCGCCGTACCATACCAGATGCTGCTGTTCAGCCTCTGAGTTTCCTCCTGCATATCCGTTGACATCGTTAAACAACGGAGAAGCGGCAAATTGCCAGATTTTGCATTTCAATGCCATCGCACCGGCCTTTGTCCAGTGTCCGGCCTTGCTGGCAAGATCGGCATCAGCATAAGCCCACACCAATCCACCGGAATTGATAGCATCATCCAACATCTTTATCATGTAGTTAACAGTCTCCTCTACCGTAGCACGGGGGATTTCATAACCTGACTCCGTACCGGTGAATGAAGCATATAACAATGGAAGACCTCCATAATGACGGAACATATCAAAATAGCGTGCCGCAATCAGGCATTTAGCTTCTGCCACCAACTGAGTTTTTTCAGTGCTATCCATGCCCGGCACTCTATCTATATTTTCCATTAACAACCAGCACCAGCGCACTACTTCCCATACCATTTCCCGTGTATATGGGAAAATATTACCACGCGTGCCATAGTTGGCATTGAGAGAACCCAAATAATACTGCTGATATACAGTTGCGTCACTAAAATAAAGTGACCAGCAGTCTGTTAGCGCATCCTTCTTTCCTAAATAAGGACTGGAAGAATCAGGAATATTACCGTTACTGTCCGTATTATAAGGTAATCCGTAATACTGTCTACTGTAACAGGTATTCAAAAATTGGCGCGTATATTCCGCACTATTGAACACTGTGTCAATAGTAGCATTTCCGCCCGGTGCCTTATCCAAAAAAGAGTTTCCGAATTTAATTTCGTCCACACATGAAGTGGAAACCAAACAAACCGCCGCTCCCAACATCGCACCGATGAACCATTTATTTTGTAATTTCATTGTATCTTTCCTTTATCTATTTTAGAATCCTAATTTCAAGCTCAACGTATAAGTCTTGGACAATGGATAAGAAGGTGCATTAGTAGCTCTTGCCTCCGGATCACCCCACAAATAAGGTGTAATCGTCCACAAATTATATCCTGCAAAAGCCAACTGACATGTATTCAGTCCAAGTTTCTTCATTAATGGGAAGTGAAAATTGTATGCCACCTGAAGAGTTTTCAAACGCAAGTATTTGGCATCTTTCTCATATAAAGTGGAAGTAGCATAATTATTCTTTGCATTATCAATGGTAGCTCTCGGATACTCCGAAGATTGTGACGGATTTTCCGGTGTCCATGTATGATCCAGATGGTATGCCAACAATCCTCCCTGCTCGCTATTGGAAGATGAATAAAACGGTTGACGAAATACATCCGAAATCATACGACTTACATTCCAGGCCCCTGTCCATTGAGTACTTATTTCCAGATTCTTCCAACTGAATCCTAAATTAATACCTAGCATATATTCAGGATCGTCTGTAAAGCCATAGTCATAACTTGCATCATTTGCATCAATCTTACGGTCACCATTCAAGTCAACATATACTGCATCTCCATTTTGAAGAATACTCTCGTGAGTGGGGAACGGACGATTAAATGTCTGCTCATATAGCGCAGGTGTATCCTCATCATAGAAGCGCCAGAAAACATATTGACTACGCGAACCGATACGGTGTCCCTTCTGATATTGATATAAATTATTCTGCGGTGCTTCCTTCTTTTCAAGAATCTCATTCTGATTATAAGAAAGGTTAATACCCGCCCAATAACGGAAATTATCGCCAATCTTATCGTTCCATTTTAAAGAAAGTTCCCAGCCCCAACTGTCTACACTTCCTAAATTTGAATAGGGAGTAATGAACCCTAACATTCCCGGAGCTGTACCGTCACGCAAAAGGATGTCATTACGACGTTCTTTATAATATTCAAAGGTTGTTTTCAGACGGTCATCAAGGAAGTTAATATCAACACCATAGTTCCGTTTCAGAGCTTTTTCCCATGTCACAGCAGGGTTATTCTTAGCTACCTCACGCGCACCCAGACTAACAGTACCATTATCTGTTCCGAATCCATATCCCCAGGCGTTAGTTGCTCCTCCACTTGCCGTTACACGATTTGCCAAGTCACCTAAACCGACATTATATGGATCAGCCATATACATAAACCGCGATCCTCCAATATTATCGTTACCTACCAAACCGACACTGGCACGTAATTTCAAGAAGCTAACCACCGACTTCAAAGGACGGAAAAACTTCTCTTCACTCATCACCCAACCTATAGAACCAGCCGGGAAATAAGAAAAGCGCAAATCGGACGCAAAGTTTTCCGAACCGTTATAACCCACATTAAACTCTGCCATATAGCGGCTCTTCCAATCATAAGTGACACGTCCGACTAATCCGACATATCCATGAGGAATGTCCGAATATAATTTCGGATAATACTCTTTCTGTTGATTATACAAAACTAAGGCTGTCACCGTATGATCACCAAAAGTACGATTATAATTAAAGCTGGCTTCCATATACCAATTACGTGCTTTGCCTGTAGTATACGAATACTTCACATCTGTATTCTCTCCAAACTTACGATAAGCAATACTACCGTCATCCATCAATACAGGAGTGTATGTAGCAATAGACCCACCAGAACCGACTTTATTAACTGTAAACGAGCTGTTATAAGATCCCTTCACTTTAAAAGAAAGTCCTTTAGTCAAGAAGTCCATTTTTTGATCCAGAATCACATCCACATTCAGCGAATTGTTGCTGGTCTGGCTGAACCCATTTCCATAATATCCCATACCTGTACCTCCTGTAAATGGTAATTTCAGTCCGTCTGAATAAGTCTCATCGCTCGAATTTACCAATTTTCCATCTATGATTCCCGGACTGGAGAAAGGAGTAGCATAATACATATTTTTAATCAATCCGGAAGATCCCTGACTCGTACGCGGTTGATCTGAATTATTCACATTACCACTAATATTGAATGACAAAGTAGTCGTTTTAGTGACATCCATATCCAAGTTTGTACGATAGTTAAACCGACGGTACTGATAGCTTAAATTATAAGGAAGATCAAACTCACTAAAAAGTCCTCCTTGCGTATAAGCACCTGCAGAGATGAAATAACGTACTTTATCTGTTCCTCCCGAGATGTTCAGATTATGCTGGCTCTGAAGCGTAGAGCTTTTCATAATATAGTCAGCCCATTGTATATTTGGGAAACGAATAGGATCGGAACCATCTGCAAATTTTTGAATCACGCCATCACTAAATAAGGCAGATTTGCCATCACCGGACATCATTTGATTATGAAAACGGGCATAGTCATAGGAACTTGCCTGTTCTACCATTTTTGTAGGCATCAATACAGAAGCAGAAGTAGTAAACGAAATTTTCGCCTTTCCTTCCTTTCCTCGTTTAGTTGTAATCAAAATGACCCCATTTGCTCCACGAATACCAAATACGGCTGTTGCCGAAGCATCTTTCAAGATAGAAATGGATTCAATTTCATTCGGGTCGATATCACTCATACTTTCACGATCCACACCGTCTACCTGAATTAACGGTGAAGAATTTTCCCAAGTAGCTTTACCACGAATAAAAATTTCAGCGGCATCCGCTCCCGGCTCACCGGAATATTGTACGGTAGTCAAACCTGTCATCTGCCCTCCTAATACATTGGAAACCGAACCTACAGATACACGGGTCAATTCTTCTCCCTTCACACTAGCGATAGCTCCTGTCATGGTCACTTTCTTCTGCGTACCATAAGCTACGATTTCCACCTCTTCAAGTGCTGTCACATCCTCTACCAGAATGACTTTCATGTCATTTTTCGCTACTACTTTTTTATCGGTATAACCTATAAAAGATACTTTCAATTTCGCACCGGGACGTACATTTATTCTAAATACACCGTCAATATCGGTAATTGTACCATTAGATGTTCCTTCCGCAAGTACACTTGCTCCAATTATCGGTTCGCCTTGGCTATCTACTACTGTTCCTTTTATAGTACTTTGCTGCTGTACAACTTCGATGGCTGCCGAAGCTGTTTGCAATCCCCATGCAGGTGCAAAAGTTGCTATAGTGAAAAACAGAGCGACAGGTAAGGTTGTCCCCTTTATAAAGTTTTTCTTATTCATATATGTATATGT
>OLGF01002678.1_pt1 | contig 16121 bp, 20 predicted proteins | sample 1604971 | NCBI WGS metagenome assembly OLGF01 (sample SAMEA3888902, study PRJEB22519) | human gut metagenome | biome: human gut; feature: human-associated habitat; material: faeces | place: Denmark | collected 2011 | reverse complement strand
AAAATGGAAGTAATGGTGCAAGTCTGAAGGCCATCCACATATTCAATGGGGATCACCGTTCCGGTGTAGTTGTTCCCGGCTTCACCAGCCGTTTCACAGGTCAGTTCATAATTACCATTCCCACGATCAGCGGAAACATAGTAATTCAGTTCACCGATGGAAAATCGGGTATTCATGGGAAGAAACAAGGTTGTGGGAGTAATCGCCATCTGCAAAATTGCGGGGCTTGCCGGTTGCGGGGAAAGGCCCCGTTCACCGGCTCTTTGAATCAGATAGGGGCGGCTTGCGGTATCAGCAAAGGTTTCATTCAATACCGTATCAAGGGCAATATACAGATTTTGCAGTTCCACAGCGGCGGGGGCGTTCCCAAGCCACACCAGCGATCCTTCACGGGTGTCAAGATTGCTGTTGACAGACAGCGCCTTTTGAAGCATCCGGGCAAGGATCACTTCATAGGTCTGCGCTTCATACATTAGATTTCAACCCCCATTTCTGTATTGATTTCACCAAAAATGCTGACCACCGTGAAAGTGGTCAGCACCTTTTTCTTGTTCACTTCAAATTGAAAATTTTCAACGGCGGTGATCCGGTCATCCTGAAGCAAGGCTTCCCGAACCCGCCGTTCAATTTCAGGAATACAGTATTCCACATCTTGCCCAATCAGATTGTGAAGTTCCACACCATAGTTCCAAGAATGGATCAGCCATTCATAGCGTTCAGTGTTCAGAATCAAATACACCGCTTGTTCAACGGCTTGAATCTGATCAATGGTTCCAATGATGGTCAAGCTATTATGGTTCATGCGGAAGGTTCTGCTGGGAAGCGTTTCAAACTCAAAATCCTGCCGCAAATCATCCCCGGTCTGTGGGATCATAGCCATTCCCCCTTCAAGGCCGGGTTCGCTTTGATACGATCCAGCACTACAAATTTTTTGCCCTTCTGCATCCGGGCCAGAAGCACCCAATCACCAACCACAAGGGCGTTGTGAACTTTGAATTTCTTTCGTCCCTGAATGGGGTGGTTGTGGTCTATGGGGGTTGCTTCACCGCCCCCGGTATAGGTATCAACAACCGGGTGGCCGTGGCTGATCACCACAGTTTGGTGGGAAACCGTCATATCCACTTCATAATCAGTGACATTCCGGGTCAGCACCAACATTTTTTCTGTGTAGATTGCTTTCTGATCCACTTGGATTTTCAGCGGTGAAGCGGAAATCACTTCACCAAACAACAGATTCACGGGTTTTCCAGCTTCCACGGCTTCCACAGCCGCCTTTTTTACCACTTCCACGGCATTGGGCATTACTCATGCACCCCTTCTTCAGAAACATCCAGCTTTTCAGCAAAATCATTGGCCCAAGCATCCATGATCCCGTCAAGATCGGTGTCACTGGAAATGTGGTTTTCGTTGTGCTGTTCCACATGAATTTCAGCCGTGGTGAACCGGTTGATTGCTTCACGCTCGGCAATATCCCGCAAATAGGCCAAATCTTCTTCCGCAATGTCAAGGGCATCACTCATAGCGGCGGTGTTCCCCGCCGTGTCCCCGGTGTTGCCATAGATACCATCAAGGGTGTTACCAAGGTTGAAGGCATCCACCCCGTCAAGGCTGAAGGCCCCGGAAATTTTATCAGCGATCCCTTCACCGAATTTGTAACCAGCGGAAGCGGCATCAGAATAATCAATGAAATCCATTTTTTGAACATATTCAACCCAACCGGCTTCATCTTTTACTTTCTGCTGGGCCTGTTCCAATCCAGCATAAAAGTTATCAAGGCCGCTTGTAATGTCTACGGTTACACCGGGGATTTTATTGATCAAATCTTCAATGCCTTGGGCCAAATTACGGATATATCCAATGACGGTCAGGCACATATCATAGAAAAGCACCTTTACCGCCGCAACGGGGTCATTGAATACATTCCCAATGAAGTTGGCGATCATGGCAAAGGCATTTTGCAGGGGGACAATGAAGGTGTTCAGGATGTGCGCACCCAATACCGCAAAAGCCCCACCAATAATGCCGGTAGCAGACACAGCGGCCCCGGTGAATTTGTTATAGGCCGCAACACCGGCATAAAGGGCGGCGATTAAAACCATGATCAGCATGACCACCCACACAATGGGGTTTGCAAGCAAGGCGGAATTGAAGGTGAACACCGCCGCCGAAGCCGCCGCCGTGTTGCCTGTAAGAATGCCAAAGCCAATGGAAAGGAAGTTCACAACACCATGGTAAATGGCCGTTGCCGCCGCCGCAATCTGTGTCCAATGGGCGGCAATCTGAAACACAGCAAAAGCCGCACCCAATCCAAGCACAAGAGGGCCGATGATGGAAATATTGTTGGCAAGCCAGTTGATCCCGTTCAACAATGGCTGAAGCACCTGAAGGGCCACATTGGAAGCCATGGTGAAAACTTGGCCCCATGTCATGGGCATGGAAGAAAACTTGGCGTTCACATCATCTGCCGCCGCAAACATGGCGTTCTTCACAATGTCCGCCGTGATTTGTCCTTCTGCGGCCATTCCACGGATTTCACCAATGGAAACCCCCAAATAATCTGCAATGGATTGGATCACATTGGGGGCCTGTTCAAACACGCTGTTCAGTTCTTCACCACGAAGAACACCGGAAGCCATTGCTTGGGTAAGCTGAAGGGTTGCGGCTTCAGCACCCGCCGCATTTGCTCCGGCAATGACAAACTGCTTGTTCAGGGTTTCGGTGAATGCAATCAGTTCATCATTGCTGGAAAAGGCATCAGCGGCCATCAGGCCCATTTGGGAAACTGCTTGTGCCGCGGATAGATAGGACGCTCTGGAACGCTGGGCAGAAGCCATGATCTTCTTTTCCAGTTCATTCACGGAACCGCCATCATCCACAATCAAATTCAACCGGGCCTTGGTACTTGCCAAGGTGTCAGATAGGCCAAGGATTTTCTTTGTTGCCGCCAAACCGCCAACGGCCACAGCAATATTCTTGATCTGCTGAAGCAACCCACCGGCTCTGTCAGAACCTTCCTGAACACGGTCATTAAAGCGATTCTGGGCAGTATCGGCTTGCCTGATCTGCTGTTCCATCTGATCAAATCCAACCGTAGCTTCAGCAATATCTTCCCGTACCTGCTGAAGAACAGAAGAATCAAACCCATGGTCAAAAGTGCCTTGGGCCGTTTCCATGGCGTTGATAAGGGTATTTACCCCCCGGCTCATTGCCTGAAGGGGGCGGCTCATTTGATCATAGATTTGAATTGCAGTTTTAATTGTTGCCATGATTTTTCACCACCTTTCTGCGTTCCAATTCCGCCAACAGGCAATAACGGTAAATGACCTGAAGCGGCTGATTTGCGTGGTATCGGCGCAAGGAATCAAGTTCCTTTTCAATCTGCCGGGTTTTCAGCTTCATCACCGATTCTGCGCCCTTCTTCACAATTTCAAAGTAACGGTAATCCTTGTTCAGAATCATGATCCCGTCCGGGCCAAACTGCCCAGGCACCTGTTCCAGCGGGACAGCAGGATCAGGCTTATAGCTGATCTGCGGAATGAAGGGGATCAGAGAAAACCGAACCGCCCACAAATATTTGTTGATAATTTCAACATTAGGATTTTCATGCTTCAGCATATTTTTCACCGTCCTTTCCTTTTACTTCTCCCATAAAACACAGCCGGTTCACGATTTACGGAAATTAAAGTAATTCCGGGTTCTAAAAGTAACCGTGCAAGGGCCGTTTGGGTCATACTTTGTGTGATCTTCCCAGCCCCACCTTCAGGAAGGATCATAGAATATTCCACTTTGTGCTTTGGTTGGCATGAAGATCGTGTCATAAGTTTTCACCGCCCTTTTGTGATTTTGTCAACTTCCCTTAATAGGGCTTCTGCCTGTTCAATCGTTTTCGCCAGCTTTTTAAGGCCAATAGGAACCGTACCGTTTTCCTGTTTCAATCGCCTTGAAGATACCCTTGTTAAAGTGGAAATGTCCCGGACTTTCTTCACATTGCTTTTGAACCACTGTTCCTGTTCAAGGTGTTTCATGGCCAAAAACTCTGTGGATGAAAGGCCCGTATTCTTGAACCGCCCAAGTCCCCAATGATAGGCTTTGCCGCATCCATACCCATAAACTTCAGCGGCTTCTTTCAACTTTCTGTTACGGCGTAGGTTGGAAATTGCCCGGTGCTTAATTTGCCGAACCCGTTCTATACTGACTTCCAGACGATCCGAAATGCTTTGGAGCGTTTCGCCGTTTTTGTAATAGCCATGAACAACTTCAGAAGCATTTCCACCAAGATCAGAAACAGCCCCCCAGATAACGGTTTTGGCCTGTTCATCTGCCAAAGTGTCACAAACGGTTTCTTCAAGGTTGAAATCATCGGCAACAACATCAGCAAGGGTAAAATCTTCTGTTCCGGGAACAATGCCATCCAAGCTGACAGTTTCGGTGCTGATCATGTATTTCCGAAGTTCTTTCAGCCGTTGCTTTTTGATCCCAAGGTGGTAACAGTATTCTTCATCTGTTGGTTCATCCCCAACCACAGCTTGAAAATCAGACCGGAATTTTTGATACTGGGAAATCTGCTCTAAAACGTGAATGGGCATCCGTTTCAGGTTACCGTTGTTTTGGCAATATCTTTGAAGTGATTGCCTGATCCAATTTTCAGCATAGGTGAGGAACTTATATCCCAAACTTGCATCGTATTTAGAAACGGCCCTTTCCAACCCAAAATAGGCTTCCTGCATCAAATCTTCCAAATCAGAAGAATTGGAAAACGGCAAAGCAATTCCGGCAATAAAGCGCCGGTTTTGCTGGTATAGCATCGTCATATTCTCCGAAACATGACCCCCAGCTTGGATCAGGGCCACAAGTTCTTCATTGGTCATGGTTCACCTTCTTCCCAAATGAAATAATCCCCTGAAGGCCAGTACACCTTCAGGGGAACCACGAATCAGCCCAACAGGGCCTTATACTTGGGGTGAAGGCTGACCAGCATTCTCAATTCGGGGCTTTCCATGATCATCGCCATAGTGTTTTTCACAGATCATCGTCCTTTCTTCAGGAAATTTTCATGTTCTTGGTAAAATATTGTGGATAGGTAACAGCAAATTGGGAATACATCTGCCCAAGACGGATCATGCTTTCAGGCAAGCCCAAAACATCATAAGACAGGTTTTCTTGAATTTCATGCACCCAATCCCCGCTCTTGAAAATGTAATAATTGAACAGAGAATTGGAATCCAGCAGAGAGCGAATATTTTCATAGGCATTGAAGTAGTCGGGCAAATCGAACTTGCCAAACCCCGCAATCGCTTCATCCAACACCTTCAGGACTTCAGGATCATAGTGATCCCCAAGTCCGTTGTTCTTGGTATGGATCATGTTGGCAATCAGGCTGATTTTCTTGGCCGAACCCTTCAAGGGATCAATGGCTTCCCGCAGAATTTCCGGGGTCAGGCTATACCCCATAATCTCAATGATTTTCAGGGCGTTGGCAAGGGCCGTGTCATTGTCCACACTTTCTTCAGGGATTTCTACCTTCATGTAATCGCAGAAACCCTTGATCAGAGTTTTCAGGCCGCTGGTATAGTTGGCGCACATAGCGTTCAAATCATCCTTCAGCCCGTCAATAAATTCTTGCTTACCCTCCGGGGTATAGCGGCGGTCAAGGTCAATCTTTGCAATCAAATTCCGATAATCCCGGATTTCTTCATCAATGAACTTCTTCAGCAAAGCAGAAACACCATTGGCGGCGGTCTTGTAATACAGTTCCATTTCTTTCATCCTTTCTATTATTCGATAAAGTAAAACGCTTGATTTTCAAGGGTTTGAAGGCCCTTTTGTTACTACCCTGTTACTTATCGCTAAAAAATCCACTTTTCAGCGGTTGGGTTCATAAGGAACAAACCACCGGCGATCTTGATACCGCTCCACCAATTCTTCCAAGCTGAACCGGCTGTGGTTTTCCATCAAGTCATTCAGGGCGGGATCATCCGGCAAGCGGAATCCCTCTTTCTGAAGGCACTGGATCAGGTCAATATACCGTTTCAACCATTCGTTCTGATTGCCTTCCTGATTAAAGCGGATAAAGGCCCTTACTTCTTCAGGGGGACAAAACCAAAGGATTAGATCAGCGGGAAGGTACATATCCGGGGCAAGGGCCATATCATCCAACAGAAGGCCGGTTTCATCGGTGATACCGGGGAACTCCAGCAGATCACGCAAGCTGGGGAAAGTCTTTGTAATCAACTTTCCGCTTTTGGGAAGGCCCCGATAAAGGGTTGCGCTGATTTGGCCGGACGATTCTATAAGGGCAACCACATTGGAAATGGTATCTTTTTTCCCCTGAAGCCGCTTCAGTTCTTCCAGTTGGCTCCGGGCATCTTTCAAGTTAATCTTTCTCATTGTCCATCACCACCTTCCGCAATTCGGCCAATTCAGCTTCAATGGCTTCCATGCTGTGAAGCTGAACCCCAAGTTCCAAAATGCCCTTGGCCGCTGATACACGGGCCGATTCATTGTTTATGGGGTTGTTCTGAATGTCCCGTAGGGTTTCCAAGGCTTCCAGCGTGTAAGCCTGTGCCTTCTGCATAGCCAAGTTGAAGCGTTCTTTCTTGGCTTCTTGATAGGCCGCTTGAAATTCAGGTTTCTTCCGGTAACGCATCAAGGTATTGTAAGAAACCCCGGCCTTTTCTGCCGCCGCCTTTAGGTTGGGGGAAGTCAGCACACACAAGGCAATCTGTTCATAATTTCGTTTTGCCATCAGGCCACACCCCCTTTCAAAAATTACTCACATCTATGACAGAAGCGCCCATAATGGCTATTTCTATTTTACCATTTCCAGCACGCAAAATCACTATATCTTGCGATTTTATGAAATTTTTGGCCCAATTATATTCTATATATTGTGGTTTTTGTTCAGAGTAGTTCAACATAATTGAAACCGCCCAACCATTCAGGCCGGGCGGCTCCAAATTATTTTCCATTGATGATTCTGCAAATCTGCCGGGTGTCCAAATTTTCCATTGCGGCCAATTCTGAAGGCTTTGCCCCGGCATAAAATGCCTTTTTGATCCGGCTGTTTCGGCGGGTTATCGTTTCAGCGCCTTCAATAGAAGGCAATCGAAATCGTTCTTCAGGATATTTACTGATTAGGGCAAGGTATTGTTCATCCCCAAGCATGAGCCGAAGATCATCCAGGAATTCCACATTTCTGCTTGACATCCGATCACCCCTGCAACTTTCTGATTGTCTGATTGACCACGCTACTTGGATCATCAGCAATGGTAAACGGGCCAAGATCGTCACACAAGCCCATCTGTTTCATCACACGGTTTCCGATCATAGCCATGCAGACTTTACAGAAATCGTCAGGCCGTTCTAACCACTTGGCACGGCCAAAGAAGAACACTTTTTCTTCTCCGTCAGCAGTTACACCAACGCTAATTTCATCAGCATCCCAGCAATCTTCACCCTGAATGATCCATTCAACTCGGTCAATATGCTTTACGCCATCCAGCCAATCCAAGAATTCTTCACCAGTCATTGCCAGCCATCCTTTCCGCCCTAAAGTGTCCCGGTTGTCCCGTGAAATAAGGGCTATATATTATATATTTTTTACTACCTGTGAAAAATTTTTTTGATGTTTTTATTTGCAATAAGAAGTTAAAACTATCCGGGACAATCCGGGACATTTTTCAGGAAATTATTGAAATTCCTTATGTTTTCTATGTCCCGGATATGTCCCGATACTGTCCCGGATGTATTAACCATCTGGGACTTTTTGCACAAAGATTTTCACCTTTTCGCCCTTGATCCGCTTATCTTTTGTTGTGAAGTTCAGAGATTTTGAAACTTGCCTTGAAAATTCAATCCTGTTAAGGGCTTCAAAATGGTTCCGGTTACAGAATTCGTTATATTTGAAGTAGATTTCTTTAACCGGCTCATTCTCCACGGCATCGGCCCCCATTTCTTCAAGGAATGCCAACAGAGGATTATTTTCTATGCGGTATTCCTCAATCGCCTGTTCAACCTCTTTGGATTTGGTAAAGGCTTTCTTATTCAGAAGCCGTTTCAGCCCCGTTAAACCAATCTGGATCATGTATTCCATGACTTCCTGATCCTGAAGATCATAGCGGATATTGGGGTTAAAATCTTCATCTTCAGAAGTGAACTTGGCATCAAAAGGAACGATCACCAACCGGCGCATTACGGAAAAGCTTTCCTTTGACCGCCCCAGCCGGGGAATGGCATTGGCGCTGAACAGCAACTTGGCGTAGCTGTCAAACTCAAAGGGGTCTTGGCCTTTTCTTTCCGCCGAAACCCTTTGGCCTGTTACCAGCTTCTTGAATACGGCTACATTGGCGATATAGTCAGAACCAATATCATCACCAATGTTCACCAGCTTCCCAAACAGTTCAGCGGTTTTGAATCTGTCCCCCAGTTCCTTCAGGTCAAGTGAAGCAATGTTCCCATCACCCATCAGGTTTTTCAAGGCATCCAACAGAGTTGATTTTCCGTTGGCACCCTCACCAGTCAGAATGAAAGAACCACTTCCGCCAATCGTATTGGAGCGGTAGAAACAGGAACCAATCATTTCTTCCAGAAGTTCACGGATTTCCCGCTTCCCACAGGCGATTTTATCAAGGGTGCGATCCAGCAAATCGGAATAGGCGGCGGGGTTGTAGGGCCAAGGAATCTTATTGGTGATCACAATATCCGGTGTAAACTCAATGAAGGAATCATCCCGAATGTTGTAAAGGCCGTTGCTGAAGGCAATTACTTCAGGCGAAGCCGGTTTCTTGGGATCACAAATTAGGTTCAGTTGCTTCAGGGTTTCTTTCCGCTGGGCGTCCTTCAGGGCGGGGATCAGGGTGATCATGGCCCGTTCAATAGCTTCCCATGAAGGGGTATAAATCCCGTCTTGGTAGATGTGCAATCGGCCATTGATTTTGATGATGTGGGAATCTCGCTTCAGGTATTCGGCAAACCGGTCATGCTGGAAACTCCGGCCTTTGAAGAAAGATTGCTTTTGAAATGCTTCATCCCGAAGGATAGTTTCAAGTTCTCTTTCACTCAACGGGGCTTTCAACACATACCGGTTGATCAGCCGAATGGTTTCACGGGCTTCCTCTTTTGTGAAATCGTGATCCTGAAGGGTCAGAATGTAATTGAACAGGGCTTGGTTTCGCCCGTCCCCTTCTCCAAGCGCCTTGAAGTCAATATCTGTTTTCACAGGGGTCAACCACTTGGGAAGGTCTTGAATTTCATCTTCCGGCGCATCGTACAGAATGGGGCGATCCTCATTTCTATACTTCAATATCTGGTAACTATTCCGGGAACCAATCTTCAAATCAGCTTCAAAGCCAATCGCTAATGTGGCCTTGGTTCGATTGCTTTTGACCAAATCAGGGATATTCTTGAATAAGAAGTGTTTCCCTCTGGATGTCGCATACACTCGGCATTTCAGGCCCAAGGTTTCGATGATGGTCAACAACGCCATAGATTGATCCATATCGTCTACATCAACCAAAATGGTATCATCAGAGAGAATCCCGGCATATTCGGGAAGGCCCTTCACCTGTTCATAGGAAAGAAGTTCTTCAGAAGTGGCGTTTTTGAACGGCATCAGGCATTTCTTGTCCTTAGTTGGAACGAATCCTTTGTATAACTGCACCCTGCATCACCCCTTCCTCCTTGATATTCTGCTTCATGGGTTCGCCCACCTTATTCTTCAGCCGGGGCCAAGCTGTGGATCACGCTGACAGCTACACCCAAAACCTTCAGACGGCCATACTCGGCATGGCTGATAAAGATAGGTGCAACCCGGCTGGAACCGCCCTCAAGATAGCAGTCCAAGGAATCGCCATAGAAGGAAATCCGTTTCAGGGTGATGGGGCCATCATCAATGATCACCGCCACAATGGAGCCATTGACGGGGAAATCTTCAGCTTTCTTAAACATGATGGTATCGCCGGGGTGAATACCGTACTGGATGAAGCCATTATCAGAAGCGGTCATGCCAAAATCAGCGGTCAAAGTAAATTCGTTCATGGTTCTACTTCCTTTCTCAATCTTCAATCAGGGTTTCAACGGGGACATTCAGGGCTTTGGCGATCTTACCGATGGTGGCGGGTTTACAGTTGTTCCCGTTTGCTACCCGGTAAAACTGCTGGTACTTCATGTTAATTTCTTTGCAAAGTTCCTGCGTATTTAGGCAGGCATTTGCCATAGCCATTTCTAACTTCTTCTTACTTACAATCATGCTCTCACCTTCTTTGAAATTTTTGAACAGGGGTTGACAGCAAGTTTTGTTGCTGATATAATCCTATCAGAAAGTTAAGTTGCTGTCAAGTTGCTTTGAAAGAAATTTTTGTTGCTGTTCTGTGTTGCCTTATGATATAGTTTTTATGAGGTGATGCAGATGACCATAGGTGAAAAGATTAAGGCAAAGCGGCTTGAAAAAGGGCTTACTCAAAAAAGACTTGGTGAATTGTCCGGAATTGCAGAACCAACAATCCGCCGCTATGAATCCGGGAAGTTAAACCCCAAATTGGACACTATTAAAAAGATAGCTGAAGGACTTGGGATTACACCTACCGATCTAATGGGGCCGGAATGGTTTGATCTTCAGGCTGGGGCAGATAAACTCTCTGAACTCAAAAAAGATGTTTCGATGCTTCAGGCTCTTGAACAGTATCTAAAATCATTAGGCTATTCTCTTTCCTATGAAGGCCCGGTTGATACGACTGATCCAAATGTGATCTTATCCAAGGGGCAAGATCGAACCGTATTTACCAGCGACCAATTCAAATCGTTTGAAAAGGCCATTGCTGATTCCGTTGATTATCAGGTGTGGCAACAGAATCACAAAAAATGAGCAAAAAAATGACCGCCCCCGGTGGTGGCACACCGGAAGCGGTCAGGCGAAACAAAACCCGTTTGAAGTTAATGTTTCAATCCCCATTGAACATTATATCACACCGGGTTTGGTTTTGCATACCCTTTTTCCTGAAAGGCTGGGTGATATAATGCCAGTATACAAAAACGAAAAAGCCGGTTCATGGTTCTGCAAGTTCTACTATACCGATTGGACAGGGAACCGAAAGCAAAAGAAGAAAGAAGGCTTCAGGACGAAGAAAGAAGCCCAAGATTTTGAACGGGAATTCTTATCCAAGGCCCATGCTTCCTGTGATATGTCCTTTGGTTCTCTGGTGGAACTTTACATGGAAGATTGCAAGCACCGTCTGAAGCCCACCACTTATTCCAACAAGCAATTTCTGATTGACACCAAACTTCTTCCCTTCTTCCGGGATATGCCAATCAACACCGTTACCCCGGCCACAATCAGAAAGTGGCAAAATGAACTTTTAGCTGATCCCAAGGGGTATTCCCCAACCTATCTAAAAACGGTAAATAATCAGGCCAGCGCCATTTTCAATTTTGCTGTGAAGTATTACCGATTGGAAAGTAACCCTTTCCGCCTTGCCGGTAGCATGGGAAAAAAGCACGCTGATGAAATGGAGATTTGGACGGTAGAAGAATTTAACCGTTTCGTCCAAGCGGTGGCCGACAAGCCCCCTTCTGTTGTGATTTTCAATCTGCTGTTTTGGACTGGTATGCGCTCCGGTGAACTGTTGGCTTTAACTGCGGATGATTTTGATTTTGAAGCCCATACGGTGAGCATTTCTAAAAATTATGCCCGACACAAGAAGGAAGATTTGATCCTACCACCGAAAACACCTAAAAGCAAACGGATCATTACTTTGCCCCCGTTCCTATCCGAAATGGTACAGCGGTATTCCACCTGTATTTATGTTACTGATCCATCAGGGCGGCTTTTCGGACAAACTAAAAGCTATCTTCTCCATGAAATGATTAGAGGATGTAAGGCTTCCGGGGTAAAGCGAATTCGGGTTCACGATCTGCGGCATTCCCACGCTTCCTTTCTCATCGAAAAAGGCTTCTCCCCCTTGCTGATTGCTGACCGGCTGGGCCATGAAAACATAGAAACCACCCTTCAGACATACAGCCATCTTTACCCTAACAAACATTCAGAAGTTGCGGCCTTGATTGAAGAAGCCCATTCCGCTTCCAGCAAAGTCCAACAGGGCTAAAAATTCAAGGCTATTTTTTGCAAATAGTACGATTATAGTACGGCAACAAAAAAGAACCACGAAACACAGAACATTTTCTTCCGTGTTTCGTGGTTTTTTTTATTTTCTTCTGATTTCTAAACTAATTTTGCGGTTTCAGAAAACCTATTGTTATTCCCATTCGGCAAATTCAAGTATATGGGAGTGTATTTAGGGTGATTTTACAGGCAAAACATTCGCAAATATGTTAATGTTTTACCCGCTTATTTGAGGCAGTTCGCTTTCTTAGTATCAAAATAGTATCACAGAAACGGAGGAAAAGCAACCTTTTCAGGCCCAACACAGCCCCGAAAACTCCCCTCATTTTGAGGGGAGTTTTGGTCGAAATTAGTCTCGAATTGAGACTAATTTCGACCACCGCCTGGGAGCGTTTACGCTCCCAGGCGACAGGTAGATTGATTTCCGCCTCGGCGGAAATCAATCCCACCATGGGACGCAATTCGACAACCGGCACCGCCCAAAATCAAAAGAGGCGGGCAAGCACCTTTGGGGCTTGCCCGCCTTGATAACCGCAGGGCAAGACCAGGCGGGGCGGTCAATGGCGGCGCACTTGTGCGCCGTTCATCTCGACCATTGACGGCCCCGACTGGATTTGCTATCCATCTAAAGAAAAACTGTCTAAGGAAGAAGTGCGTTCTTTTCTATTCGATTTTTTAGATCATCAATTTTTTCTCTGATAGACTGGATTATCTCTAAAAATGTTTTATCTGCTTTTCCTGTCGGATCGTCCAGCCCCCAATCCTCCCGGTGCTTACAGGGCAGATAGGGGCAGGCCACATTACACCCCATCGTTATTACAATGTCTACGGGCGGAAGTTCGTTCAGCAATTTGCTATATTGCGTTTGCTCCATGTCAATGCCGTAGAGTTGTTTCATCAAACGTACTGCATCTTGATTGATCTGCGGTACGGTTTCCGTACCAGCGGAGTAACTTTCAAATACATCGGAGGCCAGGTACTTTCCAAGGGCCTCTGCAATTTGGCTCCGGCAGGAGTTGTGGACGCAGATAAACGCCACTTTTGGCTTTTGGCTCATGGGCTATCCCCTGACCTTCTGAATGAGGGCTTTGACCTCGTCTTTTTTCAAAACCTTGCCATAGGACACCACCTTACCATCTACCACAAGGGCAGGGGTGGTCATCACGCCATAGGCGGCGATCTGCGAGAAGTCGGTCACATGGTCGATGGTGGTGTCCATGTTCAATTCCGCAAGTGCCGCCCTGGTGGCATCTTCCAACGCATGGCACTTCGCACAGCCAGACCCCAGCACTTTGACCCCGGCAGTTGTTTTTGCGGCCTCTGCCTGCGCCATCTTTTCTGGTGTGCAACTATCGCCACAGCAACAACTTTTTTCCTCTTTCTTCTTACCAAACAATCCCATTGTGAATGACCTCCTTAAATCAAAATGAATTGAAACGCATTGAACAGATAGCCGACCAAAATAATGCCAACCGCACAAACGCCAATGAACAGCGCCAGCAGTTTGGGTTTTACAGCCTTGCGGAGCATGATAAGGGACGGCAGGGACAAGGTAGTGACGGCCATCATAAAGGATAGCACAGTGCCAAGTTGCGCCCCCTTGGAAAGTAACGCCTCCGCAACAGGAATGGTGCCAAAAATATCTGCGTACATGGGGATACCAACGATGGTTGCGAGAATGACGCCGAAAGGATTATTGCTCCCAAGCACTGTTTCGACCCAACTCTCCGGTATCCAGTTGTGAATCAGCGCACCGATCCCAACGCCGATTAAAATGTATGGAAACACTTTCTTGAACGTGTCTAACATCTGCTCTTTTGCATAGATCAGACGCTCCCGTATTGTCAAATCGGGGGAGTCAATGTCCACACTGCCCGCAGAGAGTACAAAGTTCTCGATGTACTTTTCCATGTGCAGTTTCTCAATAATTGTACCACCGATCACTGCGATGACAAGTCCAAGGATTACATAGATGATAGCCACTCTTGCGCCAAAGATACTGATAAGCAGGACAAGACTTCCTAAATCGACCATCGGGGACGAAATCAAAAAGGAGAACGTCACACCCAAGGGCAGCCCCGCACTGGTAAAACCGATGAACAGTGGAATAGAGGAACAGGAGCAAAAGGGGGTTACTGTCCCCAGCAGAGCGGAGATGATGTTCGCCCAAATCCCACGGAAACGACCTAAAATGCGTTTGCTCCGTTCCGGCGGAAAATAACTTTGAATATAGGAGATGGCAAAGATCAATACGCAGAGCAGTACCGTGATTTTCAAAACGTCGTAAATGAAAAACTGAACACTGCCACCAATGCGTCCGTTTACATCTAAGCCCAGCGCCGACAGACCCATGCCAAGCAGTTCGTTCAGCCATTTCATGCCCAGCACCTGATCTTGAATAAAGTCCCATACGCCCATACAAAAACCTCACTTTCCATTTGATGGACAACATATCAAAACTTTTTGATGTATTGCGCCGATAGAAACGCCATCTATTTAGATGGCGTTTCTATCCACAACGAGGACAGGTACCCTCTTGCTCCGTATCTGGAGTTGTCAACTTCTTCAACAATTCCACTGCATAGTCCCTGCCAGCAGGACTCAGGCGGTAGTGCGTCCATTTGCCCTCCTGGCGACTGACGACAATGCCAGAATCGCAGAGGATTTTCATGTGGTAGGAAAGGCCGGACTGCGTTAAATCCAATGGCTCTTGCAGGACGCAAGCACACTTTTCACCGCTCCTTAACTGTTCCAGAATTGCAAGCCGCTTAGGGTCACAGAGGGCCTTGAATACCTTTGCCTGCTCTTGATACGCTGCCTCCATGCTCTCACCTCACATCAAATTATTTTGATATGATTAGTATATGCGGCAATTATGCGTTTGTCAACAGTTCAATCAAATTTTTTTGAAGTCAACGCCCGCTCCGGTCAAGGGAGCGCCGGGGCCGCTTGCGACCTTTCTCCGCCTGTTCCCTCTGCTTGTCGGCCTCCACCGCCGCCTCCACCTGTTCCGGGCCAAAGACCCGCTTGACCCGTGTATAGTCGGCAGAGATCTGCCGCAGTTTTTTGTTCTCCATCTTCACCTCCATCAAGCGGTCAGACAAGCGGGCGTTGCCCTCCCGCACCCGGTCATAGTCCCCTTGCAGACGGTCAAACTTCCCTTTTAGATCGATGTACTTGCGGAACAGGGAGCGCAGCACCTTGACGATCTTCGCCAGCAGGGGCTTTGCCTTTTTCTCCCGGTAGGACTTGGCGCTCTCCAGCGTCCCGGCCTCCGGCAGAATTTCCTCCGGGTCAGCGGAGAAATCCGCCGCCAGCCGCTCCATGTTCTTCACCGCCGGGGCCAGTTCTTTCAGCCGCCGCTCCTGGCTCTCCACCAGGCTCTCGTTCTCCGCCTTGACGGTCTCCAGAGCGGCGATCTCCTTCGCCCTCTGCTCCTTCTTGTAGTCCAGCACAGACAGGTGCTTGTCATGGGTGCCCTTGTCCTCCCACTCTATCCCGTGGCGCTCCATCACAGCGGAGAGTTGTTCCTTTTCCGAGCGCACCCACTGGCTCCACTCCGTGTCCCCTCTGGTGCCGCCCTTGAAACCTTGGGCCGCTAACGCCTGTTTGAGCGATACCCTGGTATCAAGCCCCCGCTTGCTCCCCGTGGTAAAGGGCACAAAGTCGATGTGCAGATGAGGCGTAGCCTCGTCCATGTGGAGGTGGGCCGAGAATACACGGAGGTTTGGATTGCGCTCTTGAAACGCTTTCATATACTCGTCCAGCACCGTCAAGGCAAGCCGCCCCTCGTCACTGTCGGCGCTCATATCGTCCTTGTTGCCTACTTGCAGGATGATTTCATGGAACGGCTTTTCCTGCTTGCCGGAGCGGATTTTCTCATAGTAATCCTCTATCTTCCTGTCTGCCCTGGTCTGTTTGGCGTTGTAGCGTTCCAGGGCCTTGTCAAAAAGTTCATGGTACACCGCCTTGATATTCTCCTGGCAGTAGGTTATATTCAAGTGGG
>OLGF01002674.1_pt1 | contig 16135 bp, 9 predicted proteins | sample 1604971 | NCBI WGS metagenome assembly OLGF01 (sample SAMEA3888902, study PRJEB22519) | human gut metagenome | biome: human gut; feature: human-associated habitat; material: faeces | place: Denmark | collected 2011 | reverse complement strand
ATTCGTGAAATTTGTGCTATTCGTGTTCGTTTTTATATCCTATTAGCGTTTACTTCAGATCGCCAACCTTATACAGGTACTCTGCAATCTGCACGGCGTTGAGCGCAGCACCCTTGCGAATCTGGTCGCTCACAATCCAGAAGGTCAGGCCGTTGGGGTTGGCCAGGTCCTTGCGGATACGACCCACGTAAACGGGGTCCTTACCGGCCAGGAACAGCGGCATGGGGTACTCCTTCTTCTCGGGATTGTCCATGAGCACCAGGCCTTCGCCTTCCTCAACGGCCTTGCGGGCCTCTTCCACGCTGATGGGGCGCTCGGTTTCAATCCAGATGCTCTCCGAATGTGAGCGGAGCGAAGGCACGCGCACACACATGGCGCTCACGTCGACATTGCTGTGCATGATTTTCTTCGTCTCGTTATACATTTTCATCTCTTCCTTGGTATATCCGTTGTCCTGGAACACGTCAATTTGCGGAATGACGTTGAAGGCCAGCTGGTAGGGAAACTTTTCAACCTTGACAGGCTCGCCGGCCAGCACCTGGCGATACTGCTCGTAAAGCTCGTCCATGGCGGCAGCACCGGCTCCGCTGGCAGCCTGGTAGGAGGCCACATGAATACGCTTGATGTGACTCAGTTTTTCAAACGCCTGCAGGGCTACCACCATCATGATGGTGGTGCAGTTGGGGTTGGCAATAATGCCGCGCGGACGGTTCAGCGCATCGGCCGCGTTACATTCGGGCACGACCAAAGGTACATCCTCGTCCATACGGAATGCACTTGAATTGTCAATCATGATGGCGCCATATTTGGTGATGTCAGCAGCAAATTCCTTGGAGATGCCTGCTCCGGCCGACGTAAAGGCCACGTCAACGCCCTTAAAATCGTCGTTATGTTTGAGTTCCTTGACTACGATTTCCTTACCCTTGAACGTGTAAGTACGTCCGGCGCTGCGGCTTGAGCCGAACAGCTGCAATTCGTCAATCGGAAAGTTTCTCTCTGCCAGGACACGCAAAAACTCCTGTCCCACTGCGCCACTGGCGCCCACAATTGCTACATTCATTTGTCTGTGTGATTAATTAATTTTGGATAACGAATACAAACATATGGCTGCTCACGCAGCCCTGTCATGGTGCAAAAATAGAATTTTCCGCCCGAAAAGCGGGTAAAATGTCAAAGTTTTTCGTTTCTTTGCAGAAAAATAACATAAAGCCCATGCTCCCAGAACCATTTGCCAGCTATTTCCCCATTACGGACCCCACGTGGATATTCTTTACCGTACTCAGCATCATCCTCCTGGCGCCCATGCTGCTCGAGCGGCTACGCATTCCGGCCATCATCGGCATGATTTTTGCCGGTGTACTTATCGGGCCGCACGGCCTGCACCTGCTCAACCGGGACAGCAGTTTCGAGCTGTTCGGCAAAGTGGGGCTCTACTACATCATGTTTCTGGCCAGTCTGGAAATGAACATGCAGGACATCCGCTCCATGCGCGGTCAGGCTCTTACGCTGGGCGGCCTGTCGTTTGCCATCCCCATGATAGTGGGCTGGCTCACCAACCACCTGCTGCTGGGCTACGCCATGGCAGCGGCGGTACTGATGGCCTGCATGTATGCCTCGCACACCCTGATTTCCTACCCCATTGTCATACGATATGGCATTGCGCGCACACGCAGTGTGGGCCTTGCCGTAGGCGCCACCATCGTGGCCGACACGCTCACGCTGCTGGTACTGGCGGTTGTGGGCGGCATGTTCAAGGAAAACGTCACGGGATGGTACTGGCTGATGCTGGCCTTCAAGGTAATCCTGCTCAGCGCCCTCATCACGTTCTGTTTTCCGCGCCTTTGCCGCTGGTTTTTCAGGCGCTACAACGAGAGCGTGGTGCAATACATCTTTGTACTGGGGCTGGTGTTCCTGGGCGCCGGTCTGATGGAGTTTGTAGGAATGGAAGGTATTTTGGGCGCTTTCCTTGTAGGCCTGGTGCTCAACCGGCTCATTCCGCCCGGCTCACCGCTGATGAACCATATTGAATTTGTAGGCAACGCCCTGTTCATACCCTACCTGCTGATTGGAGTAGGCATGATTGTCAACATCAACTCCATCTTCAGCAGCCCGACTACGTTCTACGTATCGCTCATCATGATTGTGGTGGCCATGCTGACCAAGTGGGGCGCAGCCTTTATCACGGCCCGTGTGTTCAAGATGAAGCGGGCCGAGGGGCAGCTCATGTTCGGGCTGACCTCGTCACGCGCTGCCGCCACGCTGGCCGTGGCCCTGGTCGGTCACGAAATCATCCTGCCCGACGGTTCGCCGCTGCTGGACGATACGGTGTTCAACGGTGCCATGATGCTCATTCTCTTCTCCTGCCTCATCAGCTCGATGCTCACCGACCGCACCGCCCGCAAGCTGGCCCTGATGGATGCCGAGCGCACTACGGCCGACCAGGTGCCCAACCTGCGCAAGATGCTCATTGCCCTGTCCAACCCCGACATGGTAAACCACCTCATACAGCTGAGTATCATGCTGCAACGCCCCAACCAGCGCATTCCGGCCATGGCCCTGAACGTGGTGCTGGAAGACCGGCCCGAGGCACGCGGCTACGGCATGCGCCAACTGGAACAGGCCGTCAAGGTAGCAGCCTCGGCCAACATGCCCCTGCAAACGCAGAGCCGGTGGTCGGTCAACGTAATCAGCGGTATTTACCACACCATGCTCGAAACCGACTCCACCGAGCTTATCATCGGACTTCATCACAAGCAGCGCACGTCAGAAGCCTTTTTCGGAAAACTGACAGCCGACCTGCTCCAGACGGTTCACCGGCAAATCACGATTTACCACCCCACACTGCCGCTCAACACCATTCAGCGCATGCACATCCTCGTGCCCCGCAAGGCGGAATTTGAGGCAGGTTTCGCACAGTGGGTCGAAGCCATCGGTATTCTGGCCGAAAACCTGAGTTGCCGCGTGGAGCTGTACAGCTCACTGCTGACCATGGAAAAAATCAAGACCATCTGGGGTAAAAAGAAGTTCAACTTCATATACAGTCTTAACAACTTTACCGACTGGACCGACGTGGCCTCACTGGGCGACCAGATACGCCCCGACCACCTGCTGGTAGCCGTAGGCGCACGCCCCGGCACCCTCTCCTATCACAACGAGATGGAGCTGCTGCCCAAACTCATTGAGCGCCACTTTGCAGCCAACAGTCTGCTCATCATCTTCCCCGACCAGTACGAAACCGACAAGAACAAGACGGCCGTACCGGGGGCCTGACGGTCCGGTTCATCATCAATCACCACCACGCTCATGACCAACGACGATTTCCTGCAACGCACCGCCCTGCTCTACGGCTCCCAGCGCATGGAGCGCCTCGAGCGGGCCCGTGTGCTCATCGTAGGCGTAGGCGGCGTAGGCGCCTGGGCGGCCGAAATGCTCTGCCGCGCAGGCATAGGCCACCTGACCCTGCTCGACGCCGACAACGTAGCGCCCACCAACCTCAACCGCCAGCTCTGCGCCCTGCGCTCCACCCTGGGGCAGCCCAAGACGGAGGTGCTGGCCCGGCGCTTTGCCGACATCAACCCGCAGCTGGAGCTGACCCTGCGCACGGAGTTTCTCACCCCCGAAAGCGTGGAGGAGGTGGTCACGGCACAGCCCTACGACTTTGTGGTGGACGCCATCGACACCATTGCCCCCAAGGTGGCCCTGCTCAGCTGGTGCCTGCGCCACAAGCTACGGGTAGTATCGTCCATGGGAGCAGGCGCCAAGACCGACCTTTCGCTCATCCGCCAGACGGACCTGTGGCAAACCTACCACTGCGGACTGGCCAAGGCCGTGCGCCACGGACTGACCGCACAGGGGTTGCGCGGACGGAAACTGCCGGTGGTGTTCTGCGCGCAACAGGCCGACCGCAGGGCCGTAATCAGCATAGCCAACGAACGCAACAAAAAAACCACAACCGGCACCGTAAGCTACATGCCCGCCACCTTTGGCTGCTACCTTGCGGCCTACGTGCTGGAGCATCTGTAATCCGCCGGAAAAAGCCGGGACTTCGGCGCCACGAGGTCGGACTCTGTAACAACAAAGTCCGGCCTCGTGGCGTTTTCAAACCATCCCGGTATGAAAACCACCCTTCGGCAAAGGGGCTAACCGGTTGTTTTACAACCTTATCCGACCGCACATACAAACGTCTTAGGGAATTTATCGACAAAATCCTGCCATTCGTCGAGATGGGACAAATTTTTTGACTTATGGGTGATGCCATTTCGCCACCAATCGCTTAACTTTGCGGTATGAAAACAAAGAAAATCATACTCACACTGGCACTGGGCAGCCTCATGATATGGCCGGCCACTGCTCAAAACAGCCGCCGGAACGCACAGAAACAGCGCGTACAGCAGATGAAGGAAATTGTAAAGGAACTTGACCTCGACGATAACCAGACGGCCCTGTTCACGGAGTTGTACACCAACTACCAGACGGCTCTGGACAGCCTCAGCCCCGCTCCCGCCAACCGCGGAAAGAACCGCGAAAAGCAGGAGGAACTGACCGAAGAGCAAGCTTCCGAAAAACTGACACAGCAGCTCGACCGCGAACTGCAACGGGCTACGCTGAAAAAGGAGTTTTGCGAAAAGCTTCAGAAAAACGGATTCACCTCCGTTCAGATACTGAAAATCATTAACCGCCGGCCGCAGAGCGGACGCAACAACCAGCAGTTCGACAGCCAGAACGGCGGATTCATGCCACCACCTCCGGGCGGCGGATTCCCCCGCGGATTCTGATACTTCCACAGATTCTTTCCAATAGGCATATTTTCATGATGTAGATTATATAGAGGTAATCATTTCAAAAGAGAATGATTGGACGGGGCTTAACGAAGTCCCACATTTTGACCCGCACAAGTAAGTGAATGATTGTTTATTTGGGGGCTCCTCCGTTGCGAAACGCAGGAGTCTTTTTTTTGCATTTTTTTACCCTGCAAAATTGGCACTCTCCACGGAAATACCTTATTTTGCCCATACAATAACCTTACCGTATGAAAAACCCGGAAACATAAATCTGCCCGGCTCAAGACTTTATACGCATTGTCCGGCAAACGCTTGAACCGGCAAAAAAAGCAAACCTTTAATCAGCATGAAAAAACATTATCAGCAATCACACCTCTTCAAATCACGGCACATGCCCGGCCGGCCGCTGCTGTATGGCGGAATCCTGATTCTGTGTCTTCTCCTGACGTCAATGCCCCTGCGAGCCACGTCTTTTGTCATCGGCAACAGCCGCCTCACATTCATTACGGACCACCTGGTGCGGCTGGAATATGCCCTGCATCAGGAATTCCTGAACGACTCTACCCTGTTTGCCGTAGTGCGGGGAGAATATCCCGTCGACGTAAACCACGAGCAGGAAGGACGCAAGCACGTGTTCAGCACACGGGCCATGCGTCTGGAATTTGACAACGACGGCTTCCCCTTCGGACAGAACAACCTGAAAGTGTCGTTCAGCATGAACGGAGAAACCAAGCACTGGTGTCTCACCGACGGGCAACAGGGCAACCTGAAAGGAGCCCTGACCACGGTTGACGGAATAGGCGGCCCCACCACACGCCAGGAGGGACTGCTCAGCCGCGACGGATGGTATCTCATACAGGATACGGGCAAGGACATCTACCGCCACGGCTCCCTGCAGCCACGCCCGCGCAACCACGTGCAGGACCTCTACCTCTTTGTTTACGGTACCGACTACAAGGCGGCTCTGAAGTCGCTGGCCGCCATAAGCGGACCTGCCCCCATGACACGCAAATACGTACACGGAGCATGGTACTGCCGCTGGTGGCCCTACACGGCCGACGACTACCGGGAACTGGCTCAAGGGTATCACGAACACGGATTCCCGCTGGACATTATGGTATTTGACATGGACTGGCACAAAAAGGACTTCAGCCGGGGTACCGGTCACGCCTATACCCGCGGCTGGAGCGGCTACAGCTGGAACCGCAAGCTCATACCCGACCCGGCGGGACTGATCAGGGAATTCAAAGACCAGCACATCTATGTCGTGCTGAACGAACATCCGCACGACGGGCTGCGGCCGGAAGATGACGCCTATGCCGACTTTGCGGCCGAACTGGGTCCCGAATATACGCGCGACGGAATTCCCGTATTTGACGCCGGCGACCCGGTTTACATGAAAAGTTTCATGAAACACGCCCACCACGAGAGCGACTCCATGGGGGGTAGCATTCTGGTGGCTCGACTGGCAGCAGGACTATGCCTATCCACTGGTGCGCGGCACAACTACCCCCCCCCACCTGCCCTGGCTGAACGAATGCTACTACAACTACTCCATACAGCCGTAGGCTGACGGACGCACCCTGCGTGGCGCCGGAAATACCGTAACCGTCAGCATAGATGCCACACAAGGCCACTACCACGGACAACTGCCCAAACGGGCTTACCGGATTGAAATGCCGGGAACAGGCAGAAACTGCAAGGTACGTCTGAACGGAAAACGCGTCAAGGCCTCCTACGCCCCCGACATAAAGGGCATTACGGTATGTTCGTCGCAACTGCCCCTCAGCCGCAACGTGCGGTTTGAAATTACCGCAACCGAATAAATTCAACTGAACCAACCTCATTTTTATCCGATTATCATGAAAATCATTTTTTCAACCGTCATGTGTACACTCCTGATGCTTCCGGCCGCCGCCCAGCGCCCCACCATGGGCTGGAGCTCATGGAACACCTACCGCGTAAACATCAGCGACAGCCTTATCCGCAAACAGGCCTTCGCCATGACACAAAACGGCCTGAAAGAGGCCGGGTACGAATATATCAACATTGACGACGGCGCCTTTGACGGCCGCGAGCCCGACGGCCGGCTGCATGCCCACGCCACAAGATTTCCGCAAGGACTCAAGCCCGTGGTCGACTATATCCACAGCCTCGGCCTGAAAGCCGGCACCTACTCCGACGCCGGGCGCAACACCTGCGGGAACTACTGGGACAACGACAAAGGAGGCGTGGGCATCGGGCTGTACGGCCACGAAAAGGCTGACGTGAACTACCTGTTCAACGACCTGGGGTTTGACTTCATCAAGGTAGACTTTTGCGGCGGCGACCCGGCGCAGAACACCGAACGGCTCGACCTTGACGAACAGACACAATATACGGCCATCAGCCAGATTATACGTGCCGAAGCACACCGCAACGTGCGTCTGAACGTATGCCGGTGGGCCTTTCCGGGCACATGGGTTACGGAAATTGCCGGCTCATGGCGCATTGCTCCCGACATCCAGAACAACTGGGCATCGGTCAAATCCATCATCGACCGCAATCTGTTCCTCTCGGCCTACGCCTCGCCGGGACACTATAACGACATGGACATGCTCGAAGTGGGCAGAGGACTCACGGCCGAACAGGAACGCACCCATTTCGGGATGTGGTGTATGATGAGTTCGCCACTGCTCATCGGGGCAGACCTGACCAGCCTCAGCGCCGAAACGCTCAGTCTGATAACCAACCCTGAACTCATAGCCATCAATCAGGACCCCCTGGGACAACAGGGACACGTGGTAAGCCGTCAGGGCGCGGCATACATACTGGTAAAAGACCTGCTCTCGAGCCACGGGCGAACACGCGCCGTAGCCTTCTACAACCCGTCGGACACGACGGCCGACATGAGCATTACGCTCTCACAACTGGGCTACGCGAAAGGCAAGGTAAAAGTGCGCGACGCCATGCAACGCTGCGACATGTCACCATGCGAGTCAGCCCTCAGCGTCAGCCTGCCGCCGCACGCCACACGCATTTATGTACTGAAAGGGAAACGCACCGAAACGGTGCGCTACGAAGCTGAAAACGCCTGGCTAAGCCTCTATTCGGCCATCAGCGAAGCCGACTGTGCCCGCGTAGGGTATGAAGAGAAAGGGCTGTCATGCGGCGCGAAAGTAGGTCATCTGGGCGACGGCAGCCTGAAGGGCAACAGCATGCAGTGGCGCCACGTATTCAGCCACAAAGGCGGCCGCTACCGCCTCACGTTCCGCTATCTTTGCAAAAACGCATCCACACTTGAAGTCGGAATCAACGGTAAGCTGGTCAAGCGCTTCATCCATCTGCCCTCATCCCCGCAAGGTGCAGAATGCAGCGTGACCGTAGGACTGAAAAAAGGCAACAACATCATCGAGCTGGGCAACACCAACGGATGGGCACCGGACATTGACTATATGGACGTGGAACAAATGTAACGTTCCTCCTCCATTCTTCCCCCCGCCTCATATTGGCGGCACAGAAAAACGGCTATGGAAACCGGAAAAACAGTTCAAGACAGAACTGCTCCGGCACCATAGCCGCTGATTATAATGATGAGAAACGAACTACTTATCCTTTCGCGATAAGAAGTTATGAATTTACTTTACCATAGCCTTACGGACAACCTGCTGGCGGTTTCCGGCAGTAGCCTTAATGAGCACCACGCCCTTGTCCACACCGCTCAGGCGCCATACGCAGTTGGACTGCGACTGAACCACCGGACTGAGGCGACGGCCATCGGCCGTGAATACCTGTACGGACTGCAACGTAGCGTTGGACGAAACAATCAGTTCGCCGGGACGTACGGAGTAAACCGTCAGTTCTGGATCCGTGGTGGTGGGGGTCAGTCCCGTCAGGGCACCGCCCAAGCTGCGCAGGAAGTAGCGACCGTGTGAAGAGCCCTTAACCGTCAGCTGATAGCCCTCGGAGAGCAGCGTTTCGGTGTTGAGTTCAGCGTCGTACAGGCGCGGTGAGCGGAGAGCGCCAAGTCCCGTAAAGGTCAGGGTAACCTCGTCATCCTCAGTAGCGGCAAACACACCCAACGGAATCTGCTGGGCATCTTTCAGCCAGTTGACGCTTACGGCAGTGTTGCCGGCCACGGTGTAAACCTGCGGGGCGGCAGTGGCATTGCCGCTCAGGCCGGTGAGCAGGGCGGCGTCCTCCAGTCCGTAGGCATCAGCGGCCTGGCTGGAATAGGCCACGGTGGCGCGGCTGGTGCGGCCCTGGTCATCTGTAGCCGTGAGCGTAAAGGCCTGCGTGGTGGCATCATCGCCGGCGGCGTTGTCAGCTAGCTGCTGCATGTCGGCCGTAAACCGTACCGTCACATCGGCGGCAGCATTGGCGTCAGCCACCTGCACGTAAGCCACACCGTAAGGCGGAATGAGCACGTCGGGCTGCGTCCAGCCGTCGGTTTCATCATACGCATCGGTCAGCACACTGCCGTCAGCCTGCTCCACCCAATAGGCGGGGGTAATGGCGCCGCTCGCCAAATTGCCCTCCACAAAGGCCTGCATGCTCATGGGCGCCATATACGGGTTGCCCACCATGAGGTAGCGGCCACCCGCCGTGGTGGCGGGTGAGGGGGGGAGCGTGGCCGTCACCTCGTCCTGTGGGCTGTATTGCAGCGGATTGCTGCGGTCCAGCAGGCCGGTAACGAGCAGGCGGCCGGCGTTGGTGCGGCTGGGGGCGGAGCCGGTGGCCACATCATACTGCTTATCGGCTTTGGGCAGGCGCACCAGCAGGTTACTGTCCTCACTAACGGCAGCCGCCTTGAGCGAGAATCCCGAGCCGGGCGCGTAGGCCGCGTGGGCATCGTTATACACGGCGCTCCATGCGGCCGTAAACGACGCGGGCGTAGTGCTGCCGCCCTGCTTCACGATTTTGGCCCCATCAGCCCAAGTGCGCTGGTAAATGGCGGGCTTGAGGCGGTTGTTAGTGCGGGAGCTGAACGTAATGTCCGTAAAGTATTCCGCATCCTCCCGGCCCGTCTGGGGCACGTACCAGTCGCCGGCCACCACATCCTGCAGCGGGGTGCTCAGGGCCGTCCACCGGCCGGGAGTAACCTCCACATCGGTTGACGCCTTGCCGTAAATGAGCTGCTCGGCATGCAGCAGTTGCGCGTCGGTCTCAAAGTGAATGTCGCGGCAGATGTTCACGCGGTAGCGCTCGGTGGTGTACTGGGCGTCAGCCTCATCGCCCTTGTAGGTCATGAGGTCATACTGGATGTATTCCGTGGGATCCTCCATGCCCGCAGGACGGTTATGGCTGCCCGTCCAGGCCCCGCCGTCGGTATAACCGGCCATGTAGAGCTGGGCGCGGCTGCCGGCGGGCATCAGCACATTGCTGAAGAGCATCGGCACAAAGCCCTGCGCGGTGGTATTTTCATCGTTGGTGGGATAGCTATCGGAAGCCTCCTTTTTCAGCTCGGTCCGGTCGGCACGCTGCCAGTTGGCATCGTTGTTCCAATTGGACAGGGCGCCACCGCGCCACACCACGTTCTCGGGCACCACCTTCATGGGCACTACAAACGAGCCGTAGCAGGTGTTGGCCTGCTGGCTATCATTGGGATATTTCTCCTCAAAATGCACGGCAAACGTGTAGGTATAACCCTCCCTGGGCTGGAAGCGGAAGGTCCGGCCGTTGTCAAGCTGAGTTTCGGTTTTGGTATCAAAATACACGTTCATGCGGTCATCATACTTTGACCCCGGCTCATACGGCTGGGCGTGCAGATAGGTGATGGTGCCGATGGGCAACGAATACTCGTTGAAGTCCGTGCCGAACAGGTCGGTATAGGCCGGGTCATCCGTATTGACCAGATAAATCTTTTTATACACGTCGTCAGCCTCGGCCGAGGTGATAAGGCCGATGTGGTCGGTACCTTGGGTGACGGTTTTGGCGCCGCGCAGGCTGATGCGCAGGGTGTTCTCCTTATTGAGCGCCTCAATCTGCTTCAGACCGATGCGCAGGGCGGGGCTGAAGTCTTCGTCAGGATACTGCACGTTGTTGAAACCGGCATGCAGCTGCGGGGCATCGCCCGAGGCCTTGAGCTCGAGGGGCACGTAGTCCCAGCAGATTTGCTGCCACAGGTCCGGGTCGATACTGCCCACTGACTCCGGCGGCGTGAGGGTGGGAATGGGCTGTACCACCAGGCGGAGCGTGTCGAGCAGGGTGATGTCGAGGCTCTGGCGGTGAAGCACCAGGCGGTGGTTCACACCGCCCTCAGGGCCCGCCAGTTCCAAATAGTGCCGTATCAGGGCAATCTGTTCCTTCGTGAGCTCTACCCACTGGCCGGTAATGTCCTTGTGCTCACCGGCCGTTACGCCCTCCAGTGTTTCGTCCACATCGGGATAAATGTCGCGCAGACGGCTCAGCGCCTCCATGAGCGAAGTTTTGCCATAGTAGGGCTGCGGCATAAGGAACTCGGTTTCGGAGCCGAAGAACCAGTCGAACCATACGCCGTCCTTTACCTCAATATATTCTTCAGTAGCGCCGTCATCGCCCACCACCGGCACACGCACGTTGGCCGAGAAGTTGAAAATCTGGCCGCTGCAGAAATCGCTGCCCGGGTCGATCACCTCACCGTTCACGCGCAGCAGCGTCTGGGCCGTAACGCGGAACTCCGTCTTGATGGCGCAGGGGTCGTTGAAAAAGCCCGTAAAGTCATTGGCCGTGGGCCACTCGTCGTCAGCCTCCATGCGGGGCTTGATGAGCATCACGTAAGCACGGTTGGGCGAGAGCTGCGAATAAAAGTCAACCACCAGTTGGCGCAGGCCCATCTCGTCAGTATGACCATAAAAGTAATACTTGCCGGCGGCATTGTCATTATTGGGGTTATTAATGGCCAGATTCGGATGGTGGTCAGGATCATACGCGGCATTGCCTTTAAATTGCTGTTTGAACCACAGGCGGGTGAACTGCCCGTTATAACCGCTCTCGCCGGTTTCATTATTACCTACCAAGGCGGCAGCGGCCGCAATGGCGCCGGCCTCATCATCGGGGTGGGCGTCGAGGTACTCTTTATACATCAGCTGGTCGACAAAGCAGAAGTCAATGGCATCCTCGCCCGTATCACCCTCCTGCACGCCAAGACGCGAGGTGAGGCGCTCCCAGTCGAACTGCACGTTCATGAGCGTGCGCTGGTTGGAGCACGTGGCTTCCAGCTGCGCCACCTCGGCCGAAGGCTGCATGAGATACACGCGAATGTCATCCACATAAATGTCGCCGCCGTTGCTGGAGGTGGAGTTGTTATCCAATTGCAGCACGTAGGAGTCATACTCGCCGGCTGCGGCATCGGAGTTGATGAACGAAAAGTAAAGCTGGTACCAGTCGTTCGTGCCGATACCCATGCCCAGATTTCTGTTCTGAGTATCCAGCCACGTGGTAGTACGGATTTGGCTGCTCGAGTGGCGGTAAATGGGCGTGCGCTCCGTTACGTTGCCTTGGTCATCGGTGCGGATGCCGTATATGGTGAAGAGCAGGCCGGCATCAGCTGAATTGTCGGCGTTGGTACCGGCACTTTTTACCCATGCCGTAACGTACAGTTCCGAGCCCTGACAGAGTTTCTGCTCAAACGGCAACTGCGCAATCACGCCCGGCCGGTCAGACACGTCGATGTACATGAAATAGCCGCCATCGCCAGGCTTGCCCACGTTGGTGGGCGGCGTCGGATTTTTGGTATTGGCTTCGGCATCACCGTAACCTACATAGGTATTCACAATGCAATACTGGCCGTAGCGCGGACTGAACTGATTTCCGAGCGGATTGGCCTCACCGCCCAGATAATCGCCCTTGTAGGAGCCATCGAAAAAGGCATAGCTACTGTAGTCCCAATTCATGGGGAATTGGAAGTACGACGACCGGCCGTAATCTTCGGCCACCGCGGGATCATAATCAAAGTCGAGCGAGGTGAGCAACTGCAGATTCGCATCCATCCACTGCGGCGAGCGCTGCCGGTAATACCAATCTGCGTTGGTGTAGTCGGAATTCGTCTTGTCAAGCTCGGCCACCTGATGCTGCGTCAGCGGAATGTCCTCGGCCGTAAAGGTAAGGCGGAAGCGCGCGATGTTGTACGTGGTCCTGCCCACTGTTTTTGTCACCAACACGGTAGCGGTGGAGCCGTCATCCACTTCCCAGGGAGTTTTTTTACCAACACCTTGCTTACGGAACTGAATGACACGCCGGTTTTCACTGACGCGGTCGCTCCGGCTCTCATTCGGGGCCGTCACTAACTGGATGCCGGCGGAATTCTCCTCGATGCTCACCGTGAGGTAGTTCACATCCTGCCCCCTGCTCACGCCGGGAATAGCGTAGCCTACAGCATCCTTGGAAAGGGCGAGCATCTCATCGGTGTTGTTCGACACGTGCGAAGCCGGGAAGTTGATGGTGTATTCCTCCAGATATTTCGTGTCCGCGCCATTGCCGCCGCCCTGATAGGCCGGATCAGTCAGCCGACCGTGACCTTTTTGCCACGCCGTGGTCTCGGTATGGTCATCCACACCCACAATATAATATATGATGCGGTGGGTAAGCGTAGGCTCATAGAAACCGTTGCTGCGAAAACGATTGGCCAAAACGTTACGGGATTGCCGCTCATCACGCTGTTCGCCGGGATAGTTCTTCCAAAAGTCGGTATAACCCGACACGTCGCACGCCACTACGTACCAGTCATTGTCATAATCTGCATGATTGTCAAACCAACTCTCGAACTGAGCGTCAGTGGGATAGTAAAAGGTCATGGCCGTGAGGGCGTTGGTTGACATGGGCCAGCCTACGTAACCGTTCCGTAAACGATAATAGTTGTCTCGGGTGGTTCCTCCAATGGGCGTCAGCAGGTCATAAGCTGCGCCTCTGCTGCGATGGTTGGTCTCAAACGTACCGTCCGTGCGATAGCTGTACCACCGCTGATAAGTCTGTACGCTGTTTTCATCATTGCCGGTATTAGTACTGGAGCGGTCAGGCAGGTAGAGGTCTACCGTACTCCCCTTGTGTACGTAAATGGTGTCAATATACGTATGGGCGGCCTGAATCTGCCCGCTGGCCAGCGCCATGGTGGTTTCAAACCACGGCTTGTCATGACTGAACGTACCCACAGAGGCCTCAGACAGCCCAAGGTCCTTCATCACGTCAAACCACTTGGCAGGCTTATGCTGGATGGTATTATCATCGTAAGTTCCGCGATAAAGGTTGTCTGTTTCCTGCGCAACAGCGGGCAAGGCGGCTGCCGCGAGAACGAAACTGAAGATAAGTCGGAAAATCGGTTTCATCATAATGCGTTTCCTCCTAAGTTATTTGTAGATTTGCATAAGGCTGAGAAATTCCGGGCGGAGCAGGCGACTGCCGGAAGCAAATTCAAAGCCGGTGATGTCGCCCACCGTGAGGTGCACGGTGTAAAAGCGGCGATAGGTTTTTCCGCCGGCCGTCCAGCTCACTTCGGCGCCCAGGTCATAGGTTTGGCCGACCGTGGCGGAGATGTGGCCCCGCACGGTTTGCACATTCTCGGTGGCGCCGTCAAAGGCGATGCCGGGGATGGTGGACGACTGGATGGTCCACTTGCTGGAGGGTGCGGCCACGACTGCGCCGTCCGATGTTTGCACGACGTTCACCGTAAAGGCGAACTGGCAGCCCTCGGGCACCTTCACCTCATACGTGTCCGGGTCCAAACTCACCTTGACGGGCACGGGCACGTGGCCGATGGGGCTCACCCAGCATTGGGCCTCAAGCTTCAGCCCATACTGGTTGAGCTGGAGCGTAAGCGGAAAGATGCTGTTGCGCGGCAACTCGCTGCGCGACGTCACGGCCTCGTAGGTGGTGCCGCTGTGCTCATTGGTGGTCAGCTCTACGGAGAACGGATGGCCGCTTTCTTCCGTTGCATTGACATAGAAATCGGCCACGGTTGATTGCGGATCGGTAAAATTCATGGTTTTCGTCTTATTGTAAGCAATGGAAGAAGCCGTACCGTCGGCAAACAGCTTGACGCCATCCGCACAACCGCCAAAAGTCAGGGATTTAACCCCCACAGTGTTAGGCGTAACATTGATTCGGATTTTGCTGACCAGGCGGTCCAGCCCGATTGAAATGCTCCGGGTGGAAGCATCCACCGTTACGTCCTGCTTGGCGCTCATCGGAATGAAATAGGTAGTGAAATCCAACTTTCCGGCCGGATTTGTCAGGACCATGTTGCTGAAATCAACGCCGCTCACGGCTGCCCCCTCGGCCAGACCGGAAATCGTCGACCACTCAGCCAGATACGTATCATACATATTGGCAAAGGCATAGACCGTATAAACCCCGGACTCTAATTCAAAAAGTTCGGATGTATAATTTTTCAGGTCGCCTGTTTTTGCCGCAGCGTTGGCACTAAGGTCGGGAAGCAGCTTTTTCACCACCTTGCCGTCCTTCACCAGCAGCACACACAGCGTGTTGATATACTCATGGTTCTGTCCTACTTCGGTGTCCCGCGTGTTCAGGCTGTGTTCCTCCTCGGCCGTAATGTTCAGCTGTACCTTTACGGGATACTTTGAGCAGGTGTCGCACTGTTCCTCCTCCATACACGAGGCGGCCAGCACCACGCACAAGCACGGCCACAGGTACAGCGCTTTGCGGAATATATGTTTCAGGTAATTGCTCATATCATTCACCATTTTACAAGTTCGTCATCATTCGGATTACATAGGCAGAATCTCTGGGTCGAGCAACTGCCAGTCGTTGACATACACCTCGATGACGAGGCCGTGGTCTTCGTCGGTCGGGATGTCGCTGCCCAAAGAGTAAATGCTGTTCACCTTCAGTTTGTAGATGTTGTTGCGCACAATGGCGTACTCCATTATGCCGTTCGTATCGTCCTGCCCGTCGTTGCTGTGGCGCACCCACCAGGTATAGTAGCAGGTGGCGTCCTCATAGGTACGCACACCGGTGGGGCGCAGCGCCGTGCGGGTTACTTTTCCGTTCTGGTCCAGCGTCACTGCGCCGTCGGCCGACTTTGAATAGCCGCATTCCGTCAGCATATACCGGCTCCACGTCAGCGACTGGACATCGGCAACGGCTTCATCATCGGCCTTGCCTTCAGCCTGCGTGTTGAGCCACGTGTAGTAGCCCGAAGGGTCGTTAGGCAGCAGTGTGGAGGCAATAAAGGCCTTCACCGCTCCCCAGGTCTGGCAGGAGGCAACTTTGCTGAAGTCCGAAGCAAACACACTGCCATAAAAATGTTGCATCATATCCTCCATCGAGGCATACAGGTTGCCACCGTAGGAAAAGAAGGTGGCGCCATCCTTGTAGTTGGGCAAGCCCTGCGGATGGAACTGGGCCTTGAACACCACGCCCGTGCTGTATCGGCTGGC
>OLGF01002668.1_pt1 | contig 16151 bp, 15 predicted proteins | sample 1604971 | NCBI WGS metagenome assembly OLGF01 (sample SAMEA3888902, study PRJEB22519) | human gut metagenome | biome: human gut; feature: human-associated habitat; material: faeces | place: Denmark | collected 2011 | reverse complement strand
TCAAGAAATAGTGTTTCCGCTCCCGTTATGGGAGCGGAGCGCTGCACCGCTTCGAAAGGACGTTTCGCATGACAGAATTCATTTTGCCGGCCACTCTCCACCTGTTCGAGCCGCTGAACATCATCCTGATGCTCGCGGGCCTCACAGGCGGGATCATCATTGGGGCGCTTCCGGGGCTCTCCGCCACCATGGGGGTGGCGCTCATGGTCCCGGCCACGTTCGCCATGAACCCGACCAGCGGCCTGATCATGCTCGGCGCGATATACGCTGGGGCCATCTATGGCGGCGCGAACTCGGCCATTCTTATCTGCACGCCGGGCACGCCTTCCTCCGTGGCGACCACGTTCGACGGCTGGCCGCTGTGCCAGAAGGGGAGGGCGGATCTCGGGCTATACACGTCGCTTCTGTCCTCGGCCTTCGGGGGCATTGTGGGCACGCTGTTCCTGCTCTGCCTTGGCGGCTCGCTGGCGCGGTTCGCGCTCCAGTTCGGCGGGCCGGAAAGTTTTTGGCTGTGTCTCTTCGGGCTCTCCACCATCGCGGTGATGACCCCGGACAACATGGGCAAAGGCATCGTTTCCGGCGCGGTGGGCATCTTGGTTTCCACCATCGGGCTCGACCCCAACACCGGCGCGCCGCGCTTCACCTTCGGGACCTATGATCTCTTGCAGGGCGTGTCCGTGATACCCTGCATGATCGGCCTGTTCTCATTCTCGCAAGTACTGTACCTCATCGGTACGGACAAGAGCTTCATCGCGGAGTACCACCCTCACAAGGGGGCCTTCGGCAAGGTGTTCCGGTATCTTGCCGCCCATTGCAAGACGATCCTCGTCCGGTCCTCCGTGCTCGGGACGTGGATCGGGATGCTTCCCGGCGCGGGAGGCGAGATCGCTTCGATCATCTCCTACAACGAGTCCAAGCGGTGGGACAAGGACCCTTCCCGCTATGGCAAGGGGAGCCTTGAGGGGGTCGCCGCCTCCGAAAGCGCGAACAATGCGGTCATCGGCGGCTCGCTCATCCCCATGCTGACCCTCGGTATCCCCGGCAGCGCGGTGGCGGCGGTCATCCTCGGGGCGCTCATGGCGCACGGCATCCAGCCGGGATTCAAGATATTCACCGCATCCGGCGATCTGGCCTATACGTTCATCATGTCCCAGTTCGCGGTGAACCTGCTGATGATCCCCGTCGGCTTCGTGCTGTGCCAATGTATGGCGCGCCTTCTGAGCATCCGGCTTACGCTGGTCGCCATCGGCATCGTGGTGTTGGCCTTCATCGGGGCCTACGCCATCAGCAACAGCCTGGTGGACATATGGGTAGTGCTCGCCTTCGGGCTCGTCGGGTTCTTTGGCGGCAAGGTGGGCATGGACACCGGTGCAATGGCTCTTGGCGTCATCCTTGGGCCGATGATCGAGGAGAACCTTGGAAAGAGCGTGGACTTGTCCCGTTCGGTGGACGGTGGCCTGATGTCCGTCATGTTCGAAGGCTCGATCAATAAGGTGCTCATTGCCGCGCTGCTCTTGTCGTTGCTGACGCCGTTTCTGCTCAAGCTGCGTAACCGCAAGCACGCCGCTCTGCTTCCTGAAGGCCCCCGTCCCGGCTGGAAGACGGATCTGTTCGCGGGGATTGGTTTCCTCGCCATCGCCGCCGCCTTCCTTGTCCAGTACGAAGGTCTGGAAGGGGTCAGCCGTGTCTTTCCCGAAGTGCTGACTAAGCTGATCGGCGCGGGCGGAACGTATTTCGTCGGCAAGGGGTTGTGGCGCCGCTCCCGTGAGGCCGCCGAACCCGAAGGCGGTGAGGCTGTGGCGTGGTGCAAGATCGGCATCATCTGCGCGACCTCTTTGTGCTACGCCGTGCTTATCCCGGTGTTCGGCTTCCTCGTCACCACGATGGGGTTCATCGCTGGCTCCACGCTCATCCTCGGCGATCACAGCCGCGGCCTGCCGCGTCTTGCGCGAACGGCGATCGCATTTGCGATTGGCTTCAGCTTGCTGGTATGGGCGGGCTTTACGCTGCTGCTCAACGTTCCGGTACCTGAGGGGATGTTCCTTTAGCCTGCCGTGTGCGTTGCCTGTTTCCGTGAAACATTCATAACCCGTTCTTAACCCCTGGCCTGAAACGTTTTAGAAGATATAGTTTTATCTATATTAAAACGTTCGTCCGGAAAGGATCAGTTGTTTGCTTGACAGTCTTGTATAAGACATAATACAGAAGAATCGCATTTGAACCAAACCTTAGGAGGCAATCATGTCAGTGCAATTTCTGGTTCATGAAGACGGCGACAGCGTCGGCGTCATCACCGTGGAAGGCGTGAAGGCCGGTCAGGAACTGACTGGCTGGATCATGAAAGAGGACAAGACCATTACGTTCAAGGTTCTCGATGACATTCCGATCGGACACAAGATCGCTCTCAAGGATTTGAATGTCGGCGACACCGTCTTCAAGTACGGCACCGATATCGGGAAGGTTGTCAAACCCATCCGTCAGGGCGAGCATCTTCATGTCCACAACGTCAAGACCAAAAGGTGGTAGGTCACATGCAAAAGTCATTTTTCGGTTATCGCCGCGACAACGGCCGCGTGGGCATTCGCAATCATGTGCTGATTTTGCCCCTGGACGACCTTTCCCAGCCCGCTTGCAACGCCGTTGCCAATAACATCGGCGGCACCGTTGCCATCCAGCATCCTTACGGCCGTCTGCAGTTCGGTGCCGACCTTGACCTCCACTTCCGCACCTTGATCGGCGCCGGCAGCAACCCGAACGTTGCCGCCGTCATCGTTATCGGCATCGAAGAAAAGTGGACCCAGGACGTGGTGGACGGCATTGCCAAGACCGGCAAGCCCGTTGCCGGCTTCGGCATCGAACAGCACGGCCAGATCGACACCATCGCCCGCGCTTCCCGCAAGGCGAAGGAATTCGTGCAGTACGCCTCCGCCCTCCAGAAAGTGGAATGCCCCATCTCCGACCTGTGGGTTTCCTGCAAATGCGGCGAATCCGACACCACCTCCGGCCTGGCCTCCTGCCCGACCGTCGGTAACGCGTTCGACAAGCTGTATGAAGAAGGCTGCACGCTGGTGTTCGGTGAAACCACCGAACTCACCGGCGGCGAACATCTGGTGAAGGCCCGTTGCGCCAATGACCGGGTCCGCAGCGAATTCACCGCGTTCTTTGACCGTTACGCCAAGGTGATTGACGATCACAAGACCTCCGACCTTTCCGACTCCCAGCCGACCAAGGGCAACATCGAAGGCGGCTTGACCACCATCGAAGAAAAGGCCCTCGGCAACATCCAGAAGATCGGTACAAAGGCGCCTGTCATCGGTACGCTGGACAAGGCCGTGACGCCTACCGGCCCCGGCCTGTGGTTCATGGACTCCTCCTCCGCCGCTGCCGAAATGATCACCCTCGTGGCCGCCGCCGGCTACGTGGTGCACTTCTTCCCCACCGGCCAGGGCAACATCATCGGCAACCCGATCGTGCCCGTTATCAAACTGTCCGCCAACCCGCGCACCATCCGTACCATGTCCGAACACATGGACGTGGACGTGTCCGGTATCCTGCGCCGCGAAATGAATCTCGACCAGGCTGGCGACAAGCTGCTCAACATGATGTTCCAGACCATCGCCGGCCGTATGACCGCCGCCGAAGCTCTGAAGCAGAACCAGTTCGTTATGACCCGTCTGTACGAAAGCGCCTAATATCGCTGGAATCCCTATAAAAAAGAAGGCGGGAGGGGAACCTCCTGCCTTCAATATATCAGTCCAAAGAATCTCCGAAACCGCTTCGGGGGCTCAGGGACGGAAGGGGCGCGCTCAGCGCAGGTCGGCGCGGTACACGTGGTTGCCCGTGTTGATCCGGCTGATGCGAAATTCGACGGGGCGGTCCTGAAGGTCAAAGGATGTGCGGGTCACCAGCAGCAACGGATGGTTCCGCTCTATGTTAAGCCGCTTGAGGTCTCCGCTGTCCGGCATGGTGACTTCGATCTGTTCCGTGGCGTGGGCCACGGTGATGCCGAAATGGATTTGATAGTGCTCGTAGAGGGTGTTCGGCACTTTATCGAACTCGAAGTTGAAATGGGGAAAACGGGCGGTCGGTAGCGCGACCCGTTCGTTGATGACCGGGAAATCGTTGAGCATGCGTACACGGTCGATGTGGATGACTTTGGCGTCCGGAGCAAGCTCGAGAGCCGCCCGTTCGGCGTCCGACGGCGTGGCGAGCCGCACGCCGTAGATTTGTGAAAGCGGGTAGACGCGTTTTCCGTTCCTGTCGCTGAGAAGGAAGAAGGGGAACAGGGAACTGTCTTCGTCGAGTACGGCCACAGCGGTTCCCTTGCCCTGGTAGCGGACCAGCCGTTTTTCGCGTGTAAGCGCATTAAGGGCCTTGCGCAGCGTTCCTTGGCTGACTCCGTATTCTTTAGCGAGTGCGATTTCACTGGGCAGGAAGCTTCCCGGCCCCCATTCTCCGGCAATGATGCGGTTGAGAATGGCCTTTTTCACCTGTTCGTACAGTGGAGCGAATGTGAGTTTCGATGATGGGGTCATGGTTCCTCCGGAGAATCTTTCAGTACTTTTTATCTTATATAATATAGAAGATCAAATGGCTTGAACGCTTTTTCCCCGGAAGGCGGGCGGGCCGGGAGTACGACATGGCAGAAATCGTTATTTCAGAGTTCATGGATGAGGCCGCCGTCGCCGATCTGAGGGCGTCGTTTGATGTTCTTTATGACAAAACCCTCGTGGACAGGCCCGAGGAACTGGCCGCCGCCGCCGCTGGGTGCCGCGCGCTCATCGTCCGCAATCGGACGCAGGTGCGTGGCGCGCTGCTGGAAGGCGCACGTCTGCGCGTAGTGGGCCGCCTTGGCGTGGGCCTTGACAATATTGACTGCAAGGCCTGCCGGGAACGGGGCATCGCGGTTATTCCGGCCACAGGCGCGAACAACACGGCGGTGGCCGAATATGTGCTCGCCGGGCTGCTCATGCTCGCCCGAGGCTGCTATTGCGGAACATTCGCTGTCGCCGCCGGGGCATGGCCCAGGGAACGTATGGTGGGCGGCGAGATATCCGGCAAGGTGCTCGGTCTTGTCGGATTCGGAGGGATCGCCCGGGACGTGGCGCTGCGCGCCCGTGCCTGTGGGATGCGGGTCATGGCCTATGATCCTTTTTTGCCGGCGGACGCACCGGATTGGGAAAAGCTGGGCGTGGAGCCGGTGATGCTGGAAACCCTGCTTGCCGAAGCGGATGCCGTGAGCCTGCATGTACCGCTTACGCCTGATACCCGCCAGCTTTTCGACGCGGGACGGCTGGCGCGCATGAAGCCGGGAGCTGTACTGATCAATACGGCCCGGGGCGGCATTGTGGAAGAAGCGGCCCTTGCGGATGCGCTCCGCTCAGGTCGGCTCGCCGGGGCGATGGTCGATGTCTTTGAGAAGGAGCCTCTCCCGGCGGGTTCGCCATTGGCGGACGTTCCCAATTGCCTCTTGACCCCCCATATCGCCGGGGTAACCCGTGAATCCAACGTCCGGGTCAGCGCCGTCGTGGCACGGAAGGTTGCCGAATGCCTGAGAGGTGCCGCATGATTTTGACCCCCGAACAGCTTCAGGATTTGGGCATGGCCGTATTCAGGGAAGCGGGCGTGCCCGAAGAGGCCGCCGCCAGCGTCGTGGAGGCGCTGGTGCGGGCCGAACTGGATGGGCTCCCCTCACACGGGTTCTCCCGCATTCCCTTTTATGTGGATCAGGCTCTGTCAGGCAAGGTAAAAGCGCGGGCCATTCCGCTGGTGCGTCAGCCTGCTCCTGCGGCCGTGCTGGTGGATGCGGGAAACGGATTCGCTTTTCCGGCCATTCTGGCGGGGCTGGAAAAGGCCATACCTCTGGCGCGCGGCAACGGGGTGTCCGTATTGGGAGTCACCCGGTCGCACCATTGCGGCGTGGTTGGGCTGTATGCGGAACGGATCGCGGAAGCGGGGCTCATATCATTGATTTTTTCCAACACGCCAGCGGCGATGGCTCCGTGGAACGGATCAAGGGCGTCCTTTGGGACGAATCCGCTAGCCTTTGGCTGTCCGAGGGAGGGGAAGCATCCGCTGGTGATCGATATGTCCCTGAGCAAAGTGGCGCGGGGCAAGATCATGGGCGCGAAACAGCGGGGTGAGGCGATCCCCGAAGGTTGGGCTCTGGATGCGGTGGGCCGGGCGACCACGGACCCCGTGGCGGCGCTGGGCGGAACGATGATTCCCGTCGGGGATGCCAAAGGGGCGGCCCTTGCCCTGATGGTGGAAATCCTTTCCGCTACGCTCACGGGTGCCAATCACGCCTATGAAGCCAGCTCGTTCTTTGAGCCCACGGGAAACGCGCCCGGCATAGGACAGACGTTCATCCTGCTGGACCCGAAACCGTTGAATCCTGATTTTTCGGCACGGCTTGAGGCCTTGTGCGGGCACCTGCTCGGACAGGAAGGCGTACGTCTGCCCGGGGAACGGCGTTTCGCGCTGCGGGAACGAAACCGGATTTCAGGCGTGAACCTGCCAGAGGCACTGTATAACGATCTCCGAAAAAGGGCCGGGGTTGCCTAAATCCGACAGAAGTTCGGTGGAACCTTTCTTAAAAAAACAGAACAGATTGATGGAAAGGGTATCCATGCTGGTTACCTTTTCCTTGATAGCCTTGTGGAGAGGCTTCAAACGATACGTTGAAATTGGAGTCCCATACACGAAAGCCTCTCCCGGCGGGCCGTGCCGCTCTCTCCCCCCGAGCGGTGCGGCCCTTTCCGTTGATAGCTGCAGCCGGAAGCGGTGCTTCCGCCATCCCGAGGTTCTTATGTCGGTTGGTTTTCGTATTTTTACCCAACGTCCTCTGCCTGATCCCGAATTGGTCCGGGCCTATGGAGCGTTCGCCACGGCTCCGGTCGCGGATGCCATGCACCGGATGTGCGCCATGACTCCGGATGTGCGTTTGCTCTCGGACCCGGTCGGAACCATGTCGGGTGTGGCCTTGACCGTGAAGGCCCGTCCCGGCGATAGCCTTATGATCCATAAAGCCCTCAACATGGCGGAGGAGGGCGACGTGCTCATCGTGTCTGGTGGGGAATCGAGGCGTTCCCTTATGGGCGAACTCATGTTTCGGTATGCCGCATCCAAAAAACTCGCCGGGATTGTGGTCGACGGCCCGATCCGGGATGCGGATTGTCTGCGCGGTTTTCCGCTGCCCGTGTATGCCTCGGGATTTACGCCGGGCGGACCATACCGCGAAGGCCCGGGCGAAATCAACGTCCCCGTCGTGTGTTGCGGCCAGAGTGTGGAGCCCGGGGACATCATCCTCGGGGACCGCGACGGCGTCATCGTCATCCCGTCGGGAGATGCGGCCAGTCTGTACGACGCGGCGCGGCAATCCCATGAGCGGGATCTGGCGAAGACCGAGAATGCCCGCCGGGGGCTTTTTGATCGTGGATGGGTAGACGGCGCGCTGGAACGGAAGGGCTGTGAGATTGTCGAGGGCCCGTGGCGGTAGCCGGGCACCACGGAAAACCTTTTTCTTGACTCCGTCCGCGCCTCTCGTATCCTTTTGCAGGAACGCCCGCGCCGTTTCGGAACAGGCAGGGGGGAGGGCGTCGTTCTTTGCTATCTTCTTTCCCAAAGGAGCTTTCATGAATATCGCGCTGGTGGCGCACGACAACTGCAAAAAGGATTTGGTCCGGTGGGCGCGGGAGCATGTCAACGAACTGAAAGGACATCGCCTGACCTGCACGGGGACCACGGGACGTCTTATAGACGCGGCGTTGCGCGAGCTGCTTGGCGACGAGAGCCCGTCGACCCCCGTGGAGTGCCTGAAATCCGGTCCGCTCGGGGGGGATCAGCAGATGGGGTCCCGTATCGCGGAAGGCAGGATCGACGCCCTGATCTTCTTCTGGGACCCCATGCTGGCCCAGCCGCATGACGTGGACGTTAAGGCCCTGCTGCGCATTTCCAATCTGTACAATATCCCTACGGCTTGTAATGTCGCCACAGCAAACTGCCTTGTCTCGTCGCCGGCCTTCTTGCAGGAACATCCTCAATCGACATACGATTTTTCCGAGTATACCGAACGTTCGCTCAGCTAGCGCTGACCTTTCACCGGAACGGCGCGGGCCGCCGGGCTTCCCGTAAGGCGCCTCACAGGGCTTTCCCTGTGAGGCGCCTCCTTTTTTGCGAGTAACAGGATAGAGCTGAGGTTTCCGGTGTGCCCTTTTCCCTGCCGGGATCTTCTCTTGGGGGGCCGACATTCTGCCTTTGCGGACTGCATGATTCATTAACATATGAATATTCAACGAAAAAAGAGTTGTAAAACATTACTATTTCATTTTTATCTCATAATCATAAATATTATGTTACTTTTTATCCGTACCTCTCAAACCAACCCTAACCCAAACCACAACAATACAATAACGCATGGCCCTCGACCGGAATGTTCCCCTCATGCCCGCCCTGTACCGACCCCATCCTATGGGATACCTTGTTCATTGTTGGGGCAACGTCCCGGAGCGTTCAATTGTCCTTTATCGGTTGTAATGGATGAAAAAATTTTTTCAGTGCGTTCCGTGCCCTGTTTACCCCGAGCGTCCGTGTTCCGATCGGATCCAGAGGCCATTTCCCCTCCCCTTTAAGCTACAATATGTTGCCATAAAATACTTTTCGTGGATATTTGCTTTCTCTCCGCTGCGAAACGCCAGCAGCGGCGTTGCGGAAAAGGGAGCTTGCCCAGACGGTGGGGAACGTCCTATGTAGTGTGGCAACCCCATGCAATTCCCGTTGTCCCCGTGACGGAGCACGCCGCGCCCACCGGGGCCAGATCACCGATTTTTCCGGCGCACGCCGACAAGGAGCAGGCAATGAATGCAGCAAAACCGGCCCTCACGCCGGAACAGCGTTCTTTTCTCGAAGCGCTTTTCAAGGATGACGCGGCGTTCGAGGAAGACGCGCTGCGGGTATACGCGTCGGACGCCAGCCTCAGGAGAGGCCCCGTGCTGGCGATGGTGCGCCCCCGTACGGTCGAACAGGTGCGGGAACTGATGCGCTGGGCCGAGGTCGAACGCATCCCTATCCATCCACGCGGGCGGGGAACCAGCCTTTCCGGTGGGTGCGTGCCCACCAGGGCGGGGGTGGTTGTGTCCATGCTCGGCATGGATCGCATTTTTGATATTTCCAGTGAAGATTTTGTGGCGGTCATCGAGCCGGGCGTCAATACGCTGGCCTTTCAGCAGGCCTGCGAACAAAAAGGGTTGTTTTACCCGCCCGATCCCGCCAGTGGTAAGGCCACGTCCGTGGGTGGTAACGTGATGACCTGCGCCGGGGGCCTGCGCGCGGTCAAGTACGGGGTCACGCGGGACTACGTGCTCGGCATGGAGGTCGTCCTCCCCGGCGGGAAGCTGCTCAAGCTCGGCGGGCGGACCCACAAGGACGTGATCGGGCTGGATATCTCCCGTATGTTCGTGGGCAGCGAGGGCACGCTCGGCATCGTCACCAAACTGTATTTGAAACTCCTCCCCAAGCCCGAATCCTCGGCGTCGGTCCTTGTCGGCTACCCTTCGCTCGACGCGGCGCTTTCCTCCATGAGCAAGGTCTTCGCCGCAGGCATCCTGCCCTGTGCCGTGGAATTCATGAACGAAACCGTACTGGAAATCCTGTCCAGAACCGGCGACGTGCCGTGGCCGGATACGGTCAGATCGCTGCTGCTATTCCAGGTGGACGGCAGCCGGGAGACGGTGCCGCTGGAAAACGCCCGCCTCGCCGCACAGCTTGACGACGCGCTTTGGAGTATGCAGGGCGTCGGAAAGGAAGAGGAAGATCGGCTCTGGGCATTTCGTCGCCGGGTCAGCTCCTCATCCTATGTGCTCGGCCCGGATCGCATTGGCGGGGATATGGCCGTGCCGCGCGGTTCGCTCCTCAAGGCCGTGCGTCGTTTCGAGGCTATCGCCGCCAGTCACGGCAAGCGCCTCATCGGTTTTGGGCACGCCGGAGACGGCAATATCCACGCCAACCTGCATTACGACGCGTCTGATCCTGACGACGCGCGGCGCACGGCGGCGGCTCATCACGCGCTCGACGACGCAGCGCTCGAATTCGGCGGGAGCCTTTCCGGTGAGCACGGAGGCGGCTGCCTCAAGGATGTGGGCAAGCAGCTCGGCGCTGACGAGCTTGAAGCTATGCGTGCGGTCCGCCGCCTGTTCGATCCCCAAGGAATCCTCAATCCCGGGAAGGGCTACTGAGGGCGTACCGACAGTAGGGGTTCCGCAGCGGAAAGGATGCGGGGGCGGGCATCCCTAGACAGTCCGCAGTGATGCAGCGGTACGTTCTGGCCGTGAAGCATTGGTATCAAGTTGTTGGAAGGCTTCTTGCGGAGCCGTTTTTTGGGCACCATTGGGCCGGAAGGGGATCTGTTTTCCTTGCGGGCAGGCCCCGCGTGGGAAGGGGCAACATGTTTCGATTCAGCACGGAGCGCACTGCTCCGAAGGATTGCCTATGAAGCGGGGATGTACACAGTGCGGCGATTGTCTGGATGTCTGTCCGATCTTCGCCCTTTACCGCCGGGAGGAATACTCCCCAAAGGGGAAACGTCTGCTTATGGAGCCGCTGGACGGCTGGGGGGCGGGCGAGACGCCCTTGCCCTGGAAGACGATCCGCAGGCTTTCCCGGCTGTGCGCGGGCTGCGGGCGGTGCGTCCGCCGGTGTGCCCGCAAGCTCTCCACCAGCGAGCTGCTGGCAGATTTGCGGTCGCAGCATCCCCATTGGACCCAGTTTGTCTGGGATATCTGGATTCGGCGGGTTGGCCCGCTCTGGCCGCTTGCCGGACGCATCGCCTCGTTGCCTTTCCTGCCGGGCTGTTCGTCGCTGGAAACCGCCCGCGCCCTATTGCCACAGGAGACCGCCGCGCCGTGGGGACGGATCAAGCCTGCCGTGCAGGTGGGGGTGGGGACGCCCGTGGCTGTGTTCGCCGGATGCACGGCGCGCAACGCCCGCCCCGGTTGGATTGCGCGGGCTGAGACGCTATTGCGGCGCTGGGGCTATGTGGTTCTCGACGGCGGCGGATTCACCTGCTGCGGCGGCACGCTCCACCATGCGGGGCTGTTTGCGGCACAGGCCGAAGTCCGGCGGCGGAACATCGAACGCTGGCGGGATATGGGCCGCCCAGTCATAGCCGCGTTTTGCGCCTCGTGCAAACACGGTCTTGACGCCTATGCCGAAGAGGGCGGCATGGAACCCGAAGAGGCCGCGCTGTGGAAACGGCAGGTACGCGGCCTTTCAGCTCTCCTAGCGGCACCTGTCTGTGAGACCGTGCCCGATGCTCCGGCCCGCATTGGCTACCATCAACCCTGTCACTGGGGTGAGGACGACCCTGATTTGCCGTTCCTCAGGCAGGCGTTCCCCCTTATCATGAAAGGTACGGGACTGTGCTGCGGCATGGGCGGCATCCTCAAGATGACCGACGCCGACGTGTCCGCCGCCATTGGCCGCCGATGCGTGGAGGGCTTCGCGGACTGCCGCCATATCATCACCGGATGCAGCGGCTGTACGCTGCAACTGGCTTCCGCAGCCCCTTCCGGCGTGACCGTACGCCATTGGCTCGATGTGGTGGATATTTCAGTATAATACACTATTTTTATTTGTTTTTCGATATATGGTACAGCCCCTTCCCCCATTGGGGAAACGCCGCTGAAACGACACCCGGCGGGAAGGCGCTTTCTCCCCCAATGGGGTGTTCTACCCCAAAGAAGCGAGGCCCCTATGACAGAAACCCGATGCCCATTGCCCAAGATGGCGCGTATCCGGCAGACCTTCGCCCGTCCGCGCGTTGATGATGTAGCAGCGGAAATGCGCGAACAGATGCAGGTGCTCACGCCCCGGATCAGGCCAGGCATGACGGTGGGACTGACCGTGGGCAGCCGGGGAATCCAGAACATCCTGACCATGCTGGAAGTCGCCGTTCAAGCGGTGCGCGGCTGCGGCGCGTCCCCGGTGCTTCTGGCGGCGATGGGCAGCCACGGCGGCGGTACCCGTCAGGGGCAAAAGGACGTGTTGGATAGCCTCGGCATCACGGAGGAACGCCTCGGCGCGCCGGTCATCACCTGTGATGTGACCCGCGCCATTGGGGAAACGCCCGGCGGACTTGTGGCGTACATGCTGGAGTCGGCGTTCGGTGTGGACGCAATCATCCCCATCAACCGGGTGAAAACGCACACGTCGTTCAAGGGCTGCGTGGAGAGCGGGCTGTGCAAGAAGCTCGTGGTGGGCCTTGGCGGGCCGGGCGGGGCAGGCCAGTTCCACAGCCTTGGTCAGGCCGAACTTCCCCGCCTGCTGGTGGAGGTCACCAAGGTGATCCTCGGCAAGATGCCCGTGCTTGGCGGGGTGGCCATCGTCGAAAACGCTTATGAGGAAACCGCGCGCATCAAGGCGATTCCCGCCGAGGCGCTCATCGAGGAAGAAATCCGGCTGCTGGCGTGGTCGAAGTCGCTCATGCCCGCCCTGCCCACGGACAGGCTGCACGGCCTCATCGTGGAGGAAATGGGGAAGAATTTCAGTGGAACCGGAGTCGACACCAATATCATCGGACGGCTGCGCATTACGGGCGAACCGGAAATGGAAAGCCCGCGCATCCGGTACGTTTCGGTACTGGACCTTTCGGAAGCCTCGCACGGCAACGCTACGGGCGTGGGTCTTGTGGACTTCGTGACCCGCAGGCTGGTGGACAAGATCGACCGTAAGGCCACGTACTTGAATAACCTCACCACTACGTTCGTCACCACGCGTTCACGCCCCTGTGGTTCGATACGGATCGGGAAATGCTGGAAACCATGATGTTTTGCCTGCGGAGCGTTCCGCTCGCCGAAACGCGGCTGATCTTGATCCCCAATACCCTGTACCTTGCGGACTGTTATGTATCCGAAGCCATCCTTCCGGAGCTGGCCGATACCGGACGTTTCGAGGTAGTTGGGCCGTTGCGGGAACTGGCCTTCGACGCGCAGGGAAACCTGATCTCGCGCATTGGCCTGCCCCGCACGAGCTGAGCGGGGCAAGCCGATGGACGGCTTGTATGAACGCTGATGCGAGACATCATGCCGTATCATACGACACACGGCGAAGGTTGCGGCCTCCTCCATCAGGGCTGTCTCCGGCTGTCCTATCCTTTCCCCTCGGAAGGTACTGCGAGGGCCATCTTCCCTATGCATGGGCTCGGCTCAATTGCCATCTGGTGAGCCGGTTTTGCAATCTGCGGGGATTTCCTTGCCTGTCTGTGCGAGGCCGGATTGCCTTTCCATCGTACAATCCAGCCACGTCCAGCCGCTTTATGCTTCTGCATCGCGGAAACAGCAGGCTGAACGGGCGTGGAGCCTTTCCGTATCGGCAACGAGTGCCCCGTTCATTCTATTGCTGGAAATCTGCCGTGGGAGCCTTCCGATTTTCATATGAAGAGGAAAGGCTTGGCAGCGTCTTGTGGCGAATCCATCCGAGCGGATTGGACGGGCTGGGCGCTTGCCCGTCCGTGCGGCCCGGATCGGAGGGGGCAGCTGGGGCGGCGTCCGGTTCCGGGGCTTCGTACTGCGATCCGTACAGCGGGATTCAGCAGGACGGATCGGGAGGCTCGCCGCCTGCGCCGCGGCTGGGGATGAAGTCGGGAAACCCGCTCAGGCAGGCCGTCTGCGGCAAGCCCTGATGTTCGGATTTGCCGAGCAGGAAATCGATAGAGGTGTCCAGCGTGTTGGCGATGCGGATGAGTGTGGCGTAGTCGGGTTCGCTGCGCTGGGCGACGTAGTTGTTCATCCGGGATCGGCTGACGCCTATGCGATCCGCGAAGTGCGCCTGCGAAATGTTCCTTTCATCCAGCAACTGCCGCAGACGGTTGCCGAACAGGACGTCAACAACGTTTTCCGGTTTCAAGGCGATCATCCTTTGGCGTTGGGGCGGAGGCCCTTGCGGGTTTCAGGCGTTCGGGATTCCGATAGTCAATAGACGATATTCATGTGCAAAACCATGCGTCATGATTGCCAAAATAATCTCTAGTCTTCTCAATTAAGGCCCTACCAAACGCCTCGCTCCGGTGTCAACGGAAACGCGATGAAAAGGAAAAAATCGTATTTTTGGCGATCGAAAATCCCCATTTTTATGACGGAAGGGCTCCGTCTTGCCGGAAAAGAAGGGTTCGACGGAAACAAGGCGGTGGGTGCCTGTTTCACAGGATGCCCCGTCCTGGAAAACTGTACCCGTTCGGTAAATGACGGGGCCGGGACAACGGATGCCCCGGCTCCTTCATGCTTTTAAGAGAGCCTATGGCAATGCCACTTGGAAGACGAAAGCCTACACTGCTGGAAGATCTGATGCTACTCCGCATCCTGTGGTATTTTTCCCAGTTTCTTGTTTTCCTCCATAAGCGCCGTAGCGGAAAGCGAGCAAGGGATGCGCCCTGTCGCATAGTTATGGACTGAGGAGCAAAACCATGCCCGGTTTTGGGATACTGGCGCTGTGCGGATACGGAGCCTTGCGGCGTGGCACGACAGGCGGCTCTCTCCGATGGGCTTTGGCGGCGCAGAAACGGGTTCCTGTGCGGCTAATCCTTTCCCCTACCCGCCCCTGGCCCCTTCCCCGTTCCGTGCGATGCCATGCAACGTTCCCGTCTTTTGGGATGATCATTGTGAATATAGAGACATATTCAAAAAGGCGTTGACGTAGCCTGGTTTTGTGCTACGTATGGCTTAATGCTCTGTTGTAAGGCCATATGGAGAACTCTTATGGCCTGAAATTACTTCTCTACGCTTCGTTTCGCCTCAGTATAGGGTGAAATTTCCTCTTTTTGCGCTTCATAGCACCTCTTTTTCAGTATTTTTACTCGATTCAGCAAAAGAATCGCCCTCCCAAAGCGATATATACGATATAAGGTATGCGCTCCTGTTCCGTTTTCTTGCGAGAACCCGGAACAGGCCTGAAAAGGTTCCAAGGCCGCCCCTTCCATAGGAGGCTTGTCTCGGCGGTTCCGCCAGATACCTTGAGCTGTACCGGAATCCCCGCGTCGTTTCTGTGCCCGTACCGCATGGCGGCTTGTCTCCGTGATGGGGAGTCCCCCCATGCCTGCGAATTCCTTTGGAGCCTTTCCTTTTTCCCCGCGTCGGCTGTCAGGCCGTTTTCCGTCAGGCGAACGGGAAGCGGGGCGGATTCCATACTGGTATGGGCAGAGTCGGCGGAGGCGGGGCCTCCCGTCCTCATAGAGGTGTTTCCGCCGCCCTGTTCGGAGCGGAACGGTTACGCTTGCTGGATTTGCCGCAATGGGGAAGAGCCGGGCGCAATTTCCGGCTAATGAGGATGCAACTCATGTGTATCATTGGTAAAAACACAAGGTATGGCGGGGGGCGAACCCAGCGGATGAAGCCTGTTGCCCGATAGGTGTTCCGCCGGTGCCGACGGTTGGGAATGCGCGGCCTGCGGTCGGAAAGATTCGAGTCGGTTCAGTGCGGTGGCGGTTCCGGGGGGATCGCTGTCAGGGGTACGGGATCTGCAACGGCGGGATGCCGGAGGGCGTCCCAAGGGGTAGGCGTATGAAAGTCCTCATCAATCTGCAATGGTGCAAAGGCTGTGGGGTGTGCGTGGCGTTCTGCCGTTCGGGTGCGCTTTCGCTGGACGGGGACGGGAAACCTGAATATGCCCCCGCGCTGTGCGTGGGCTGCGGCCTGTGTGAGTTGTACTGCCCGGATCTGGCGGTGGAGTGCCTTGGGGAAGACGGACCGGGCGAATCCGGGGAGGGCGCATGAACGGCGAAAAGGGCATTCTGTTTACTCAGGGCAACGAAGCCTGCGTGCGTGGGGCACTCTATGCTGGGCTGCGTTTTTTCGCGGGGTATCCGATCACCCCGTCCACAGAGGTGGCGGAACTGCTGTCCGAGGAGCTGCCGCATGTGGGCGGCAGGTTCATTCAGATGGAGGACGAGATTTCCTCATTATGCGCCGTGTGCGCGGCGTCGGTGGCTGGGGACAAGGCCATGACCGCGACCAGCGGCCCCGGTTTTTCGCTCATGCAGGAGGCCCTCGGCTACGCGATCATGGGGGAAATCCCCTGCGTGGTGACCAGCGTGCAGCGCGGCGGGCCGTCCACGGGCCTGCCCACGAAGGTGGCGCAGGGTGATGTGAATCAGGCACGGTGGG